>ENA-UZXD01008036-UZXD01008036.1-metagenome-genome-assembly--contig:-Day-3-50m-contig-8036_pt2 | contig 15512 bp, 16 predicted proteins | sample MGYA00260344_ERZ794904 | MGnify/ENA metagenome assembly ERZ794904 | reverse complement strand
ATGGTTTCAAAACAATTGGCAGGGCAGGCAGATGGAAAGACCATCTCTGGAATTGTTAGAAAAAATTTAGTGTAAAATATAAGGCCTCGTGGCGCAACTGAATAGCGCACTGGATTTCGGCTCCAGCGGTTATAGGTTTGAATCCTATCGGGGTCACTTGATAATGAGGGAGTTACAGTAAAATGTAGCTCTTTTTTTATTTAGTGGGGTGCACTTAGGGGTGTAGTTGTTACATTTAAAAACTGTAATCAGGTGGAGGTAGTGGAGCGGTAGCTATCTCATACAAGTACTTCTTAACCTCTTCATTGGTGTTATCCTTCTCTACAAACTTAGCCTTAGCTTTAATTTTTTAAATAGTTACGAATATTGTAGTTTAGGTCGAGAAATTGAGTTTTTAAATAACGACTATTTTATTTATATTAACCGTTGCTTTGCAGAGCCTCCCTATGGCGTTATAAAAGTGGGGTATTACAAATATCAGAATGACTCTATTTATTTTTTTAATGAATATCACTCTTTGACCGGTCAGGTAAAAGTAATCGCCAAGAATGAAAATAAATTAAAGATAAAAGACTGTAATCAATTAATTTAAATAACTTTAAATAATAATTTAATAAAAAACAATATGGAAGTGTTGACTAATAAGAATATAGCACATGCTGTTAATTTATGGGATGTAGATGAAGGAATATGTAGAGAAAAATATGGGGATATCTCAACATGGGACGTAAGCCGTGTTACAAAAATGGAATGGTTGTTTGATGGGAAAGATCTTAAAAGATGTGATTTATCAAATTGGGATGTGAGTAATGTAAAAAGTATGTTGGGAATGTTTGCTAGGTCTTATGTTTCTATATCAAATGGTATACAAAATTGGATCCTCAAAAATTTAGAAGATTGTGATTATATGTTTTATGAGGCTTTTTTAAGTGGAGATTATAAATTCACATTCAACCCCTCTTCAGGAAATAAGAAAAAAATTAGGACTTACGGTATGTTTAATCAATTTACGTGTTATAAAAATAGAGGACCGTTATCACTTGTTGAGGTAGATACCACATTTTGGGGAAGTGATAATATAGACCAGGATGATTGTTACGGTATGTTTGGAGGGGAGGCTAAATGGTATTCAGAAGAATACTTAAGTGATATAAAACTATGGTTACATACTGAATTCCCTCGGTCCGAAGTGATGGTGATGGAAAAATTATTCATTGATTATCAAATTTGATTGATTACAAATATATTTTTCTTTAAATTAGTTCTAAACTTAAACAAGTGTCGCTTAATGAAGACTTATTGCAACAAATGCTGTCAATTATAAATAAATATAAGCAAGGATTTGGAGCATTTAAGTATTTTTGTTTCCACTGCTTAAATCATTATTTTGATAATGGATAAAAAAGGAACAATAAATCTTATCCTCATTAAAATTATAATTTACAGCCAATTATTTTTGCTTTAAAATAATATTATAAAGTTACCATTAATTTTGAAACCTTTTATTATCTCCTTAGGCTGTCCAATAGAATTATCGACACTAAAGTTCTCATTTATTAACATATAAGTAATAATATAAAAGGATATATGAGTTGTGATGTATTAAAGCGCTTTTAACTTTTTTATTACACTATATATATTATATTTGATTTAATAAGTAAATTTCTATTAGAAAAATAATTTGAATGATGAAAAAAAAATACTTTCTTGCACGTCATTATGAGTATCTTTTTATAATTCCAATCACTTTAGATATGGAAGTTTAGCTTTCTGAAAATCGTGATAAATATTTCGATAGAGAAGAAGCTCAGCTAATTGAAAATTGTTTGTGGCAGTTCGATTTTGAAGGTAAAGAACTTTATGATTGTGATAATAACTATCAATTCAATTGGATGTTAAATCCTGAATTTGATACAGGAGAATATCAATATAATATTATGGTGCCTTATAATTGTTGGGAAATTATAAATGAAGAAACTTATAATATTGAATTCTCAGAGATTTGGGATGACTTTTTAAAAGACTCTTTAGAATAGATTATATGCTTTCAAATTTTATAAAAGATTTTTTATAAAATTTAAAAGAAGAATATTCTAACCTTAATAAATTATTATCAATTTTATTGAGGTGCATATTACAAATTAAATAATAATAGTTAATGTAAACACCTAAACTATCGTTATAAAACTCACCCTGTTTCGCTTTAATTATTCCAACAGGTTTTCAGAAAATCATTTACTTTTAATAATCAGAATAAAAAGAATTCTAAACAACAATTATTTTTGATCTTGTTGAATTTTTGCAACTTAAAAGTTCTATGGTTACAAAAAAGTATTTAACTTTAAAAAGGTAATGCCTTGTCTTTGAGAAAATTTTGAAACTGAACAATTTCAAACCCAAAACTTAAATTTTTAGCATTTGAAAATTCAGTAATATCATATCGGTCATAAAAATCAGTAATCAAAGAATAACAAATACTCTGAAAGTTGTTTGCATCAGCATAAAATGTTTGCTTATCTAAAATTAAATCTTTTATACGTATTGGTTCATCAGACAACAAGAAAATCTTATTTAAATTTGGCGAACTATAATATATTTTAGACTCGGTGTAATGATCTGCTAGACCAGATTTACTTTCTATTTTAGTAAGTTGATTTCTAGTATTCAAACTATAAGTATACACACTATTATCTTGAGTTTCATTACCGCAAAAATTCATAGATCTACCTATGATACTTTTAGTTGACTCATTAATTCCTAATAAATCTTGCCAGGTATAATTTACAAACTCATAGAGCTCCATATCAAATAGAAGACACTGCCATTCTTCAGATGGTTCAACTAATAATGTATTACTATCTACTCCTACAAATCGTCCTGATAAACTTATCCATAATGGATTGGATGGATAAGGGTACAACTCATTATCTTTGTTTTTGTAAACATTTATTGGGTCTCCTATACAATCCTCATATAGTGTTTTAAATACACTAAGATTTGTTTTAAAACTACTATTATCAATACACAGTAATGGATGAATATCCAACATTCTATTATTTATCTTGTAGCCAAGCTCTTTGTATTTGACAAAAAATTCGAGAGATTTAATTAATAAATCTTCTGAGAAAAATGTTGTTATTACACTCATGTTAAAAGGTTTTTAAGTTTATGAATAGAGGCTTTGTATTTTAGTATACTCAATATAATTTTAATTTTGAGCCAAGAATTTATCTGTCATTTCTCCAATTTGACTTGTGAAAACTTGAACAGGTATTAATTATCTTCAATTTGGTTATGTATAAACTCTTCTAATTCTTCTGTCCAAACAGTATGATCGATATGATCATTTTCTCTAACACTTCTTATAAGACCATTGATTCTTCTATGTGCAAAACCATCTAAACTTATATATTCAATCTGAAGAGATTTTAGTGCCTTTTCATAATTATATTCTCCCTCCTCATTTATATTTTGTTCATCAAGATACCAATTAACTAATCGCCTATTTTCATTTGTAGTTACATAAGTGAAACCACTGAACCTCCTCCAATACTGCTCCGTAACACAAAAATGTATTTCACTAAAATTCATAAGTTAAATTTTATCAAATATATAGAATTACTCCTAATAATAAAAAGTGGAGTCAAGAGGAGTGAAATCGGAATTTTTTGATGATGATTTAATTATTTTCAAAAATTATTCTTGGTAATAAAATTGAACCAGAGAGGAGTAAAACCTAACTATTTTGTGGGTGATTTAGTTATTTTCTATTATATCTTACATCAATTTTTTTGGATTCGTAAAGGCATAATAACAAGTTATAGTGAAGTTTATGAGCAACTCACTTTAATGGAAATAAAATTTGTAGTAAGTCTTAGTGAAAGTCGATATGGATTGGAAGTTATTAAAGATTTCCTTTCAATAAACAAATCGTAGGTTCAATTTAAATCATCTTAAAACAAAATTTATACTCCTAAAACAATCGTAAAATAAATAAAAGTTGCGCTATTGAATCAACGGTTTAATTTTAGAACCATCTTTTTACTAACAATATCCTTAAAGTTTTCCAGTTGATAGACGAAGTATTCAAATTCTAAATTATTTTTTGTTTTTTTTATAATTTTCGATTTTATTTGAAGTGAATGTCGTTGATCATAAAATGTGAGAGAATCTTCTTTTATTTCATAATACCCTACTTTAATCAAGCCATACGGCTTCTCTGAATCACATTTCGTTTTGAATATATAATAACCATTATCTTGGAACTCAATTTGCTCATCTAAATAACAAATATCTTGGTTGTTTAAAAAACTATTTGAATTTTTAATAGACCAAACACCATTAATACTATCATTTATATTGTTATTTGATTCAATAAAATAGAAACAGCCAATAAAAACGAAAGCTATTATTGAAAAATAAAGTTTTTTCATGCTCAAAATTACACTTTTTTAAATTTTATAAACAATATAAAAAACTAAGTTCTTTTCTTATCATTTGCATTTTTTGGCTGAAGATTAATATACTTCTTTTATTTCAGCTGTAAATGAATATGATCATCGTGTCTTACCGCACCACATCCGTGAAATCTTATTTTCTTGTTTTTTAAATTAATTCTATTTTTTAAATGTGGTTCTATAAATACTTTACCTAAATCACGTCTTTTTAAGAAATTTTTGATAAGCTCTTTTGTTCCTTTTTCTGAAAAAACTAATTCATCGTTGATTCCTCCAAAAGATAAATATTTTGGAAAGTCATACAAAATATTTTCTTTTAGACACTTATTTACTTGGTCGTATTCATTTGATTTTGGAGCCTCAAAGACACCATAACCACTCACTGACTTTTGTTTGTTGGTAATAACTCCGTTTTTAGTTTCGTAAATCAAACTTATGTCAATCTTTTTACCGTCGTTATGAGATAAATGTGGGAGTAAAGGGAACTTATTAATGAATGGAAAATTAGCATCTAGATAATGAATTTCAATATTTGTTCCTTTCAGTTTTGCTTCAGTTATATTTAATAAATTATTCAGTTTTGGTCTCACATAATTTCGGTTTAATAAAACGGTCATGTAATTAGTAGGTTTTATTTTTTCGGAATATTTTACTTTTTCTCTACCAAAAAAAGGTGCAATTAAAGGGATAATTATAAAGGTTGACAAAAGATATAGACCTATAAAAATAATTGAAGTTTTAAACTTCAGTTTTTTATTCCATTTTTTAGAAATTACTAAACTTAACAAATAAACAATACCACCAATTTGAGTCACAGCAGTCAGAAAACAAAAAAAGAAAAAACGGATTATTGTTTTTATCATACTTTAAAAGGATGTGTTGATTAAAATATTTTTACCTGTTATTAACACTCAAAAAAACTAGTTTATATTATTAAAAAACAACAAGTTACAACTTTATTCGTAACCTTTTTTTGTTTGTTGTGATATTAGTTCCCTTGCGCCTTTCTTATCTTCACTAAAACACTCTAGTATTATTTTCCTAAAAGCATTGTAATCGTCTTTGTCTCCTATAGTGAAGTTCTCTAGTGATATTATAGACTCATACCTTGCATCTTTATAGGTGATGAAATAAGTGTCCTCTATAGTTCTAAGGGTAGCAAAACTACCAAATAAACTCTTCACGTAAGAGATTGTAGTTCTCCCTCTATTGTCTTCGATAATTTGTGCACTCAATGAAGTAGTTATAGTCACTAGTGCTAATAATAATATTGTCTTCCTCATTAGGTTCATATAGATTAATCAATCCAAGTTATATCACCTGTAAGATTATCACAAATAATTATACCTAATTGAGGTGCACCAGTATAAAAATATTTAGATTGGCGTTCCTTCACTAAGCCTGTACAAATATTTTTTATGGTATACATATAGCTAGTGCGAAATACTTGTTGACCACCAGACACACCATGAAGCTCATCGTCATAAAATTCTCTAGAATAATTTATTATTTTTTGGGGATATTTTTTTGCGTTACATTTTTTGAATAAATTTTTATATTTGAATAAATCAATTTAACAATGCGTTACCTAGAATAATTAATCAAACAAAGCTTAATGTAATGAAAAAAGACAACGGAAATATAACACCATCAATAGAATTCAATGTTGAAAGAGTAGCAAAAGTACTTTTTGCTTTAAAAGATGAAGAAGATTTATTACATCTCCAAGAAGATGACTTTAAGCTTTTAGACAGGGAAGGCAATCTTACTAGTAATTATGATGAAAACATATTTATTCAATTTGCAAAAGGAGGAGCAGGTGGATTTGGTAGTGACGAAATAATTAGACAATTTTTCCCAGAGGAATTTAAAGATAACTTAAATTTTTTTATGAAAATAGCAGAATCTATGTCTGATTTTAAAGAAGTTTTTTTAGAACTGGCAAATGAAAAAATACTAAATAGCAAAAATTTCGCTAAAACAATTATATCCAATTGTAAGGGGTTTTCTTTAAAATACTTTTCTGAAGAGATTCGCAGTAATAAGGAATTAGTGTTAATTGCTGTTGCAAAGAACGGAAATGAGTTGAAGCATGCCTCAGATGAATTGAAAAAAGATCGTGAGGTTGTTTTGGCTGCAATAAAAACTTCTCAAGTTGAATTATTTGCTAATGAAGCAATTAAGTATGCTGATAAATCATTCTTGAATGATTTTGAAATTGCAAGAATTGCTGTAGCCTTTTCAGGTAATATGTTGCAATATTTTGTAGACGAAGTTAGAAAAGATAAAGAGATAGTAAGCATAGCTGTAAATAACACCCCTAATGCGGTTGAGTTTGCAGATAAGAGTCTTTTGTCTGACAAAGATTTTATCCTAAGCCTACCAAATAAAATTTATAGATCAGATGGCAGTAAGTTTAGAGCATTCAGTATTTTAGGGGATAAATTGAAGAAAGATCATGATATAGTTACTAAAGCTATTGCTATGGACTGTAATTTATACCAAGATTTACCCAAGAACTTAAAAGAAGATTTATTAATCTTTACAGAAGCCCTAAAAGACACGAGTTTTGCTTCTAGAAAGTCACTACCCTTAATGGTTGAAAATGCACCATCAATTATCACTCATGATATAGACACTTGCAAGAAGGTAATATCAAAAGACCTTTCTTTTTTTGAATATCTTCCAAAAATCATGCAATCGAATAAGGAAATAATATCGTTTTGGTCAAAATTGGAAAGCAAGAATTACTCAGATTTAGATGAAAAAGATTTAATAATATTTCTATCCTTTATTTCACGTGATATGAAGAGATGGTTTGGAAAAAACGATGAAACTACTGCCCAAACACTCCTAAAAATAAATACCATTGAAGGAGTAAAAAGTATTGTAACTTATCTAGGAGATCTTAAATCTGATATGTTTCAGAATTTAGATGTAAAATTACTAGCCAATGAAGAAGTGCTAAATACAGCTGTTAATGCTAAGGCTACTTATAATAATGCGCCAAGTATAATGGAATTTATAGTTCTAAATATCCCAGAAATATATGAAAATAGAGAATATATCAAAAAAGTATTGATGAAATATCCCAAATTGATGGAATTTTTATCAGAAAATATAAAAAATGATAAGGTTTTAGCTGAAATAGCGATTAAACAAGATTATAATTGTTTTAAATATTTGTCCGAAGGGTTAAAGGATGATGATCAAATAATTAATTGTCTTGTATTAGCACTTTTACAATATAAGAGTGTATCTTCTTCCAATAGTTTTAATGGGGATATTTTAGAATTTGCAAGTAATCGCATTAAAGAGAATATAGAGTTCGCAGAAAAGATGAGTAATTACGGGTATGTTATGAAAGAATTTAAGAATGATAAAAAAATAGTAATGAATGCTTTAAAAAACAATCCTTATGCAGAATTTGGAGATATTTGGGATTTTAATATTGCACAGATTGCAAATATAAGTAGGTATGATTTAGATAACGATAATGTAAAACACATTGTGAATAACGAGGAAATGATGGGTATGCAATTAATACTGGCTATAAATAGTTCTAGATATCTAGTGGAGGACACAAAACCTTATTTTGATAAGTTAAACTATGATTGGATTACAGATAACAATATAGGTGTTGATGAAGAATACTATAATAATTATTAATAAAATAGTTTATGAAGATAAATCGTCCAGGAAAAATTGTTGATATAAACTACATTGCGGCATTACCTGTTTCAGAATTGGAAATTGAGGCATCTCGCATTGAGGGTATTGAAATCTTGAATAGTAAATCTTCCTTAACTAAATTAAGTTTGATTGACTGTGATGATACAGATTTCACTAAGCTGAATAACTTACCATCACTCACAGAGTTATCTATTTCTGGAAATTTCCTTACTATTAATTTTATAAAAAAATTTCAAAGTATTGAGAAGTTAAAATTGCAATGCGGGTGTGACTCACTGTCTGGTATTGAAGAATTAGAAAAGCTATCTTTTTTAGAAATGTCTGGATGGAGAAATAGTAACGGAAGTGTTTATCATAATCATCCTTTAAATTCATTTAAGCAGCTCGATAATCTAAAATTAAAGGAACTTCGTTTTCATCAATTCAGTTTTAGTAATGAGCTTACATTAAGTCTGTTGGAGGTTATCGAGCGTGGTACAATCAAAAAAATAAGTATTGATAAGTGTTATAATCTATATAATGCAAATAATAAAAATGCTTATGAATTTGATATTAGCCAAAGTTTAATTACAAAAATTCAAAACTTAAATAATGTTGTTGATGTATATCACCATGATGATGATTACTTCGGAGATTCATTAGAAATTTTGTGTAAATGAAAGAAAATATATAATGAAAGAAATGATAACCAAAAAAATTAAATATATTCTAGATAATTTAGATGAAAATTTGAATCAGTAGTTTTTTATATAATTTTATTATATGGAATTGATCACTAAAAATAATAAAAAACTAAATAAACTCGGAAGAATCAAATTCCTTGACCATAAGACAAATACTTTTGTCAAGATATATAAAAAGGGAATCTTAAAGGATGATTACAGTAAAATCTTAAAAAGGGTTTCCATTATTAATTCATTTGTAGATTATAATTTAAGCATTCCAACAACGGTTGTAACTATTGAAAAAGATGAAATAATTATAGAGCAAAAATATTTAAAAAAGGCAAGCAAATTAAACGATATTCCTGAATTTATAAGAGAGAAACTGATAGTGGATATAGAAGCAACTATAGATACTTTGCACTCTATTGGTTTTGTTCATGGAGATATTAATCGAAAAAACATCATTTACGCTGAAAACAAACTCTGGCTAATTGATATTGAGCCTTCATTAAAACAAATTAAAAATGGCTTGAAAAAATGGATGGTTACCAGCCCCTATGCTGCTCATGAAGATTTAAAAAATAATAATATTACTGAAGCTACAGATATTTATGCTTTTGATTGTTTTAAGAAGTGGTTTATAGTAGATATTTGATTAATAAAAGAAGTTTAAAANNCATAAATTAACTATTAAGTAATAAATTCAAATCATCCAAAAAATTTCCCAAAAAGTTCGAACTTTTGATAGTCGAGGTAACATCTTAAAAGACTGTCTATTTGGGCGGTCTTTTTCTTTTATACGTGCACCCACACTTTGTCAAGAACACTATTAAAGTATTCTTTAGCTGTCTGCCCAAAAGAGTTAAAAGAAACAAGTAGTATTAGCTTTTTCATTTAAAAATTTTTGGAGCAATAAGTTTCATATAAACCAGTAATAATATTACTATTGCATACAATAGCTTATTTTCTAAAAAAAGTTGCCATTGCGCATTTAATATTGTTGTTTCCGTATCTATTGTATAATATAAATAAATTAAATAACCCCCTATTGGTATAATAATAGCAGCTGGAAGAATTGTAGTAAGGAACAAAGAATATTTTTTCATTTATTTAGTTTTATCACCACAAGTTAAGAAAACTTTTTATAAGCTAGTAGGGTATACAATGTTATCAATCAGATCAGAGAAAATATCATTTTCTTTGTAATTCTCTGTAATCATCTCCAGCATATTAAAGTTATCTATAGAGTAGGTTTCGTTGATAAAACAGGTAAAGGGAATACCATTCTTTGTAGCATATAGTAAATGATTATAAACTAGATATATAAATGAAATTTTCAATTTTCAAAATATTTAATTATTGGACTTTTTATTATTTCTAGTTTTTTATGTAAATTGACAGGGATGCTAGTTTAATTTTATCAGAATGAGTCAGGAATATTTAAAATCTATCAAATCTAGAATGGGTTGGCAAGTTGGTTTACAAGCTGCTACACTTCTTGCTGTCGGAGGCGTAAATAGTCAAATCAAAGAACAAACAGACTATTTAGGAGGCTGTTTAAATGAATTACAAGAAAATACTATTGAAGGATTTTCGTCTGTTGTTAATGCAGTAAACTCCCTAGAGGCTTCATTAATATCTGGTTTAGAAGAAATCAAATGGTATCTTGGTTCAATTGACGATAAGCTTGGAAAAATTGTTGGATTGATAGAGTATTCCAAGGCAACTGAATCCTCTGAGCAGTTCAAAATTGGCATGGAACTCTTCAAACAAGAGTTTTATGAAAAGGCAGCTAACAGCTTCAACAAATCATTTGAAGCTAATCCTCTAAATATAAATGCGTTGGTTGGATTGTATCTCACTGAAAAAAAGAAAGATAAAAAAATAAGTAATAAAAAGCTTGAGGATATAATTAAATTGACTGGTACAGATTTTTTGTATCATCTGAAAACTACAAATACAGTTAAGGAGAATTCGATTAATTATTTTATTAATTTTTCTTTTGGTGAATTTTTAGAAAATAAATCTTATGAGTCACTTGTTAATTTTTATGAAAATTCGATTAATTCGTTTAGTAAGGAGCATTTACCAATAAAATTGAAGTATATAAATGCTTTGGTTTTAAGTGGTAAACCCTACAATCAATATATTAGTGATATATTAAGTGAAGGTCAATTAGGTAATTTAATGCTCTTTTTTAAATACGAGGAGAACAATGTAAATGTCGTTGAATTTATAAAATATGCTACGGAATTAATTAGAGTTAGACTCCCAAACTCTGAATCCTACGTTTTCAAAACAAATCCAAACACCCTAATTGAAAATAAAGCAAAATTTTTAAAAGAAAAGATTTATGGTGACTTAAAGTTTATAATGAAATTAGGTTTTTATCAAACTAGCTTGGCAAAAAAAGTCAAGGCTTTGAAAACTTTTTTTGATGCTGCACTATCAACTCCCAGTTCAATTGAAAGTACAATTGAACTAATTGAAACAAATGAAAATAATTTAAATATTATCAATTCAATTGAGAAGCCTATATTCTTTAGAGAAACAGAGTCCTTTTGTAAAGATGCAAATAATGAATTAGTTAAAGAGATTAACAAACACATAGATACTTATAAAAATAAAACTTCTAATGGTCTAAAAAGTGAAGTTAAAAAACTTAAGAAAATTCATAAAGAATTTTCATCTAGTTATCCCAAGCTCGATAATGAGACTGATGATAGTTACAAAATAATCAAGTTATTTATTCAAAATATTGATGAATCTATTAAAGCTATTAATTTGGAGAAGATATTCTCAAATCAAATTTTTAAATAAAGCTAATGAACAGTAAACAACAACTATATCTTACTTTGTTATATTGGCTAATTTCATTAGATGGAAAGGTTAAAGTGGCAGAGACCAAATTCATCAAAAACTCTAAATTAGTTAACTTCTTTTACAGTGATGAAAATTTTGAGTTTTGTAAATCAATAGTTGACAAACAAAGCGGCAATAACTCCACAGATACCCTTGGATTCTTAAAGCAAATTTTAAAGGGAATTAAATTAACTACCGATGAATCAAAAAATCTTATTAATGAGCTTTGTTTAGCTGCTTCTTCAGACGGAGAATTTTCTGATATAGAAAAAAAATATATTGAATTATTAGTTAATGAACTAGGTTTAGTTGATGGAAACATTGTTGATGAATTTATAAAAAAGAATACGAAAACTAGGACTTCTGTACCAGTTCAAAATAATGATTCAAGCCTTAAGCTTAGAAAGAAATCTATGGATTTAGTTTTTAATGCTAATATTTTACAGCTTAAGCCAATTTTACAAAATAAATTAGAAAACAATATAAAGAAAGAGTTGTCATTAGATGGATTTGATTTAAAAATTTCCAATCTATTAATTACCAAAACTAGACGACTGGTTGTGCAGACATTGTTTGATGAAAGAATTATTAAAGAGGTAAGAGAAATCAATTACAGAGGAGTCAGAGAGTCTAGGTCCAAATCAGAGAGTGATATTGACCTATATTCTAATACTTATAAAAGGAATGATTTTGATTTTGTTAATTTATCTCAAAACCAACAGTTTCGTGTAGATGGAACTAACGAAACACAAACTTGCTTAAGCTGTAGAGGAAATCGCCAGGTAACTTGTTATACTTGTGATGGTGCTGGTAAAAATAGATGTTCGAATTGCTCTGGTAGAGGAGATATAAGTTGTAGTAGTTGCAGTGGAGATGGTAGAAACAGTTGCTGGTCATGCGGAGGAGATGGATCTTCAAGTGAATATAATTCAGATTTAGGAAGAAGCGTCTCTAAAAGATGTAATAGTTGCTCCGGTCAAGGATATAATCCATGTAGAAATTGTGGCCAAACAGGACGAGTAACTTGCTCGAATTGTAGTGGTTCTGGACAGGTTATATGTTACAGTTGCAGCGGGACAGGAAAAGTTGATTGTAGTAGTTGTGATGCACAGGGCTCTTTTACAGATTATCTAATAATTTCAAGTACCTTAAAAGATAGTTCAAATAAGCAATTTTTAGACGGTGAACCTAATGTAAACTTTTGCTCAGTAAACACTTATACAGAAGAGTATGATTACCACAAACTGTATGGCAAATATGAGTTTAAAAATCTTAAAGAACATTCATCAGAACTAAAAAACCTTTTTTCAAGTCAAAATTTCGCTAATAATCAATTACCAAAAAAAATAAAATTCAAATTGGATGATTGTGCTTCAATGACATTTGATATTAATGTTGGGGGAAATATTTATCAAGGGGGTTTAAATAATAATGGTGAATTATTTTATGATAAAACAATCTTAGATCAACTGTTTTTTAATATTATTAAAACCTTAGACATTAAGGAAGATTTTAAAGCTTTAGAATCTATTAAAATACCAATTACTTTACAGATTCCTGAATTTAAAGACACTTTTGCTAAAATTAAAGAATACAAAATTTTAGACCAAACAATTATTTCTAACTCTAAAAATGAAGTTAAACTTGATGCTATTAGAAAGTTAAATAAAACTAATATTTCTAAATATGAGAGTTTTTTAATTAATACAATTGGGAAAAAAAATAAGCTTTTGTCACTTGTTATCTCCCTAATTGGATATACTTCAATTTGGTTTTTCCTTCCTAGTTGGACCTCATTAATTGTTATTCTTTTTGTAATCAATATTGCATGGACTTTTACTAGGATCGCTAAGCACCTTGGAAATAAAAAGAAAAGTGCAGCCAGTGTAGGATTAAATAGAATTAAAACATTTGTTTTAATTTTCATTATATCAATTGTATTTGTCTTCAGCTGGAATAAAGCCGATGCTGATTTTCCATTTGAAAATAATTTACCAATGCTTGATCCATTTGAAATTAATACCTATGGATTTGATCTTGCATTTTTAAGCCAGTCTGATCGTGACTTACAAACCGCTGAAAAAATTAAATCAAGAATTGATGATTCTATGTACAGTGGTAGTTTTGGTAGTCTAGATTTTGGAGATATTGACATTGATTTGATTAATGAAGAAGTTTTTAAAATATTTAGAGGCAGCTTCAACTTGGTAAGTTCTGAGGTTCTAAAAGATTCTAAGTTTGTTTATGGATCTTATGACAATACAGATTCCATAATTATATTAAAGCCTTCAAATACCAGAAAGAGCTATTTTTATATTAAAGAGGGGAGTGATTATAGAATGAATATATCCCCATATAGAGTTGAGGACAGTAAGTATAAAGTTTATATTGATATTGATGAGACAGGTTATAGCCAGGTAAAAAGGGATTACATGAATAAAAGCTGGAGTGTTTCTAGAATTGGATTAGGTGATGATATTGTAGTTAAAGGAGGAGATATTGTACGGGATGAACGAAAGGATTACGGGTTTTATTATATTTTAGATGATTATAATACTTTTAAATATTTAGGTAAACCTCAAAACAGGTTCGGAAATGACTACAAAATTAGTCTTATTTATGAAGCATTTGTAGGAAAACGAACGTTCGATATGATTTTCAATCCAAACTCTGATTATAAATATGATGTAATACAAGACAATTCCAATTCTGTGGTAAACCAAGAGAATGAATTCATTGAGGATGAATTGGAGACGATCAAAACTCAGGAAAAAGAGAGAATAGAACAAATAAAAATAAATTTAAAAAAGCAAAAAGAGCGACAAAAACGAATAGCCGAGCAAAAAAGTATAGATGATGCAAAAAGGAAAGAAAAAGAATCAGCAGATGCTAGAATAGATTCATTAATTGTTCGTGCAAAGCGAAGAGCAAAAGAATTAGCAGATGCTAAAAAGCAGCAACAACTTTTAGCAAAAAAACAGTCCGTAAAATCTTATAAAATTTGGTTTTCTTCCGAGAAAAAATCAAAAGTATATTTGAGACGATTAAAAAAGATGATTAAAAAAATTAAAAAAGATTATAATATTGAATTGGATAAAATTCATATTTTACAACCTCCAGGCATAACTAATTATGAAGATGCAATAACAGCATATTTTCTGCAGAATATTAGCGATTTAAATAAATTTAAAGAGATTGCTAAAGAATTTAATTTGGCAAAATTATATGTTGAAGATTCATCTGATTTAATTTTATATTATTCTGGAAAATAAAATTATTTCAATAAAAATTTAACTAATTAGAAATATTTCGGTTCTGTCTCATTAACTAGAATTTATTTTTTGAATAATTCACCAATTTTATAAGTCACAGTAGTTTAGGTCTGATGTAGCTGTCTAAGAGCGGAACATAGGCGTCTTTATGAATAAATTGCAGTTAAAGCTTAAAATGGTTGTATATTGGGATTTATGAAATTAAGTTAAATATTTTTTTAATGACTAAGAGCTCTTTATTATCACTTTTTTGTTTTTTCTATATCTATAATTTTTGTTATGCTCAATCTGTAACAATTGATAATTACTCTGTTAATGGAATCGGACAAGTACAATTGTCAATTGAAGCTGAAGCAGGAAAATATTATGTGCTCCACGCGCAACACAACCCTACTTTTAACTGGGCAGTCTCAATGACTATAGGTGTAGANNGGTGTAGATGGAACTATGGTTATTTCTGAATCATTAGGAGCTTATCCATTAGAGAACTATTCTATTACAGAACACGATGTGTCTGCACCAGAAGATTATGACGGTGATGGGATAGATGATATTACAGAATT
>ENA-UZXD01006509-UZXD01006509.1-metagenome-genome-assembly--contig:-Day-3-50m-contig-6509_pt1 | contig 15579 bp, 12 predicted proteins | sample MGYA00260344_ERZ794904 | MGnify/ENA metagenome assembly ERZ794904 | reverse complement strand
GTGACCGCCAAGCCCAAAGCCTGTGACGTCCGTCATCGCGTTGGCGCCATTCAGGATCGCTGAGGCCTTTGCTTGTGGGTGCTGCATGTGCTTGAGCAGATCAACGACGTTGGCGCCACACGCTTGTCCCGCCATTTCGGCAGCAAGTACTGTCCCAGATCCAATTGGGCGTGTCAGGATCAGTGCATCGCCTGCTTTCGCGCCGCTAAGCGTAACCGCATTCGTGCCTTTTGGCAGCATACCGGTCACCGTCAAACCGATGGTCATCTCGGCCCCAAGGCTGGTGTGTCCACCAACAATATCCGCGCCGCTTTCGCCAGTGATCGACTGAATGCCAGCCATGATCTCAGACATCGTGCGTTTTTGCAGCTCGTTGCTCATACGAGGTAATATCAAACTGACAAGCACTGACTGAGGTTCTGCACCCATCGCCCATACGTCACCCAAAGCATGAACGGTCGCAATTCGGGCCATGCGCCAAGGATCCAAGTCGAACGCCCTTAGGTGATCAACCGATATGATCTGCTTGCGACCGCCGATCTTGATGACTGCTGCGTCGTCGCCAAGCTCGGATTGAACGTCAGCTCTCTGACCGTTGGGCAGTTCGCAGAGGGCGTCAGTTAGAACCCCTGGTCCAACCTTGGCGCCACATCCACCACACAACGGCTTGTCGCTTTGGTCTTCAACGCCTACGGCCCGCTCAATAGGCAGTGGGGGTTGAGACATCCGAGGTAACGAACGGAACTGATCCATGAACTTTTGATCGATGTGGTTTTTCCAGTCCCACATCTTATCGGCAGCAAAAGAAAACGCGCCCTTTTCCGCAATCGCTGACTTTCGACCCAACGAGATCAGTTTCAAATACTTGGATTGCGGGTTAAACGGTTTGAGCGCCCCGCCTGATAGCTGTGCCTTTAGATTGTGGATCAGTACAGGCGCTGCGCGAACTGCAAAGACTCCGGCTTTGGGGCGCGGAGACTTGGTCAGGTGCGCACAATCACCTGCAGCAAAGATCATCGGGTCATCGATGCACGCCAGTGTTTCGTCGACTTCGATAAAACCGTCATTCAAAACAAGGTCGGTCGAGGCGACCCATCCGTGCGGCTTTGCGCCCGCAGAGCCAACGGTGAAGTTTGAGGTGATCGCTTTAGCGCCTATATGGATTCGATCCGCTTCGACCTGCGATACTTCCACCCCAAAGTAACAGTCGATTCCTTCAGATTTCAGGGCGCGCGTAAGTGTATGTTGCGTTGAAGCGCTTACGCCGGTCAAACGGTCAGAGCTTTCAATCAAAGCGACCTGTGCGTTTGACGTGGTCTCGGCCAGCTTGTGCTTCATGGCTAATGCAAGTTCAGCCCCAGCAATGCCCCCGCCAATGACGGCAGCGTTGGCGGTGTTCAATCCACCGGCGGTAGCGCAAAATTCGGACCAGCGCCGGGCAAACCTATCCAATGGCTTTGCAGCTATCCCATGCTCAGTGAAGCCTTCGATTTCTGGCATGCCTGAGTGAATTCCGACATCAATTGATGCAACATCATATCCAACATCCGGTCGCCCGTGGACTTGAACCGTTTGGTTGTCGCGGTCGATTCCATGCGCGGCCCCGATCACCAAACGCGCACCGGCAAAGCGGCAAAGTTTGACCAAATCGATGTCGAGTTCATCGCGATCGTAGTGACCAGCAACAAAGCCCGGCAACATACCGGTGTAAGGGGCAGTTGGCGCGGGGTTGATTACCGTTACCCGAACGCCCGCCATTGGTTTCATTCCCCACATGCGCAGCACCAAAGCATGCGCATGACCGCCTCCGATCAGGACAAGATCGCGGGTCAATGGAATGAGCGGGGTCATACTTGGGTCCAATCTTGGGCTGACGCAGTGTCTGGGCTAGACGGCTTCAGCGGGGTGGTGTTTTCTGGTCGTTATCGGAGGTCGCGCTAATGGGCAACAGAACTTTGGAACAAAGGATTACACAAGCACGTGCGGAAGAGCCTTGTGACCTCCTGCTTAAGGGCGGTCAGGTCTTCTGTGTCGTGACCGGAAAATTGCTGCGTGCTGACGTGGCAATCTGTGGCGATACAATCGTTGGCGTAGGCTCGGGCTATGTTGGTGAGCGGACGGTTGATGTCTCGGGTCAGATATTGGTGCCGGGATTTATTGATACGCATCTGCACATTGAAAGCTCACTGGTCACTCCATTTGAGTTTGACAGGTGCGTGGCCCCAAAGGGTGTGACGACCGCGATCTGTGATCCGCATGAGATTGCGAATGTCTTGGGTGTGGCTGGCATCGAATATTTTCTTGCCGCCGCCGAACACACGCTGATGGACGTTCGCGTGCAATTGTCTAGCTGCGTGCCGTCAACCGATATGGAGACGTCAGGCGCTTCGATTGAAGCCGCCGACCTAGCGCCATATATGGATCACCCCAAGGTCATTGGTTTGGCCGAGTTCATGAACTTTCCGGGTGTTATATACCGCGATCCTGCCGTTATAACCAAGCTTGAGTTGTTCGAAGGGCGACACATCGACGGCCATGCGCCCCAACTGTCGGGCAATGACCTCAACGCTTACATATCCGCCGGTATTCGGACTGAGCATGAAGCGACCACCGCCGAAGAGGCACTCGAAAAGTTGCAAAAAGGTATGCGTGTGCTGATCCGTGAGGGATCAGTGTCCAAGGATCTCGATGCGTTGCAGCCACTTCTTAGTGACATTACATCGGCCTATATGTGTCTGTGCACGGACGACAGAAATCCACTGGATATTGCCGAGGAGGGTCATCTCGATCACATGATCCGAACGCTTATCGCAAAGGGGTGCACGCCGCTGTCTACCTACCGCGCTGCAAGCCTGTCAGCCGCCGAAGCATTTGGGTTAAAGGACAAGGGCCAGATTGCCCCGGGTAAGTTGGCAGATATCGCCATTGTCAGCAATTTAGCGGCTTGCGATGTGCAAAAGGTGTATTGTCGCGGGGTCGAGGTCTCAGATGCGAACTTCGCCTTGCGCGGTACCGTTGAGCCGCTCGGACGCAACAGCGTTAAGTCGCGTGAGATCGTCGCGATGGATTTCCGTTCTTCATCAAACAACCCCAAGACTGATGTCATTGGTATAGTCGAGGGCAAGATCATCACAGAGCACCTCACTGAGACGATAGACATCGTCGAAGGCGATAAAACACCCGACCCAGAACGCGATCTGGCGCGGATCACTGTGATTGAACGTCATGGCAAAAACGGTAACATCGCCAACGGTGTTGTCCGTGGGTTTGAGATTACTAAGGGGGCGATCGGGTCAACCGTCTGCCACGATCACCACAACATTGCAGTCGTTGGTGTCAACTACGGCGACATGGCGATAGCCGCGAATAGATTGACGGAAATCGAAGGCGGGTTTGTTGTTGTGTCCGATGGCAAAATACTGGCCGAACTTCCGCTACCCGTAGCAGGGCTGATGAGTCTTGAACCGTTTGAGGTTGTGCATGACCATTTGGTTGATCTCAGGGCCGCGGCGCGCTCGATTGGGGTGCGTTTGAAAGAGCCGTTCTTGCAGCTCGCGTTCTTGGCGTTGCCCGTCATTCCGGCGCTAAAGATCACTGACCGTGGCATGGTTGACGTCAAGAAGTTCGAAATAATCTCGTAAGGCTACATCATTGATGGGATGACTTGGTCTGGCGGCCTGTGCCCGTCTGCAAATGTTTTGATGTTCAGTAAAACCTTCTCGCCCATCTCAATGCGTCCTTCGACGGTGGCTGATCCCATGTGGGGTAACAAAACGACGTTGTCCAAGTCTTTAAGACGCGGGTTGATTTGGTTGCCGTTCTCAAAGACGTCCAGACCTGCGCCCGAAATATCGCCGTTGCGGAGCATACGTGTCAGAGCATTTTCGTCGATGACTTCACCGCGTGACGTGTTCACCAGAACCGCGTTGGGTTTCATGAGCTTTAGACGTCGGGCATTCATCAGATGGAACGTTGAAGGTGTGTGGGGACAATTAACCGAAATGATGTCCATACGGGCCACCATTTGATCAAGGCTTTCCCAATAAGTAGCGCCTAGATCCTGTTCGGTCTCAGTCCTTAACTGTTTACGATTGTGATAGTGTACTTGCATGCCAAAAGCATGCGCACGCTGAGCGACGGCCTGACCGATGCGGCCCATACCAAGGATCCCAAGGCTACGTCCCGCTAACCGGCCACCGAGCATTGCAGTAGGCGCCCAACCATCCCAGCGATCCGACTGCATTATGGCTAGCCCTTCGGGAATACGACGTACGACCGCCAGGATAAGCGCCATGGTCATGTCGGCGGTATCCTCAGTTGCCACATCAGGGGTGTTCGAAACCAGGATTCCGCGCTGACGAGCGGCTGAAACATCAATGTGATCTACGCCCGCGCCAAAATTTGAGATAAGTTTTAGGCGATCGCCTGCTGCAGCCAGCATTTCCGCATCAATGGTATCGGATAGCGTCGTGACAAGAACATCGCAGGATTGCATGGCCCGTAAAAGGCCCTCACGATCCATTTGGGTGTCTTCTGTTCTTAGAGTGACGTCAAATAGCTCTTTCATCCGCAATTCAACGGACTCAGGAAGGCGTCGTGTAACAACAACACTTAGACGTTGCGAAGGCATAAAAGACTCCCCTAGCTTCCCTTTTTGTGTTTGTTGCGTTCAAAGTGACGGATACATGCCCGAGGTACAAGGACTCTGGTCAACAATTGTTTGAAGCAATGGGATACAACGCATTGAGACGCGGAATATTAGCGACAATTCTAGTGGTCTTGTTGGGCCTGTCGGGGGTTGCCGTGGCGCAAGAGCGTGGTCCGGTTACCAACCTGCCTATTCCTCGTTTTGTCTCAATCAAAGCGTCCGAGGCAAACGTCCGGCGGGGCCCTAGCCTGACCCATCGGGTAGACTGGGTATTCCAAGCACGTGATCTACCGGTTGAAATTACTGCAGAACACGGACATTGGCGCCGTGTTCGCGATCGCGATGGTGTCGGGGGGTGGGTGCACCACGCCCTTTTGTCGGGGGTTCGAACCGGAATTGTCGACGTTGACTTGGCCGCAATGCACATCCGCCCAGATGCATCGTCGGCGCTTCGGGCGCAGTTAGAGAGAAACGTTATCGGACGGTTTTTGTCTTGTGATGGATCTTGGTGCCGATTTCAGGCGGGCGGTTATCGGGGTTGGGTTCTGCAAAGCGACGTCTGGGGCACCGATCCGGGTGAGATAATAGACTAATTCAATCGGACAGGGGTCTCGCCCCGTAAGTTTGTCCGCTGGGATTGAATATTGGGTTAGATGCCTTTTTCAATTGACCACAAAGTTTTTTGGACCATCTTTAATATGACTTCCGGCCACACTATTTTGATAGAGTCTAAACGCAGGGATACTCATGGCAAATATTCTGAAAGTCGAGAACGTGCGCAAAGCGTTCCCATCAGGTTTTGAAGCGCTAAAGGGCGTTTCGCTGGACATTGACGAAGGTGAAATTATAGCTCTGCTAGGGCCAAACGGTGCTGGCAAAACGACACTGATTTCGACAATTTGCGGCATTACATCTGCCACTTCTGGCAATATTTCAATTGGTGGCTTTGATACATCAACCGAATATCGCAAAGCGCGCAATCTGGTTGGATTGGTGCCGCAGGAAATTACACTCGAGCCGTTTGAGACTGTAATCAATACGGTTCGCTTTAGCCGCGGATTGTTCGGCAAGAAGCGTGATGACGCCTATATTGAGAAGATCCTGAAGCAGCTTTCGCTCTGGGACAAAAAAGACAGCCGCACGATGGAGTTGTCTGGCGGTATGCGGCGCCGGGTTTTGATCGCTAAGGCCCTTAGTCATGAACCTCGGGTGTTGTTCTTAGACGAGCCTACGGCAGGCGTGGACGTCGAGCTTCGAAAAGAAATGTGGGAGGTCGTGGCCGAGCTGAAACGCGATGGCGTTACGATCATTCTGACGACGCACTACATTGAAGAGGCCGAAGAGATTGCAGACAGAGTTGCCGTTATTAGCAAGGGTGAAATCCTGCTCATCGAGCAAAAGGATGATCTGATGGCACGCATGGGTCAGAAGCGATTGAAGGTTGAACTGCAGTCTGCGATCAAATCAATCCCAGGTGACCTCGCCGAATACGCGCTTGAGCTGGATAGCAAAGGCGAAACGCTGGTCTACACCTATGACACCAAGGCTGATCGCACCGGTATCACCAAGCTTTTGGCAGATATTGCAGCCACCGGTTTGGCACTTAAAGACATCCAGACCGTTGAAAGCACACTCGAAGACATATTCGTTGATCTGGTGCACGAGGACGCAGCATGAACTTTCCAGCTATAGCCGCAATTTATCGCTTTGAAATGGCTCGGTTTTTCCGAACCCTAACGCAAAGCTTCATTTCGCCCGTCATCTCAACATCGCTCTATTTCGTCGTTTTCGGGGCTGCAATCGGGTCACGCATCCAAGAGGTTGAAGGCGTCAGCTACGGTTCTTTCATTGTGCCCGGCTTGATCATGCTCTCAGTCATCACTCAGTCGATCTCAAACGGGTCCTTCGGGATATATTTCCCAAAGTTTATCGGGACGATCTACGAACTACTTTCGGCCCCGATCAACTTTTTCGAAATCGTGATCGGCTATGTGGGCGCGGCAGCGACAAAAGCCTTGTTTATCGGCATCGTAATCCTTGTGACGGCCTATTTCTTTGTAGATATCTCAATTGCCCACCCGTTTGCGATGGCCATGTTCCTCGTGCTGACGGCCGTTACCTTTAGCTTAATGGGTTTCATTTTGGGAATTTGGGCCCAAAACTTTGAGCAGTTGCAGCTGGTTCCGTTGCTGATCGTGACTCCCCTTATCTTTTTGGGTGGATCGTTTTACTCGATCTCTATGCTGCCTCAAGTTTGGCAGACGATTTCGATGTTCAATCCGGTGGTCTACCTGATCTCAGGATTCCGCTGGGCGTTCTTTGGGACCGCTGATGTTCCAATCGCGGTCAGCATGTTTGCGATCTTTGGATTTTTGATCGCTTGCCTTGCGTTCATTGGATGGATTTTCAAAACAGGGTGGCGCATTCGCAAGTAAGTGGCAAATTGCCTGCAGGAAATGGAATATCCTGCAGGCGGCCCTTGTTTGTCATTCTAAGCGCCTCTAAATCGGTGATATGAAACGCTGGATCCCATTTATGCAGGCCGACCCTGTCGTGTCTGTACTGCGCTTGTCTGGTGCCATAGGCACAAGCGGGCGCGGCTCTCTTAACGATCAATCATTGGCCCCTTTAGTTGAACGCGCGTTTAAGCGAGGAAAACCGGCTGCTGTTGCCTTGTTGATTAACTCACCTGGTGGATCGCCTGTGCAGTCATCGCTTATTGCTGCCCGCATCCGTCGTCTCGCTGACGAAAAGGAAATACCCGTTTATGCATTCGTCGAAGACGTCGCGGCCTCGGGTGGGTATTGGCTGGCTGTTGCCGCTGACGAGATTTGGGCAGATAGCTCGTCCATACTCGGCTCAATCGGGGTTATATCCTCAAGCTTTGGGGCGTCTGACCTTCTCGCGAAGCATGGCGTAGAGCGTCGCGTTTACACTGCCGGCAAAAGCAAGAGCCAGCTAGATCCCTTCCAGCCTGAAAATCCCGAAGACGTAACCCGTCTTAAAGTTCTGCTTGGGGATATTCACACGAATTTCATCCAACACGTAAAGGTCCGTCGTGGGGACCGGCTTGACCCTGATAGCGACGTGTTCACCGGAGAGTTTTGGCTTGGCGATCGCTCAGTTAAGCTTGGCCTAGCTGACGGCATCGGACATCTTGTTCCCAAAATGAAAGAAGTTTTCGGGGACAAGGTGAGGTTTGCTTTGTACGGCGAACGAAAGTCTTGGTTGCAACGCATCGGTGCCAACGTCGCCGGAGACGTGTTGGACGGTATCGAGGAACGGGCGATTTTTGCTCGCTACGGGCTTTGATTTGATAATCAAGATCGTCACCTTTTTTCTGATCGGGATTGTGATTTTGGGTATGTTTGGCAAGCTCAAATACCCTGGGCGCGAACGGTTGCGGTCGGCACGGTGCAAGAAATGTGGCCGATTTGTCTTGGGCAAATCTCCGTGCAAATGCGGTTCTAAGAAAGGCTAAATATGCTTTGGTTACTTGCCGCTCTTGGCTTGGTAATATTGCTGCTGGCTGGTGACGCCCTTGTGAAAGGGGCCGTCAACCTAAGCCTTCGTTTAGGCGTGCCCGCAATGATTGTCAGCCTGACGATTGTCGCCTTTGGGACTTCGGCGCCGGAACTTTTAATTGCTATTAGTGCGGTAATTGAAGACGCACCGGGAATTGCGATTGGTAATGTTGTGGGGTCCAATACCGCCAACATTCTGCTGGTTTTGGGTTTGCCTGCTCTACTTGTTCCGCTGAAAACAGGGCAATGTGATACGCGCAAAAACTACCAGTTCATGATTGCGGGTACGTTTCTCTTCATCATTGTTGCATTCTTCGAACCCATAACATGGGTCGGAAGCCTGATACTTCTCGCGGCATTGTCTTACGTTCTTCTGCATTCAGCGAAAGCGGCAAAGCATCACCGTCGTCAGAGTAAAATGCACGTTGCGGAAGAAGCAGAAGAGCTTGACGAAGCGGATCCTGATATGTCGTGGCCTTTGATCGGGTTCTACATTGTTCTCGGCATGATCGGATTGCCGCTTGGGGCGGATTTATTGGTCGATAGCGCAACCGAGATCGCGCGTATGTTCCATGTCAGCGATACTGTTATAGGACTGACACCTGTTGCCGTTGGTACTTCGCTACCTGAACTTGCAACAACGATCATGGCTGCCATGCGCCGGCAGGCCGAGGTCGCACTTGGGAATGTGATTGGGTCGAACATGTTCAATCTGTTGGCCGTTATTGGATTCGCTGCGCTTGTTGGTCCGTTACCGGTCAGTCAGTCAATTCTGGGCTTTGATGTTTGGGTAATGCTTGGTGCGTCTTTGATGCTGTTACCGTTCGTATACATGCGCAAAGACATTGGAAGACATATTGGGATATCGTTCTGTGCCGTTTACGCAGCCTATTTGTTTGTTGTTGTCAGTTAACGTAAAGCGGCGATCATTGACCTAAGCTATGGGTAGCCCCGATGAATCCTTGCAAGATCAGAGCATTAAGTCATCGATAATATTTAGACACTAATTCGATAAGATTTTTATTGCAAATAGCGCCTTACCAAAATCGATGAAATATTGCCCCGATTCCAAGATTCGCCGTTCTTGTATCAAAGTTGTGCACTTCTGCCTTTTTTGTTGGCGATCTATTACGAAAACGTAATGATTTCAACAATTTGGCTACATTAAAATAATTATTTTCTTTAAAAACAATAGCTTAAAATGCTGCCTAAAAAACAGGCACATCAGGGAAGTCGATAAAAAACAACGGAAAATCAGTGTATGATGAAAGTTGCCCCCAAAGTTATCCACAGAAACCGTGGAAAGGTTTACTCTTGTATTTGAATCTCAAACTGTACAGCAAACAGGGAATCAGTGAGTTGAAGATTTGACCGACACGCCAACACAAGTTTTGACGGGATTTGATGTCATCAAGGATTATGTCCGCTCGCTGGACGGGTCCCCGGGCGTATATCGCATGGTGGATGGCCAAGCGCGGGTGCTCTATGTTGGCAAGGCAAGGAACTTAAAGGCAAGGGTATCAAGCTATTCGCGCCCAACTGGGCATTCATCGCGTATCGCACGGATGATCTCTGAAACAGCAACGATGATGTTTCTGACGACCAAAACCGAAACCGAAGCGCTGCTGCTGGAACAAAACCTGATCAAGCAACTGAAGCCGCGTTACAACGTTCTGCTGCGTGATGATAAAAGCTTTCCGAACATCCACGTCACGACCGAGCACGCATTTCCACAGATCAAAAAACATCGCGGTGCGCGCAAGGAGAAGGGCGCCTATTTTGGTCCGTTCGCAAGCGCTGGGTCTGTGAATAGGACGCTAAACCAGCTTCAGCGTGTTTTTTTATTGCGTAACTGCACCGACTCTACGTTCGAAAGCAGAACGCGCCCTTGTTTGTTGTTCCAAATCAAGCGGTGTTCTGGACCGTGCGTGGGCCGCATATCTGAGCAGGAATACGCGGTATCGGTCAAAGACGCAGAAAGGTTTCTAGCGGGGCGCTCAACAGAAATCCAAGAACGCTTGGCAGGCGATATGCAAGCGGCCTCAGCCGCTATGGAGTTTGAACGTGCTGCCGCCCTGCGGGACCGCATTAAGGCCCTGACGCAGGTGCAGACCTCGCAGGGGATCAATCCCAAAACGGTGCAAGAAGCCGATATCGTGGCTTTGCATGTTGAGAAGGGGCAGGCCTGTGTTCAGGTATTCTTTATCCGCGCCAATCAAAACTGGGGGAACCATGACTACTACCCTCGTCTGTCTGCTGATGTAGAAGAGCCGGAAATCTTGCAGGCGTTTCTTGGGCAGTTTTATCAGACCAAGGAACCGCCCAAACAAATCATACTGTCCAACCCGGTTGATGAACCTGAGTTGCTATCACAGGCTTTGTCCGAGAAAGCTGGGCGAAAGGTTGAATTGATCGTGCCCCAACGCGGCGAAAAGGCCGAGTTAGTCGATGGGGCGCTAAGAAACGCGCGCGAAAGCCTCGCTCGGAAAATGGCCGAGAGCGCGACACAGGCCAAGCTGCTCCGTGACTTGGCAACGGCTTTTGGTCTTGAAGCGCCACCCAAGCGCATCGAGGTTTACGATAACTCGCATATCCAAGGCACCAACGCTGTTGGTGCAATGATTTGTGCGGGACCGGAGGGCTTTCTCAAAAACCAATATCGTAAGTTCAACATCAAAGGCGACAGCATCACACCGGGGGATGACTTTGGTATGATGAAAGAGGTCCTGACACGACGCTTCTCAAGGCTTCTGAAAGAGGACCCAGACCGCAAAAACGGCATTTGGCCTGATCTGTTGCTTATCGATGGAGGCGCAGGGCAGGTGAGCGTCGTGGCGGGTATCATGAACGAAATGGGTGTTAGCGACATTCCCATGGTCGGAGTGGCAAAAGGCGTGGATCGTGACGCGGGCAAGGAAGAGTTCTATCGGCTCGGTGATCGACCCTTTGCCCTTAGGCACAATGACCCTGTACTATACTTTATCCAACGTATGCGGGACGAAGCGCACCGTTTTGCAATCGGCACACACAGGGCGAAACGGTCCAAGGCGATCGGCGCTACGCCTTTGGATGATGTTCCGGGCGTTGGAGCTACACGAAAGAGGGCGCTGCTTGCGCACTTCGGTTCGGCCAAAGCAGTGTCACGGGCGAACCTTGTAGATCTAAAAGCAGTGGACGGTGTATCAGATGCACTTGCTGAAACCATTTACGCATTTTTCCACGAGGGCAAATAAGGAGACCGCCATGAGCGACAAAGACGACGAAGAAAAAATGAGCCTGAACATCGGTGTCGGCGTCGCGCTTGGGGCAGGAATAGGGACTGCACTTGGCGTTGCCATGGGAAACATCGCGTTGGGCATTGGCATGGGTGTTGCGATAGGTGTCGCGCTGGCCGCTGGGTTTTCGGTGTCAAAGGGAAAAGATGACGAATAATCACCCAAAAAAGAAGCCGGGCTGAAACCCGGCTTATATTCTTGTCAACTCGTGGGGCGGGCTTAGCCCATCGCAGCGCGCTTTTCGCCGAGGGTTGTTAGTGTCTTCTCAAGCCAGCCGATCTCCATCTCAGGCACTGACGCAAGCAGTAGCTCGGTATAAGCCGGATGCGGTGGCTGGAAGATTTCTTCTTTGCCACCCTGTTCAACAACTTCACCCTGATACATCACAACAACTTCGTCACTGATTGCACGGACCGTTGCAATGTCGTGGGTGATAAAGATGTAGGACACGCCCAAATCTTCCTGAAGGTTCATCAGAAGCTTTAGAATGCCCTCTTGGACGATTTGGTCGAGCGCTGACGTGACTTCGTCACAGATGATCAGCTCAGGCTCAGCGGCCAGGGCGCGGGCAATACAGATACGCTGCTTTTGTCCGCCAGAAAGCTCACCCGGAAGACGATCAAGGAAGCTTTCATCAAGCTCAATCATCTCAAGCAGTTCTTTCACACGTTGATGCGCAGCTTTGCCGCGTTTGCCGGTGTAGAATTCGACAGGACGGCCAATGATCTCACCCACGGTTTGGCGAGGGTTCATCGCTGTATCTGCCGATTGATAAATCATCTGAATGCGTTGCAGTTGATCGCGCGACCGGTCTTTAAGTTTGTGCGGCAGTTTTTCGCCATTAAACAGGACTTCGCCTTCAAGCTGGGGCAGGAGACCGGTGATAACGCGGGCAGTGGTTGATTTACCAGATCCTGATTCACCAACGATGGACACAGTCTTTCCGCGTGAAACGGCGATGTTTACATCCTTAAGTACGGGCACCTTACCATACGCAGCAGTGATTCCATTGATCTCAAGAATCTTGTCATCGGCACTTTCGCCCGCCTTTTCGATTGAGCGGACAGACCAGAGAGATTTCGTGTATTCTTCCTTGGGGCTGGTCAGCATCGACTGGGTGTCGGCTTCCTCGACCTCATTTCCGTAGCGGAGAACTTTGATCCGGTCGGCCATCTGCGCCACGACAGCCAGGTCGTGTGTGATGTAGATAGCGGCTGTCCCGAATTGCTCGACCGCACTTCGCATCGCGGCCAATACGTTGACCTGTGTGGTCACGTCTAGTGCGGTGGTCGGTTCGTCAAAGATGATGAGGTCAGGGCGTGATGCCATTGCCATAGCGGTCATTGCGCGCTGCAATTGCCCACCGGAAACTTGGTGCGGGTAGCGGTCGCCGATGTTGTCAGGGTCGGGCAAGTCCATCGACGCGAACAGCTTTTTGGCGTCCTCGCGGGCTTCTTCAGCGGATACTAGTCCGTGACGAACGCCAGCTTCGATGGTTTGCTCCATTAGCGTGTGGGCTGGGTTAAACGCAGCAGCAGCAGACTGTGCGACATACGCAATGCGCGCGCCGCGAAGTTTTTGCTTTTCTGCTTCGGATTGCTTCATTAGATCGACACCGTCGAACCAGATTTCTCCGCTTGTTAGTCGACATCCCGGGCGTGCAAACGCCATTGCAGCCAAACCAAGCGTGGACTTTCCAGCCCCTGATTCACCGATCAGACCCAGAACTTCGCCTTTGTGTAGCTTCAGGTCGACGCCTTTGATGATCTCGTGCCATTTTTCGTCCGAGAACCCGTCGATCACCATATTCTTGATGTCTAGAAGGACTTCTTTGTTATCAGTGCTCATCGCGAAGACCGCTCGTTTTCATAAGGAACCAATCAACCACGAAGTTCACCGCGATCGTAAGTATGGCAATCGCTGCTGCAGGCAGAAGCGGTGTGATACCGGCTTTCAGATCAAACTGAGCGAACTGGATCAACGAAGCATTTTCGCGAACCATCGAACCCCAGTCAGCCGTCGGCGGCTGGATGCCAACACCGAGGAATGACAGCGCGGCAATCGTCAGGAAGACGAAACAGAAACGCAGACCAAATTCAGCAACGAGAGGCGGCATGATGTTAGGCAGGATCTCGCGTCGCATGATCCAACCGAGACCTTCTCCGCGAAGCTTAGCAGCCTCAACGTACTCCATGACCACCACGTTCATCGCGACGGCGCGGGTCAGTCGGAAGACGCGCGTCGAGTCCAAGACAGCGATGATGCAAATCAGCGAGTAAATGTTAGAGCCGAAGATCGAAAGAAGCATCAGTGCAAAAATCAGGCTTGGGATCGCCATCAAGATATCAACAAAACGCGACAGAAGTTGATCGACCCAGCCGCGGCTGATTGCAGCCATAAGCGCGAAGCCGCCGCCAATGAAAAAGGCGAGGAACGTTGTAGCCAGCGCGATACCAATTGTGTTTCGGGCACCGAATATGAGGCGAGAAAGAATGTCTCGTCCAATTTGGTCGGTGCCAAAGAAATGATCCCCGCCCCAAGGAGCGTAGGGAATCGGTGTGATTTCAGCTTCGCCATAAGGGGCTATGATGGGGGCGAATAAAGCGACGAGAAGATAGAGCGAGATAACAATCATGCCCATCCAAGCTGTAAGCGGGGCTTTTTTCAGCTCAATCCAAGTGCGCTGCAGCCATGTACGGCGTGTGCGGACCTGACCAACTTCGTCCTTTGCGGAATAACCTTCGGATGTACTCATCTTGGGTGCAGAAGCCTCGGGTTGGTGACAATCGATATAATGTCGGCTGAAAGGTTCAGCACGATATACGTCGCGGCGAAGATCAAGGCACAGGCCTGAACCACCGGAATGTCACGGGTTGTCACTGCATCGACCATAAGTTGACCGACACCGGGATATACAAAGACCACCTCTACAACGACCACACCCACAACCAGATAGGCGAGGTTGAATGCGATTACGTTGACGATAGGGGCCCAAGCGTTTGGCAGTGCGTGGAATAGAATGACGCGCGTTGACGAAAGACCTTTTAGACGCGCCATTTCGATGTACGGGCTGGCGAGCAGGTTGATGATTGCTGCGCGGGTCATGCGCATCATATGTGCGATAATTACCAGCGCGAGTGTCATCGAAGGAAGTGCGCTTCTATAGATTCGCTCACTCAAAACGGTGTCTGGGGACACGTTTGCCAGCGACGGGAACACAGGGTTCAACGCTGCAAGGAAGAGAATCAGGATGTAAGCAACGAAGAATTCCGGTGTGGAAATCGTCGCCAATGTCGTTGCGTTGACCACGCGATCATAGACTGAGTTGCGATAAAGCGCAGCGGTAATTCCTAGGAATAGCGCCAGTGGAACTGCAACGATCGCGGTCATCGACGCGAGGAACATAGTGTTCCATAGGCGCGGACCGATTAAGTCGACCACATCGCGGGATCTATCGATACCCGACGCGGCACGACCCGAGAACGAGGTGCCGAAATCACCGCGCAATACGCCGCCGATCCAGTCGATATAACGCATGTAGGAAGGTTGATCGAGACCAAGCTCGCGTCTGAAGGCTGCAACGGTTTCTTCTGTTGCTGCTTGTCCAAGGACGGCCTGAGTGAAGTCACCCGGCAGCATTTCGACGCCGCTAAAGATAACGATTGAAACAAAGAACAAAGTCATCAAGCCCAATGCAAGGCGTTGTAGAACTGTCCTGATAACCGGATGCACGGTCACCGTCCCCCTTTGAATACTTGTAAAGCAAAGTTGCACCTTTCGTGGTGCGCGTCGTTTTTTGACCTTGCGATACTCCCTGAGGGGCGAACGTAGGCGAAACGTTGTAAAAAAGTAAACTGGCTTTGTTAAAGAAATTTGCTTTATGGCCCAAACTGTTGTTACGATCCGTCTGTACCAACATGGGTATGTCTTTTTGAGAGACTCGGGAGAGAAGTCTCAAAAAGACTAAAAAACGACGTTCACAACAGGAAGGCATAAGCCAAATGAAAGATCGTAAATCTCTGTTCATGACGGAACAGAAAACCAAATTCGCTGCCGGACATATCAACCGCCGTACTTTTGTACGTTCGATGGTTGCCGCTGGTGTTGCTGTACCATCTGCTCTTGGTATGGC
>ENA-UZXD01000411-UZXD01000411.1-metagenome-genome-assembly--contig:-Day-3-50m-contig-411_pt1 | contig 15728 bp, 12 predicted proteins | sample MGYA00260344_ERZ794904 | MGnify/ENA metagenome assembly ERZ794904 | reverse complement strand
TGAATGTCCCAAGCCCGTGCCGCTGTCCAGTTCAGGGCTTCCTCCATTAAAATAAAACTGTGTACCTCGGTAGGTTCCCGGAGATATTTCGAAAAAGCCATTCAGAATACGCTGATAATTTACTCCACTACGGCTACTGTCAGCAAGCTGTTCATCTCCTTTCGCCATCATACCGATGAGCGTAAATTGCTCTCCAGGTTTTTTCCAACTGAGCTCCATTTCCGCCGCACCTCCTGAAATTTTTCTTTTGTCAAGATTGTGCCGGTCATCATAGCGGTAATAGTCACGGTTTCCCTGATTCGAAACAACATCCGCATATACCGACCAGACAGGAGTTTCCCACTGCATGCGCAGTCCAAAATACTCCTGCTCGTTCGCATTATAGTAAATCGGTTTGCAGTCCGAATTCAGCGTGTAACTACTCAGACTACTGTTACAACTACTGCCTGAAGTGAAACCACTGCTTTCGAGACTGGTGAGAGTACTGTTGGCGAGACGATTTGCAGGCACATTATTCTGACCAAGCGGTACATCGTGTTCAGTGTATTTTATCCGGAACACCTCTATGCGCAAAGAATCGATAATTTCGCCCTGAGAATTTACATCATGCCAAAAAGGATAATCCAGTGAAAAGTAATAAAGCCAGTCTCCATCCGCAGATGAAAGTTTCATCCCGCCTATTTCATAACACCAGGTCCCTGCTTTGCAGCGTTGAGAAAAACCACTGAGGATTCCGGCAAAGACCTTTCCCTTTCGGTCACCGATGTTGATCACCTGTTTGCCGATTTTGGCCTCTTCATTCGGATTCCTGTTGAGTTCCAGATACGACTGCCTCGCGTAGATATTTACCGCCTGTGAATCAACTGCGGTTTTCCGTGAACTGCGGGATACCCTCATATCAGACTGATAAATCGCTTCATGATCTGTGGAGAGTTCCAGGTTGATGGAAATTATCCTATGTAAAGTTGAACGTAGACGCAGACGTATATCCTGGTCAAAAGAAATCTCTTCTGGAGAATTGGTTTCTGTACGTGAAGCCGGAAGCGCTGTAGATTGTATCTTTGAAATACGGAGCCTGTAATCTCCTGATAGTTCAACACCCGGTGAAAAAGTGAGGTGCTCTTCACGTTCACTGTAATCACCTCTCTCGAGGGGGACAAAATAAGATTGTGCAGACACTGAACCGGAAGCGCTCAGCAATACAAAAAACATAAAAGCAGGAGATAATGAAAACAGCCGGATAAAAAGCACCCTCGTACAGGGAAACATAATGGTCTAAAAAAAGAGGATAATTGAATTTAATTAATTCGAATAGAGGATAATATCTGCATGAATTTTAGTGGAACAGGCTCAGAAATGCAAGTTTTTTCAGTTGCTTGTTTGTCTTTATCAAGCCATTTATATCAGATCATCTATGATACGGTCGCGATCAGAATTGCTGCTTTTTAAGTCCTGTCTCAATTTCTTGTTAATTTCCATTTGATTCACTGACCAGCGCGTAACGGCACGTATTAAATCATCTTCGAGTCCAAGACATTCTCCACATGCATTTAATAATTCTTTCTCACTTTTCTTAAGATTACCATCAATCACAGCAATTGCCGCAAGGTAGAAGAAGACCTTGATGGCAAGCTCCAACTCCATCTTGATGTCTTTTACTTCATAGAGATCTCGCTCTTTTACTTTTTTCATCAAATCGTGCACTTCATCACGGCTTTCGAGCAGTTCGATTGCTTCCTGTAATGCCACAAACTCATGTTTCTCGATTACGCCGTCTACAATAACAATGCTCGCGATGGCGTTTACTATCCAGTCCCTGATTTCTTTAGATGTATCCCCAAAGAGGTTCTTGCCTAAATCACGATCTATATGCAGTTTATACATAAAGTTTCTCCGGCTGAATTTTGTTGATATAAAATTGAAGTCTTACGAAATAATCAAAACATTTCCATGGCTGAACATTTAATCATTAATGAAAACAGTATGTTGAAAAAAGTAGCCGATTTATCTGTTCATTAAATGAAACTTTGATGACCTTCAGCTAAAACTATTATAGCTCAATCTAAAGCAATATTTTCATGAAGCAGTTCCCGCTTAGCATTACTGTAACGTCCAACACCGTGACCGTTACCATACAGTTTGTATTTATAAATAACCAGACCATCAAGACCAACAGGACCACGGGCATGGATTTTACCTGTACTCACTCCGACTTCTGCACCTAATCCATAACGGAATCCGTCTGAAAAACGTGTGGATGCGTTCCAAAACACACCAGCTGCGTCTACTGTGTTCATGAACCATTCCGCCAGTTCCGCGTTTTCAGTGACTATTGAATCAGTATGTTTTGAACCATAATGATTAATGTGCTGTACTGCTGCTTCCGCGGATTTCACAGATTTAACTGCAAGGATCAAATCAATGTATTCTGTTTTCCAGTCTTCTTCAGCAGCACTTTTCAATTTCAATTGCGGAAAATTCTGCAGGCGTTTTTCAGTTTCAGCGCAAACCCTCAATTCTACTCCGGCATCCTGCAATTTCTGTAAAATATCAGCGAGTAGTTTATCGCTAAAATTTTGATGAACGAGCAAAGTTTCGGATGCATTGCAGACAGCCGGATAATCCAGTTTTGAGTCAAGTGTTACTTCCAGGCTTTTTGCTTCATTCGCAGTCTCATCCAGAAAGACGTGACAGATTCCGTCCGCATGCCCCAACACCGGAACCTGGGCATTTTTTTGAATATGCTGAACCAGTTCGTTGCTACCGCGTGGAATTATCAAATCAAGCTCGGCGCTCATTTTCACCAATTCTGCAACTTCATCCCTACTTTCCACAAGACTGACAGAATCTTCCGGTGCTGAATTACTGGCAATCAGAGTTTTACGGATAAGACCTGCCAGAACACGATTTGAATTTAACGCTTCTTTACCACCTTTTAGAATTACGGCATTTCCGGATTTTAAGGCTAAAGCGGAAATCTGAATTACCACATCCGGTCGAGATTCAAAAATCACCAGTATAACACCAATCGGACACGAAACACGGAAGAGCTCCAGCCCTTCGTCCAGACGGGTTGCCTGCAAAACTTGTCCGGAAGGATCTGGTAAGGCAGCAACACTTTCACAATTTTTCGCCATCTGCTCAAGCTTGTCTTCATTAAGCAAAACACGTTTGCAGGCACTATCAGACAGTTCCCCAATTTCCTGCAGCTTTTCTGCCTCTGCCATATCTCTGGAATTCTCCGCTAAAATTTCCGCAGAGTTTTCACGTAGAGATTTCGCGAGATCGTGAAGTATTTTATTTTTAGCAGAATCATCCAGATTCGCCAAAAAGAGAGACGCTTCACGTGCCTTCTGCACTTGCAGCCTGATCTCAGAAGATATTTTTGGACTGTTCATTTTAAATTATCTGTCTTCAATTTACTGATGAGATGCTGCTTAAAACAAACCGCTGACCGTGAATTCAAATCGATCAGGTGTTTCATTGGGACGTTTATCCAACTTGGAACCATACTCAAAACGCAGGACACCCATTGGGGTAATCACCCTCACACCAAAGCCTGCACTTTTACGCAAATCAAAAAATTCCGGCTCTGTTTCGTCCAGCAATTGATATTGCCTTGATTCCGCATTGACGTTTCCTGCATCCATAAATAGCACCCCGCGAACAAAACTGTTCTCATCTTGACTGAGAGGAAACAGTAACTCAAGATTAAAGACTCTCTCAGATATTCCTCCGCTTTTCAATTCCTGCAGTTCACTTGAGTTTAAACCGACAGTTCTACTATCATAAGTTTTTGTCTGCTGATAGCCAAGTTCGTCGGTAATCACGCGATAGGCAATATTGTTCCTTTGCTCACTTGAACCATACGGACCGGAAATGTTGTAATAGTAGTGACCTCGTACTGAATCGATTCCGCCAAGACGATAACGATCTTCGGAGGGTATCGGCGAAGACCCCTGTTCCTGCAACAACCCCAAACGCCCTTTTGCCATCAAAATAAAAGTGTTATCCGTATTCAGTGCCCAAAACTGCTGGTATTGAAGCTGGTATTCACGCAACCGGATATTTCCGCCGAAAGGCGTTCCGGTTTGAATCATGCGGATGGAAGTCTTTATGCCCGCGCTTGGAAAGACAGGATGATTGACTGTGTTGTATGTCAGTGACGGCGAAACAGAACGTTTGAAAAGATCTGTGTCGGATGCAGAAAAAAGACGGTCAAGTGCGCTGATTTGTGTGCCAAATCGTAAATCACGGAAATACAAAGGCGTTCCCAAACTGAAACCATAATTGTTCTCTGTGATTAATCCTCGTTCAAATTCAGTCGAATCCTCGAGCTTGCTTCTTGATGAAAAAATCGATCCTGATACCTGTGAATCAAAAAGTCTTGGATCAATCAGGGTTGCATCAAATTTTTGTTGTACACTCTGTTCAGCAAACTGCGCGCTGAATCGTAAAGTACGACCGGTTCCAAGCAGGTTGCCTTTTGAGATGGTCACTCCCCCGCTGAAACCGGAAAAGTCACTGTAACCCATTTGTGCCTGAAAAGTTCCTGTTTGTGTTTCTGTGAGACGTGCCAAGATATCCAACATGTTGTTTTCCTGGTCACGTGGTGAACGTTCAAGCACAACTCCGGACTGAAAAAATCCTAGGCGATTTATGTTCTGCTGACTTCTAAGCAGTTTCTTGCCGTTAAACAGTTCCTCTTCCTGTACTTCAAATTCACGCCGAATCACATGATCACGCGTTTCTACATTACCTGCAATTTCCAAACGGCCGATATATGCCTTTTCACCTTTTACTACCCTAAAATTAACATCAACAATTTTTGTTTCCTCATTAATAACGGTTTCCGGAATAACCCGGACAAAGGCATAGCCCTGCTCATGGTAGATCTCACTTATTCCGGACCGATCCCTGTTCTGCAAAAATGGATTATATATTTCACCTTCTTCCAGCAGCAGACCTTCTTTTAGCATTTTTTGATCACCAAGAACATTCCCAGAGACCTCAATTTTTCCGATAAAATACTGATCTCCCTCAGTAATATCCAGTCGCACATCAACACGACTGTAATCCGGGTTGTGAATTAACGTCACCTCAGGCTTATCCACAAAGACTTTGATGTAACCTTTCTTCAGATAATGCTGAGTGATCACTGACAAATCCTGGTTAATCATTTCTTCACGGAAAAGCCCTGACTGATTGGCCCATGAAACACAATCGATTTCGGAACTCATAATGAAACGTTTTATTTCCAGTTCAGAATAGTATTTTGTTCCGCTAACGTAAATATCCGTTAGATAAACACGCGGTGCTTCATTCATTTCAAAAATAACACGAAACCTCTCTCCGGCATTTTCAAAATCTGCTTCAACAGTTTCAATGATACTGTTAACACTTACACGTGGGTAACCCTCACTTCGGTAATGTTCCAAAATAATCTGCTCATTTAGCGCTATTTTTTCCGGATCATAGGGATCATACTGCAGTAGGGTCATTTTTTCTTCAATTACTGTGCGTTCAACCAACAATACACCTTTCAGTTTAACTTCCGCCAATCGTGGACGTTCCTTAACCAGATAACGCAGCAGATAAGATTTTTCCCCGGATTCTCCTTCATCCAGTTCTTCAACTTCTGCCTGTACATCTTCAAACAATTTCATTTTATAAATTGCATGAATGTCCCTGCGAATTATTTTGCGGTCCAAAACATTCCCAACCTGACTTTCAATCAAAAACATGATCTGTGAAGATTCAAGCTCAGAGGTACCTTTTATTTCGATTTCAGCAATTCTCGCAGACAAGCCGGCAGACCCTGTAGTTTGCGCACTTGTAAAACGAGAAAAAACGCTTAAAGACAAAACACCGAGAAAAACAAGCGTTACTAAAATTCGAGGAACAGAAGAAAGGGTGTACATCAGGTTTGGAGGAAGCGGAGATCAGACAGAACAGCGGATTTCTTGAGGAAAAAATTAAGCATTCGGAAGCAAATGTAATTGTCCATTTTCCATTTTATGCTGATAATGCATACCTGACGCAAGGCTGGTGTTGTGTGTAATCATTACAAGTGTCGTTTCATTTTCTCGATTTAAGCGCAGCAATATTTCCATGATTTGAGCACTCGTTTCCTCATCAAGATTTCCTGTTGGTTCATCTGCCAGCAGGATCCCGGGTCGATTAACCAGGGCCCGTGCAATTGCTACACGCTGTTGTTCACCACCGGAAAGCTGTGCCGGTTTATGTGCGGTCCGCTCACCAAGTCCAACTCTCTGCAGTAGATCAAGAGCATTTTTCTGCACAACTTTGGAACTGCTCCCTTTCATCAACTGGGGAATCATCACATTTTCCAGAGCAGTAAAATCCTGCAGTAATTGGTGAAACTGGAAAATAAAACCAACTTTTTCATTCCTGAACTGTGCGGCTTGGTCCCGAGTGAAACTGCTCAAATCGCTGCCGTCAAACCACAACTGCCCTTCGTCTATTGCTTCGAGAGTGCCGAGTGTATGAAGAAATGTGCTTTTGCCGGTACCAGATGCCCCGAGGATTGCAACTGTAGAACCCGATTCTACTTCGAAATTGAGTCCGCGCAAAATGTGCAGCTTGCGCCCTTCACCGTCTAGGTAACTTTTGTGCAGATTGGAAACTTGGATTTGCATGAATTAAAGAAAAGATCAAAAGTTCATAGAATAACATCAATACCGGTCAAATCACAAGATGAAACGCACCGCAAGGCTTAAGAATAAAGCTCCTCTATCTGTGTTTTAAACTGCTCCTCCACCACCTCACGTTTCAGTTTCAAAGTTGGAGTAAGCAATCCGTTGTCGATACCCCACTCTTCTGAAAGTAAAGCAAAGTTTTGCGGATGTTCAAATCCCTTAAAATCTTTTCCATAACGTTTCAACTGTTCCTTGAACAGTTCGCGGATACGCGGTTCATTTAGTATACTTTCAGCACTGCCGGAAATCCCAAGCCCCTCAGCATATTGTTCCACTGCAGGCATTGCCGCAACAATCATAGCCACATTGTGTGGACGATTAAAACCGTAAAGCATCACTTGATCAATATACGCGCTAAGTTTTAAAGATTCTTCCAAGGGCGCGGGTGCTACATACTTGCCGTTTTCGAGTTTGTACTGTTCTTTTACACGTCCGGTAATGTAAAGATAACCATCCGCGTCCAAATGCCCGAGGTCACCTGTACGCAGGCCTCCTTTTTCGTTGATGCTTTCTTTTGTTTTGTCCGGCAGGTTATGGTAACCAAGCATGATATTTTCACCATAAGCCAGCACTTCTCCATCTTCTTCTTTGGAACCTTCAACTGTTTTGTCGATTTCAATCCTTACACCTGGCAGTGGTTTTCCTACTGAACCAAATCGTCTCGCACCTGGATAATTAAGTGAAAGAGCTGCAGTATTTTCGCTGAGCCCATAACCTTCATAAATACTTATGCCAATATCATTTACAAATTCTGCTACAGCAGGGCTCAATGCGCTAGCTCCGCTTACAGCAATACGCAAATTTCCACCAAAGCGGTTCAATATTTTTTTGAAAATTATTTTGCGTGCCAGAGTAAGTGTTAAATTATCCAAAAATCCAAGCGTTTCCCCTTCTCTTTCGCGCCGGGCCTGTTTGAGTCCTCCGTAAAAAAGAGAACGGATGAATCCCGGTTTTTCCTTCATTTGCTCTCGGAGACGATCATATATCCTGTTGTAAACACGAGGTACTGCAAAAAACACACTAGGCTTTACCACACCTAATTCATCAATAAGGGTATTAACATCATCAACCAGCCCCGCAGAACCCCCACTTCCAATTATACCGTGTACTTCAGCTACTTGACCAAAAACATGTGCCCAAGGCAAGAAGGCCAGCGTACGAACATCTTTAGTCATTCCGAGCAAAGGTGTTACTACTGAACATTCAAATATCAGATTACTGTGACTCAAGATCACACCTTTTGGATTACCAGTAGTTCCAGAAGTATAAATCATCCCCATAGGTGACTGAGATTCCGGCTGCATTACATCAACAGGGTTTTCCCTACCTTTTTTCAGCAAATCTTCATAAGTTGTCTCATCTCCATCTGCACTACCGGAGAGTAAAACTACATGTTCAAGTGTCTCTATCTGATCCGGAAATTTTCTAGTTTGTTCAAATACCGTTGTGTTTGCCGCCAGTAATACTTTTGCACCGCAGTCACGGATGATGTATTCCCATTCCTTTGCCACTTGTGTCTCATACATCGGAATATGCTGTCCGTTTAATCCGTAAGTAGCATAAGCTGAGACAGCCCACTCTTCCGTGTTTTTGCAGATAATCGCGACTTTGTCTCCGGAAGAAACACCTAATGACGCCAGTCCTCCACGTAAAGCATCTACTTTTTCCGCAAACTGTTCATAAGTTGTCCACTCGTAAACACCGTCCCGCTTAGTACCGTATAAAGGCCGCTCACCGTAACGCTGCCGGGAATTTTCGAGCATTTCGATTAAATTTTTATGGGAACTAGCTGTTGATATGGTCATCATTTCCTCCTATAAAAATATGTTTTTGAAATTTCTTCATCTTATTTTCCACAAACCAGTTTTATGAAAAATGTGAAAGTAGTCTCCTTAAAGACTATACTAGCCCTTATCTGCTCATCATGCAAAACAGATTTCTCTTCCGCGCACACTTTTATCAACTTCACCGTTCATATAAACCGTCTGACCGTTCACAATGGTACGTACAGGCCAGCCCTGTAATTCCATCCCGTGATAAGGAGACCAGTTAACCCTCGTGTGGAGTTGTCCATTCCTGACAGTTTTCTTTAATGCCATATCCACTAAAACCAAATCTGCATCTTGACCAACTTCGATACGTCCTTTTCCCTGCATCTGGTATAGATTTGCGGGAGATGTAGACATCCAGAAAACAACCTCCTGCAAAGAACAGGCTTTGCGGTTGACTCGATCCAGCATCAAAGCCAGTGAGGTCTCAACCCCGGGCATACCTGAAGGAGCTTTTCCATAAGGCTGCTCTTTTTCTGCTAAAGTGTGAGGTGCATGGTCAGTCGCAATGCAATCAATTATACCATCTTTGAGTGCCTGCCAAAGTGCGTCCGCATGACGCTTTGTGCGTATCGGCGGATTCATCTGCGCCAAAGCTCCCAACTCTTCGTAACATTCCGGCACAGTCAGTGTAAAATGCTGGGGACAGACTTCCGTTGAAATCAGATGCTCACGCGGAAGTCCACGCAAAAAATCACATTCATCTTCCGTCGTTAAATGTAAAATATGCAATCGACGCCTGTACTGCAATGAAAGCTTTACAGCCAGTTTAGTAGCCTTGAGCGCTGCCGATTCGTCCCTGATACGTGAATGAAGACGCACATCTGAAATATGCTTGAGTAATTCAGTGTTCTCCTTGAGCACAGCTTCATCTTCCGCGTGAACCGCAATCAGACGTGAACCGTTGGAAAATATTTTTTCCAAAACTTGCGGATTGTCAACCAGCAAATCTCCAGTGGATGAACCCATAAATATTTTTATACCGCAGACATTCTCAACCGCGTTCAACTCCTCCAGATTATCCGGAGTCGCACCCATAAAAAATCCGTAATTAACGACCGATTTTTCTGCCGCCAACTGTTTTTTTTCAGCCATCCGTTCACGGGTTATAACCGGTGGAGTGTTGTTTGGCATATCAAGAAAACTGGTAACACCGCCTGCTGCGGCCGCACAGGAACCACTGTGCAAATCTTCTTTCTGGGCGGCTCCCGGTTCACGGAAATGAACCTGTGGATCGATCATGCCCGGAAGCAGAGTCAAACCTTCCGCGTCTATCACTTCTCCGATTTCCGCGATACCGCTGCCTATAGCGTGAACCATGCCGTCCATAACTGAGACATCAACCCGCTGGATACTTCCAGGTAGAACAACTTCCGCATTCCGGATGGTGAGTGATTCTGTCATGTGTAACTTCCGTAATCGGCACGCAAATAAGCAGCTGCGTCTTTCGCAAAATATGTGAGGATCATATCCGCTCCCGCTCGTCTAATCGACAGGAGCATTTCCATCATTGCTCGATCACGGTCAAGCCAGCCTTTTTCGGCAGCTGCTACAACCATCGCATATTCTCCGGAAACATTATAAGCCGCTACCGGAACGTCAAAGGTATCACGTACCCTTGAAATTACATCCAGATAAGTAAGTGCGGGTTTGATCATTACTACATCCGCTCCTTCTTCCAAATCTAAGGAAATTTCACGTAACGCTTCACGTGTATTGGCAGGGTCCATTTGATAAGTTTTTTTATCACCGCTTTTTGGAGCGGACTGAAGCGCGCCTCTAAACGGGCCATAAAAACAGGAGGCATATTTTGCGGAATAAGCCAAGATACCAACCTGAGAAAAACCCTGTACGTCGAGTGCATTACGGATTGCTCCAACTCTACCGTCCATCATATCCGAAGGTGCAATCCAGTCAGCTCCTGCTTCGGCATGAGAAAGTGCCATTTTACATAATACTTCAACAGATTCGTCATTTACAATTTCTCCATTAATGACAAGCCCGTCATGACCGTGTGTCGTGTATGGATCTAAAGCAACATCTGTTTGCACACACAATTCAGGAACTGCTTTTTTGATAGCCCTGACTGCACGTTGCACCAAACCAGCGGGATCATACGATTTACTTGCCAGTTCGTCTTTTTCAATGGAATAACCGAACAAGTTAACCGCGCCAACACCTAAGGCATAGAGTTCTTCACATTCTCGAACAAGTTCATCTGTAGACAGACGAAATTGTCCAGGCATAGTGTCGATGTGCTCCCTGACTTTTTTACCTTCAGTAACAAACATTGGATAAATCAATTGGCGGGGTGATAGTTCTGTTTCACGCACCAATCCACGAATGGGTGCTGAATATCTCAAACGTCTTGGGCGGTACACCAAGTCCATACAAAATCCTGTTTAAGAGTAATTTAAAAGCATAAACGATTGATCAGTTGGATCACAAACCATCAACTGTTTTGTAAATCAAGGGGGGCGGCACTCAACTTTTAAAGTTAAAGAGTGCATAAAAGAAGCTTATTTGCTTGCCGGTTTTTCTATTATAATTTTATTTTTACCAGAACGGCGGATGAGAACTTTTTCACCTTTATCCCACCCTAATTCTTCAAATATATATTGAGGAATAATGACACGTTTTGAACTCCCCGCTTTGCCTGCTGCTCTGACCGTATCTATGAGTTTGCGTTTCTTGGCTTTGGCGACTTTTTTGACAACTCTGGTTTTGGCAAACTTAGGTGGAATTTCTCCCAAGTTTATTGTAGCCCTCAACAAACGTGCTCTCAAAGTATATACTGGTATTTTTAAAACCTTTGCTGTTGCACTCATATTCTTTTCAACAGCCAACTCTCTTACTTTTTTTAAAAACTCTGCATCCCTTTTCATAACATCCCTTTGTTAATTGATATTTTTTTTAAACATGGTGAGCCTGTACAAAAATATAAAAACAAGTAATTGCGTACAACGTCAGAAATTTTTTATATTAAATACTGAAATTATTAAGATATTTTTCTTCGCTCGAGATGGCAAATAATCAGTTTATGAGTTTTTTTGAAGCTATCAAATATATTTATTTTTAAAAACTAAACAAATATTAACCGTCGCAATTGCAGTATAAACCAGATTTAATGATCACACAAGAATTTTTTAAAGAGAGTATTTTACTGCAGGATAATTCATTTTTAAGCAGGAATTTTTTCCTTATTTTCAAGCAGAAATTCCTGCTGTATTTTTTTAAAAGAACTTATTTCATCTTGATACGGAGTATAATAAATATTCAAATTCCCACGGTCAGTATCCTCCCAGAATGTTGGCCCGGAAAACTGCAGTCTCGCATATATAGTGGTCATCGTTTTATTGAAAAGATTTGCTCCCATCAAATCCTTATCCTGAACTGTGTCCTTTGCAATCTTTTCTGCAAACTCATCCTCCTTCTGGTTGAGGTAGAACAAAGCCAGACCGATGTGTAAAAGTCTGATACCATGATTTTGACTGAAAAATTGCACAGCAAAATTTTTGTCCATATCCTGAAAATTATCAAACACCAGAAACTTTTGCAGCATCTCTTCCTGCAGTTCCCTGTCCCACTTTTCCTGATAAATTTTAAGCATTAATTTCTGCATTTCAAAAGCAAGGACATCTAAAATAAATGCCAGTGATTTTGCACGTTGAATTGCGTTAAAACACTGCTGTCCATAAAACACGAAATAACCGATACACGTTTTTATTCTATCAACCTGCTGATATTCCATTAAGTATCCTATAAATTGCCCATAATGGAAAACAAGATTATACAAGTTTCGCGGTTCATTATGGTGTTGACCATGCTTCAGCGCAAATCTGAAGTGAGTGTTAAGACGTACAGTAATGACGTCTATCAGCTCCTGATCATCACAGGCAATCGCCGTTTTTCCGACTTGGCTCAATTGTTCAACACACAAAGTTGAGAGATCAAACTCTCCTGTATCAAGAAAAACATTATATACATTTCCAATTAAGCGGACGCTTTTTTGCTCATAAAATGTACGTGTTTTTTCAACCTCTGCCATCAGGCTTTTCATTGTACGGAAAGAGATGTCATCGTGAATACGTTTATCAACCATAAAAAATGAATCCGGAATTTTTGGTTTTAACTGCACATAATGCCTGAGTAAAGCTCCAATACCTTCAATCACTTGTGCTTTAGGTTCCTTGAAAGGTACATAGACCAATAAATCAATCAATTGATTTAGTCCTTCAAATAACTGGTATTGAATTTTTGCGTGCTCATGCGCTGAAATTTTTCCGTCAGAACCTTTAGCGGCCAGTATATTTATCGTGGAAAAACTGCCATTTAATAAATTCTCAATTACGTTGCTGGTCTTGGTAGATCTGAGAATGGAAAAAATAAAAGGGAAGCCGATCACCAGCGAAACCGCAAGCAATACATGAAAATTGAAAACGAGACTGGGTATTATTTGAATCCCTCCTTCCGCCAGTACTTTGATGGAGAGAGCATGCACCAGACATGCTGCGGACCACCAGACGAATAAGAGACTCGGCCAGTGACTCATGTATAAATCAATCAGCTTTGGTACATTTTGGGCGGCAAAAGTGATGACGATTGTCAGACTACCTAAGACGATAGCAAAAAAGGAAAGCCAGACGATCGGTGCAAAACCGACATCGAGCTGAGTCCAATCTGGATTTGCTCCTATATTCAGTAGAAAATCAGTATAGACAGGAAAAAGGTAGGTACGGAACAGAAAATCAGCCAGACCCATTACGCCAAAAATGATCAGGGCAGCGTAAAGAGAACGAGAACGTGTCAGCAATACGCCCAAAATACGCGTGAAACCCTGCAACAAATTGACTGATCCCCGCATATCACTTGATTAGCTTTCAGGTTTCAAGGGTCAGGACACCCTAAAAAAACGGTAACTGCTTTTATTACTCGCTGCTCTCTTTGACAGAATCGTCTAAAGTGGTATTTTTTATCTGCAAACTACCTTCATTATTCTCCAAGATGGCTTGAAAGGTCGGTTTGTGTTTAAATGAAGAACGCGCAGATTCCTCAAGACTATACAGAGATTTTGCACGCTTGGACATGGTTAATACTTTTTCAAACAAATTACTTTTATCTTCCTGGCTGTGTTCCTCAACCAGCTTTAGATAATCATCTTTCATTTTCGTTTTTTTGTATAATGGTTATAAATATAAGCTAAGTTCCTAAAGCGTCAACAATAATGTTTCCGTTTCCTGCCTGAATACAGAATCAGGTGCTTTTTCCAGCAACTGCTCCAACAGCTTTTTTGCCTTATCCAATTCGCCTTTGGCGATAGCGATCCTGGCCAATGCACGCCAGCGTACATCATCCCAGGCTGCAATGTTTATGGACTTGAGCATCATCTCCGCCTCAACCCACTGTTGTTGCTGTTCAAACAATGCTGCTAAACTAAGTCTGGCGGAATTTTGCAGAAACTGAGTCGCCTCCGGATGAGCTATTACCTGTTGAAAAACAACAATCGATTCGTCAATTTTAGACTGTCTTGTATATGCTTCTCCGGATTCCATCAGCGCCAACACGCTCAGTGCGCTGCCTGATTCAGACTTGGCAAATTCCTGTAATGCAGTAATCCCCTTGTTCAACCTTTCTTCCGCTGAGAGAGCAGGGTTGTTCAGTTGTGCACGCGCAAGATGATAAAGGTTTGCCTGGTTGATGCGTTCATTTTGTACATATTTCCAGCCTCCCCATACTCCAAGAATTAAAACAACCAACGCAATGCCCGCGCTCATGTACAAACTCTTTTTCCTGTAAGCATGATCTACGAATGAATATAATTGTTTTTCCATCCGGTTCGGCTGCAGGAGTTCCTTGCGGCTCATGTGTTCTGCGTCACTCATTAATCTTCCGTCAAAAACTTTATTATTTATTAATTTAAATACAACTTCCTTTTTGAAAGTGTAAAACGAAGTGCCTGCCCTATTAATGCTTAAACTGCAATCAATTCCGGGGTTTCATCTGCTGTGAATGCTCTGCTGGAATTCGTAACTCTTAAGTTTATGCTATCTTGCCTCACCCTTCAAGCATAAATCTTTCAAATCACAAAGAAGTTTTCTGTTGATGACTGAAGATAGGTTTTTTCAGCATTAAACTGAACTTCATAAATGCTTACAAAAAACCCCCTAAATGTTGTGCTCGTAATAAGTCTTAAAAGCGTGTCATTGCTTACGAAGCGAGAGCTCTGTCGCAAATTTAGCAGTCGCGGCGAAAATTGATTCCATCGGATTTGCGCCTATGGATGTAGGAAAGACAGAGCCGTCGAAAACTGAGAGATTCTCCACTTCATGATGACGACCATTTGAATTTACCACAGATTTAGCTGGGTCTTCGCCCATAGGACAACCGCCCATCACATGCGCAGAAAACAATCTAGCTTTCAGGATTTCCATTGGTAAATCCGTAAGCGCTTTTTTAAATTCTTTGAGGCTGTTGTATATGCCGGCATCGCGGTGAACCGGAGCAACCGCTTTTGCTCCCGCCGCAAACTGGATTTCAGCCATCACCAGAAATGCATCCCGTATTCCTTGCCAAACGTAGTTGGAAACCTGATAATCCAAACCGGGTGTACCGTCACTTTTCAGATAAACTAGTCCGCCGGTGCTTTCAGGGTGAAATCCGTCACGCTGAAGTGCGATCAGTACCTGAAGATTAGGCCGCTGTTTCATGATTTCAGCATGTACTTTTCCATGCCCCACCAAAGCAGTTGCCATCAACATCGGCTGCAGCGGAGGGCATTCCAGTTTGAAACCTGGCTTTTTATTATCAAGGCGAGTTTCAACATAATGGTCTGAGTAACTTGTTTGCGGCGCACCGTACTCTCCATTGACTGCAAAGGGCATGATCGCACCGGAAACGTTTACCGGATGCAGAAATGTTCTTGTTCCGACCAGACCATGCGGATTTAAACTTTTTTCAGCGGAACGCAGCAGGATTGCCGGACTGCCGATTGCTCCAGCTGCCAGCACATAATGACTAGCTTTAATTTTTATCAACCGTTCGGAGGGAACATTTCCACGTGGGGTCATGGCCCTGCATTTAAGTTCAGTTATTTTTCCTTTTGTTAATACAAAATCTTCCGCTCTTGCTTTTGAAATCAGCGTCGCACCTGCTTTTAATGCACCCGGAATTGTAGTGACCA
>ENA-UZXD01004918-UZXD01004918.1-metagenome-genome-assembly--contig:-Day-3-50m-contig-4918_pt1 | contig 16142 bp, 16 predicted proteins | sample MGYA00260344_ERZ794904 | MGnify/ENA metagenome assembly ERZ794904 | reverse complement strand
ACATCGTGTTCTGATTTTGGAATATTTTTCAGGATTTGTTTTTCTAAAATCAATGAAATTGACACTATCTTATGCTCTGCTAAAAATCTGTCATAAAATCCATGACCGTATCCCAGTCTAACTCCTGTTTGAGAAATGCCTACTGTTGGAACTAGTAATACATCTAGTTCATTATCTGTGGGACATGTTTCATTTGGTTCCATTATGTCAAAACTACCTGTTTCTAGGTTTGAAAAGTCGGTAATTTTTCTAAATTCTATATTTTTTCCAATTACTTTTGGCAAAAATACTTGTTTTCCATTGCTTAGCAACTCTTGAATAATATCTTGAGTGAAAATCTCACTTCCAATTGGATAATATGCTCCAATTTTTTGTGCATTTTTAAAAGCAAAAATTTTGTTTAGTTTTTTACGTATTTTGTCACTGGCGATGTTTAACATATCATGTGATGTGTTGTCTCTTTTTTCTAAAAGATTATTTCTGAGTGATTTCTTTTTTTCACTATCTTCCAATTTGACTACTCAAAGAAGCTGCGGTAATTGTATTTTTTAATAACATTGCAACAGTCATTGGTCCTACTCCTCCTGGAACAGGTGTTGCAAATGATGCTTTTTGAATAATTTCATCAAAATCTGCATCTCCTACTAATTTATCTTGAAATTTTGAGATTGCAACATCAATAACTATTGCATCCTTTTTTATCATCTCTGACGTTAATGTAAACTTGTTTCTATCTCCAACTGCTGTGATGATAATATCTGCTGATTGACAAAGTTCTATCAAGTTTTTAGTCCTTGAATGACATGTAATTACAGTTGCATTTTTTTCTAATAATAAATGATAAAGTGGTTTTCCAACTAAATTACTTCTATTAATTAGGACAATATTTTTTCCTTCTAACTCAATATTGTGAAAATCAAACATCTCCATAATTCCTGATGGTGTACATGCAACTAACGCCGCTTTTTTCATTGCTAATAATCCTACATTATGTGGAGTTAGACCGTCTACATCTTTTAGTGGTGATATTTGTGATGTAGTGGAAAATTCATCTAATTGTTTTGGTAATGGAAGTTGAACTAAAATCCCGTGAACTGCATTATCTCTATTCAAATCGCCCACAATTTCATTGAGTTGAACTTGTGTAATGTCTGCATCTAGTTTATGATCTTTAGTAATAATGCCTACTTCTTCACATGCTTTGTGTTTATTTTTAACATATGTGGCAGAGGCTGGATCATCTCCAACTAATACTGTTGCCAGGCATGGATTGATTCCTTGAGATTTCAATTCATCGACTGCTCTTTTTACTCTGTCTTTAACTGATTGAGCAACAATTTTTCCATCAATTTTGATACCTGTCATACTTTGATTTTTGTTTATAGATATTTAATTCTTGAAATTCTTTGGTGAATATCTAGAAAAGAAATTAATTGGTGATTTTATTAAAAAATCACATGTTTGTAATGATTGTAGATGTTCAACTCAAAGATGGTGCAGAAGATGATTTCAAAAGTTGGTTTTCAGAATCAAATAAGGTATTGTCCAGTTTTCCTGGATTTGTATCTAGAAAATTCCTAAAATCTACTGATGGAAGTTATAGAATTGTTGTAGAGCATGAAAGTAAAGAAACTTTTATCAAAATGCACAACAGTCCTGAACATGAAAAACTTCATCCTACTGGACATTCTTTTATGAGTGAACCCCCTCAAAGAAAAACTTACACTGTAGCTGCTGAATAAGTTGAAACTAGATTTTGATTTATCCACTTATTTGGAAAAGATCAAAAAAAGCAGTTCTTATTTTCATACTTTTATTAATCGATCTAGTTTAGCTGCTGGTGTTTTAGTTTTACAGCCTGGAGAAGAAGATACACAAACCCCTCATTCTATTGATGAAGTATATTATGTAATTTCTGGTGATGGTTTTTTAAAAATTAACAATAAAGATTATCCTGTTTCTCAAGATAAATTATTTTTTGTGGCAAAAAATGTAGAACATTTTTTTCATAGTTATACAAAAGAACTCAAAGTTTTGTATTTTTTTGGTGGGCCTGACACTTAGATGATAATTGTTCTTCTTCCTAAAACTTTGATCTTTTTCTTAGCAAATAGCTTTATAGCTTCAGGATAAATTCTATGTTCTTCTTTTAGAATTCTTTTTGACAATGTTGATTCAGTATCATTTTCTTTAATTTTGACTATTGCTTGAATTATTACTGGACCTGTGTCCATCCCTGCATCTACAAAATGCACTGTACAGCCTGAATATTTTGCACCATATTCTAATGCTTGTTTTTGTGAATCTAGTCCTGGAAATGCTGGTAATAATGCTGGGTGAATGTTGATGATTCTGTTTTTGTATTTTTTTACAAATTCTGGACTGATAATCCTCATGAATCCTGCAAGACATACGAGACCATTTTTTTGGGTAACTCCATATTTTGATAATACTGAAATTATTTTTTTATCATATTCCCATCTATTTTTGAAGCCTTTACTTTCAACAATTTCTATATTTACTCCCAATTTTGTTGCAATTTTTAGGCCTTTTGCATCTGCCTTATTAGAAATAACTATAGCTGGTTTTATTGGAATCTTATTTTTCTTAATTGATTTTAAAATGGATTCCATGTTGCTCCCCCGACCTGAAATTAAAATTCCTAAATTTAGCAACTAGTCAATATTAAATCAAAACTCGAATTTATATCATCTCTAATAATTTTTAATTTCATTGCCTAGATCAGTCAGGATGACCAAAAATGGAATCTTGTGTGAGGTTAATGACAAACGTGTTTTTTTAGATCCTAAAAACTCTGATTCTTCAGGTGTAAATTTTGTTTCTCATGCACATACTGATCATCTCCCTTCGAAAAATGGAGGCACTATTTTATCTTCAATTGAAACAAACGAAATTGCTAATCTCCGAGGCTTTAAGATGGAAAATCATGTTGAATATCTTGATAATTTTAAGTTAGTTGATAGTGGTCATATTCTTGGTTCTAAAGGTCTACTTTTTGATGATCTTTTTTACACTGGTGATATTTGTACCCGTGATAGGGGGTTTCTTAAAGGTGCAAAAATCCCAAAATGTAAAATCTTGATTACTGAATCTACATTTGGTATATCTGAATTCATTTTTCCCACGTTAGAAGAAATTCAGAAACAGGTCAATGAATTAATTTCTGAACTTTATGGAAAAGGCATTCCGATAATTCTAATGGGATATCAATTAGGTAAAGCACAAACTATAACTCAACTCTTTGGACATTGGGGCCCTCTTTATTTTCATGATTCTGTTAAAGAGATGAATTTACTTCATCAAAAATTTGGGGTTTCATTAAATGATGGACTAGGACATTCTGAGGCTGAAAAAAAAGGATTACTTGCAAAAAAACCTTGGGTTATGGTCGCACCAATGGTATCAAGCAAAAATAAATTTATCCAAGAAATGAAATCAAAGTATGGTGCCGTAACTATTGGATTTAGTGGATGGGCACAATCTACAAAATTTTCTTTTGGACGACGAACTGATTATTCATTTCCTATGAGTGATCATTGTGATTTTAATGAATTAGTGGAAATGGTAATTCAGTCTGGTGCAGAACATGTTTACACAATACATGGATTTGTAGATGAATTTGCAACCCATTTGAGAAAAATTGGGATTAATGCTCAGCCTTTATTGGAAAATTCTTTAGATGATTTTATTTTATAAATTCATTACAATTACAATCCCTTGCTAGACATGTTTCAGAATTTCTAATATGATCATGTTTGAAATGTTTACATTTTTCATTTTTACATATTCTTCTTTGGGCTTCTTTTTGCACTACTAATTGTGCAATTGAATTTGCTTGGTCTTTTGAATACCCTTTTTTATCCATATAGAAGTGAACTACTTTATTGTACAGTAAATCTGAATTGAATTGTTTTTCTAACATTGATACCTATTCTATATGGTAATTCAAGTATTAAAATTTCATTTAATATTTATCGATTTTTTTAAAATTTTTGTTATGATTTAATTGTATTTATCTCAAAATTACTCCTATATCCATGAGATTTGTATGCGTAAAATTAGTTACAATGTTTGCTTTTTGTTTTTGAAAAAACCTACCTGAATCACTATTTTTGAGAAATTCTTTCATTATGTCTAAATCTATTTTGATGTTTTCTGTTATTGCTCCTGCAAAAACTGAATTCCCATCTATTCCATCTGTTCCCATTGATGCAATGGTTATTCTTTTAAATTTTTGAGTATTTTTTAAAATTCTTAAAACCATTTCTTGATTTCTTCCCCCCATTCCTTTTCCTAACACTTGTACTGTTGTCTCTCCCCCAAAAATTAAACATGTTTTTTGATTCTCTGAAATATTTTCTAAAATTTTTGTAACTGCATTTTTAATGTCTCCAAAAACTTGTATCACCACAACTCTGAATCCCATTTTTTCTGCCGTTTTTTGCATTTGTTTTAGACAATCTTTATTATTTGCAATAACATAATTTTCTATTTTTGCTTTTTCTAGAGTTTTATTTTTTTCATCTTCTTCTCCTTTTTTTAAAACTTGTAATACTTCAATTGGTGATTTTCTTTTAAGCTTGTATTTTTCTAAAATTTCTAATGCATCTTCATATGTTGTATCATCAATGTATGTTGTTCCTGATGCAATAGATGAAAGATCGTCCCCTTCAACATCTGATAATACTAAACTTATTCCATCACATTTGATATTTTCAACTAGTTTTCCCCCTTTGATTTTTGATAGATGTTTTCTAACACAATTAATTTCTTGAATTGTAGCTCCTGATTTTAAAAGTAAATTTGTTTCATGAATTTTATCATCAAGTGTTATCTCATTTGGCATTGCAAGTAATGATGATCCTCCACCTGAAACAAGAAAAATTATTAATTCCCCCTTTCTCTTATTTTGAACAAATTTCATTACTTCTTTTGCAGCCTTTACACTAGTTTTATCTGGTTTTGGATGTCTGGAATTGAAAATTTGAAATTTTTTCCCCTTTATTTTAGCCTTAGACCCTTTAGGAATTACGATTATTCCACTTTTGACAGGAATTATTGCGTTAAGTGCCCTTGTCATAGAATCTGCTGCTTTTCCAAATGCCACGGAATAGATATTTGAATAGTTTTCAATATTTAGCACTTTGTTACCTACTTTGATTTCATTAGGTGTTACATATTTTGAAATGATATTTTTTGGATCTGCAATTTGTAATCCTGACTCTAAAATTTCTAAGCATTGCTTTTTTTTGTCAGTTGTTGCCAATTCATCAAAATTTTGAATAATCATATACTCTATCCAATAATGCAAGATATATAATCATCAATGATTTTTTTTATTTCATGCATACAGTACGCATTCCAAAAGTTATCAACTTTGGAGAAAATGCACTTGGTGAAACAGAGTATCCAAAAAATGCCCTAGTTGTAACAACCGTTCCTCCTGCACTATCGGATAAATGGTTAGCAAAAATGGGAATTCAGGATTACATGTTGTATGATCAAGTAAAACCTGAACCATCAATTGATGATGTCAATACTGTAATTTCACAATTCAAAGACAAAGACCCTTCCGTTCTAATCGGATTGGGTGGTGGAAGTTCAATGGATGTAGTAAAATATGCTGCACCTGAGATGAAAAAAGAAAAAATCTTAATTCCAACTACCTTTGGAACTGGAGCTGAAATGACAACTTATTGTGTTCTAAAATTTGATGGTAAAAAGAAATTGTTACGTGAAGACAGATTTTTGGCTGACATGGCTGTAGTCGATTCCTATTTCATGGATGGTACTCCAGAACAAGTCTTAAAAAATTCTGTTTGTGATGCATGTGCTCAAGCTACCGAAGGCTATGATAGTAAACTTGGTAGTGATTTGACTAGAACTCTATGTAAACAAGCATTTGAGATTCTTTATGATGCAATAATGAATGACAAACCAGAAAATTATCCATATGGATCAATGTTATCTGGAATGGGATTTGGTAATTGCTCTACAACCCTAGGACATGCATTGTCCTATGTGTTCTCAAATGAAGGTGTACCTCATGGATATTCATTATCCTCTTGTACTACCGTTGCACACAAACATAACAAATCAATCTTTTATGATAGATTCAAAGAAGCAATGGAAAAACTAGGTTTTGATAAATTAGAACTCAAAGCTGATGTTTCAGAAGCTGCTGATGTCGTAATGACTGATAAAGGACATTTGGATCCAAATCCAATACCAATATCAAAAAATGACGTTGTAAAATGTCTTGAAGATATCAATGCAGGTAATTTGTAAAAAATTCAATAATTTTTTACTTTTTTTCTATTTTATTGAAACTTAGAATTACGAAAATCGCAATCAGTATTAATAAAATTGTGTTGTACAGTGATTTTGATAAACTTATTTATGCTGATGTTTCGATGTAAGTACACTTGACTGAAAATAAACTAAAATTTGGTATTCAAAACGGGCTAAATGTAGCAAGAGCTGGTTATACTGAAGATCAGATTTTAACAGCTTGTATTCTTGCTGATAAAACAGGCTATGATTCAATTTTCTATATGGATCACACAAATGTTCCACAATGGAAAAATGCCATTGTTTTAGATCCTTGGGTCATGTTATCTGCAATTGCTGCAGTTACAAGCAATGTTGAATTAGGAACTTGTGTTACTGATGCAATCAGACGACATCCATCTAACATTGCCCTGGCTGCAATTTCTCTTGATAGAGTTTCAAAAGGAAGAGCAATACTTGGAATTGGTGCTGGTGAGGCGCAAAATCTTAAAGAATTCTGTATTCCATTTGAAAAACCTGTGTCAAAATGGGAAGAACAAATTGAAACTATTCATAAATTGTATGAATCAACCCCTGACAATACTGTAGATTATGAGGGAAAATATTACAAACTTGAAGGTGCATGTTTACAGGCTCCTCCAATTAGAAAACCACATCCTCCAACTTACATGGCAGCTGGTGGAAAAAGAACACTTGCAATGACTGGAAAATTAGGTGATGGTTGGTTACCTATCGGTTATACTCCAGAACTATTTGAAGATCATGCTGCACAAATTACAAAATCTATGAATGATAATAATAGAACACAAGAAGAAAAAGATAATTTCCAATATGCTCTTGATATCGATGTTTACTTTTCTGAAGATGCAGAATCTTCATGGGCAAAAATGAAAGAGGCCGTAAAGGTTAGTTTGTTTAAACCTGAAGTATTGCGAGTACATGGATTAAAAGAAATTGAAGGCTTTGATTTTGTCAAATACTTTACAGAATATTCCATGTCTGATCAAAGTTGGATTGTCAAAATGAGAGAGGCTGCAACAAAAATTCCTGATAAGATTGCACGTTCATCTACAGCAGTTGGTACTCCTGAGGATATTATTCCAACGTTTGAAAGATTCATGGATGCTGGTGTTAATCACTTTGTAATTAGATTCTGGGGTAAAAACTACTTTGGTTCTATTGATAAATTTGCAAGTCATGTAATGCCTGCATTAAGAGAAAAAGCAAAACAACAAAGTGCATAATTCTACAATATTACAGTAAATCATTTACTATACTAATTCTTAGATTATTTGATGGATGAAGATCTACCTGAGTCAGTAAAAAAATGTCTTGATATTTTAGAAGAAAATGTAGAAATTTTGGCAAATTTAGAACTTGATTTAGAAGATGAAAAAGAAGATACTTTGATTCCTAATTTAGAACTTCATCAACTATATGATATGACTGAGGATGTTGCAGAATCTACAAAACTCAAACGTGCAGAATCCAATTTTGCAAGACGACAATCTGACCCATCATTATGATTTGTGTGGTCTTTTACTTTTTGTTTTTGTAAATGATTTGGCCTTGCGTTTCTTTTTTTGTTTTTCTAATCTTTTCCTTGTACGTTCTGTTGCATTTGTTGAACCTTGAATTATTTTTGTTTTACTTCCATCTCTTAACATTATTTGTTTTCCTTTGAATCTAAATTCAACATCTCTACATTTAATGTAGTATTTTTTAAGACAAAAAAATATTCTATTATTTGTTCCATGCATTTCTTTTACTTCTTTTGATTTTTTTAATTCATTGAGAATATTTCTCAATAATCCTTTATCCACATCTGTAATTCTATGTAGTTCTCTGAACCAGATGAATTTTGATTCCGAACCCCATTCTTCAAGAATTTTTAATACCTGATCTGTTGCATCATCATATTCTTCATCTCGTTCATCCATGAATTCATAAAATTACCCCTAAATTTAGCAATTTTCATTTATGAAAAGTTTGGATGGCAAAAGTCAAATTTTTGAATGTAATGTCTTTTTGATTATTTTTGAAATATTATTTTATGGACACTGAATCAAAAAATAAATGCACCGAACTTGAATGTAGAATTTTGGAAATCAAAGCAATGGCAAAAGAATTAGATGAGGATGTTTAGTCTATTTCTTTGATTTTTGTTTTCTTTCTTTGATCCTTGATTTTGTCACTTTGACTGATTGTTTTTGATTATTTTCCATCTTGTTTGCTATTGAATCAAGTTGTTTGATGATTTTTGCTTGTTCTACTGAAGAATTTGTCTTTAGTAGTTTCTTTTTCAATTTTTTTAATTGATTTGAATATTCATCAAAATCATTTCTTAATTCATCCAGATATGGATCTCGCATAATTTTTGTAGCAAGTTGTTACATTTACGTTTATTAGATTAAACAGTTGAGTCTCCATAATTTGAAATTATTAGGAAAACTTGAGATAAAATCTTTTGAGAAGATTAAAGAATTTTTAGAATATGAACATGTTGGACGTGTTGCCAGTCTTGATGAGAATGGTTATCCTCAAATTATTCCTATGAATTTTTCATTTGTAAATAATGTAATCTATATGCATTCTTACCCTCGAGGTGAAAAACTTGAAAATATTCAAAGAAATCAGAAAGTAGGTTTTGAAGTTGACCGTGAATTAGAATTTTTACCATCTTATTTTTCACATCCTACTAATGCATCTCTAGCTGACACTCTTTACATTAGTGTAGTAATCAAAGGAACTGCTGTTTTTGTAGATGATGATGAGGAAAAAGCTTTGGGGCTAAATGGAATGATGAAAAAATATCAGCCAGAAGGACATTATGATCCTATACAAAAAGATGATATGGTTTTAGATGAAGTTGCAGTAATCAAAATAATTCCTGAATCAATAAAAGGCAAATATAAGATTGGGCAACAAATGAATTCTGGCTCTAGAACAATTTTAGCTCAAAAAATCTTGGAACGAAATTCTAGTACTGCAATGAATACTTTGAAAATAATGGGATTTGAGGTAGTCAATAATAAATTAAAAATGATTGATGAACCTGTTTGGTAATCCTAGTTTGATATCACCATTACTTTAAATTCAGTTTTCAGGGATTGTACATGTTGGAACAAATCACTAAATTTGAATTGACATCTGAATATGTCCCTACAGGGGATCAGCCACAAGCAATTGATGAATTAGTAAAAGGCGTGAAGAAGGGTTCTGTTCAGACATTATTGGGTGTGACTGGTAGTGGAAAGACATTTTCAGTTGCAAATGTTATTGCACAAACTGGAAAAAATACGCTTGTAATTTCTCATAACAAAACATTGGCAGCACAATTGTACTCTGAACTTAAACAATTTTTTCCAAACAACAATGTTGGGTATTTTGTATCATACTATGATTATTATCAACCTGAAAGCTATCTTCCTCAAACCGATACTTATATCGAAAAAGACACACAAATTAATGAAAAAATTGAAAAATTAAGACTAGAGGCAACTGCAATGTTGCTCTCAAAAGAACCTACAATCATTGTATCTACTGTTTCATGTATCTACTCTCTTGGTAATCCTAAGGATTGGGAGGATTTAGCAATTACAATTAATGTTGGTGATGAAATCAAACGAAGTGATGCCATTAGACAATTAATAGATGCAAGATATGAACGAAATGACACTGAAGTTGCACCTGGAAATTTTAGAGTAAAGGGCGATACAATTGATATTACTCCTGCATATTCTGAAGACTTGATTCGAATTTCTATGTTTGGTGATGAAGTAGAAAAAATCACTATCCTTGAACCTATTTCATTAAAAGAAAAAAAGAAAATTACTCAAATGAAAATTTTTCCCGCAAAACATTATCTAATTGCAAAAGATGTCAGAAAGAATGCAATTAATTCTATTAATGAAGAATTACAAAAACGTCTACCTGAATTAAATGAATTAGAAAAACAAAGACTTGAAATGAGAACAAAATATGATTTGGAAATGATTGAAGAATTAGGGTATTGTTCTGGAATTGAGAATTATTCAAGACATTTTGATGGACGAAAAGCTGGTGAAAAAGCATTTTGTTTAATGGATTTTTTTGGTGATGATTATCTTTTGGTGATTGATGAATCCCATGTAACATTACCTCAATTACATGGGATGTACAAAGGTGATTATTCAAGAAAAAACCAACTTGTTACCTATGGATTTAGATTACCTAGTGCATTTGATAATCGTCCATTAAAATTTGAAGAATTTGAAAAATATATTCAAAATACGATATTCGTTTCTGCAACTCCTAGGGATTATGAGAAAAAAATATCTTCAAAAATTGCTGAACAGCTAGTGAGGCCTACTGGATTACTAGATCCTTTAGTCGAGATTAGGCCTACAAAAAATCAATTGGATGATTTAATTCAAGAAATTGCCAAAAGAGTCGAAAAATCTGAACGTGTTTTAGTTACAACTCTGACTAAAAGAATGGCAGAAGATTTAGCAGAATATCTCTCAAAAAAACAAGTCAAAGTACGCTACATGCATTCAGAAATTGAAGGATTACAAAGAACTGAATTAATTAGGCAATTACGGCTAGGAGAATTTGATGTTTTAGTTGGTATCAATTTGTTAAGAGAAGGATTGGATATTCCTGAGGTTTCATTGGTTGCAATTTTAGATGCAGACAAAGAAGGATTTTTGAGAAATTTTACTAGTTTAATTCAAACATGTGGACGTGCAGCTAGAAACGAAAATGGAACTGTGATAATGTATGCTGATAATACTACAGAATCTATGAAAAATGCCGTGAATGAAACAAAACGTCGTAGAGAAAAACAAACTCAATACAACAAAAAACACAATATTACCCCGAAAACAATCATCAAATTAGTTCCTGAACAAGTAACAACACTGGATGATTCAAAATTAAAATCATCCCATGATATTGCTACAGATATAATTGATTTAGATGCACAAATGAAAAAATATTCTGATGATCTAGATTTTGAACGTGCAATAGAATGTCGAGATAGAATAAAAAGATTAGAAAAGGAGATTAAATTAAAAAATGAAAGAAAATAAATTAAAAATTCGTGGTGCCCGCCATCATAATTTAAAAAATGTTGATATTGATATTCCAAAAAATAAACTAATAGTAATTAGTGGTTTATCTGGTTCTGGAAAATCTACATTAGCATTTGATACAATTTATGCTGAAGGGCAGAGGCGATATGTTGAATCACTTTCAGCATATGCTCGCCAATTTTTAGAAATGATGGATAAACCAGATGTTGATTCTATCGATGGTTTATCTCCTGCAATATCTATTCAACAAAAAACTACTAGTAAAAATCCCCGTTCTACTGTTGGAACTACTACTGAAATTTATGATTACATGAGATTACTTTTTGCACGAATTGGAATTCCTTACTGTACTAACTGTAAAAGAAAAATCTCTACCCAATCTATTGAGAGAATATGTGATTCAGTTTTGAAAGATTTTTCTGGAGAAAAAATATTAATTTTGTCTCCTATCATTCAGCGAAAAAAAGGAACCTATGAAAAATTATTTGAGCAAATCAAAAAAGATGGTTATTCAAGAATTCGTTTAAATGATGAAATTTTGAGCCTAGATGAGGAAATACCTCCTCTTGATAGGCAAAAATGGCATAATATCGAGATTGTAGTTGATAGAATAACTGCTGAAAAATCTGAGAGGTCTAGATTGTTTGAGGCAATTCAAACTGCCATAAAAGCATCAAAAGGTGATGTGATGATAGCTTCTGAAAAAACTGAAAAAATATTTTCTCAAAATAATGCTTGTCCTTACTGTGGATTAACTGTAGGTGAATTAGAACCTAGAAATTTTTCATTCAATTCTCCTTTTGGATTATGTAAAACTTGTAATGGTCTTGGCGTAAAGATGGAGTTTGATTCTGATTTGGTAATTCCTGATAAAACAAAATCTATCTTAGATGGTGCAATTGTTCCTTGGAGTGGTAGGTTTTCATCTTTTAGAAGACAAGCATTAAGAGCTGTTGGCAAAAAATTTGGATTTGATTTAATGACTCCGATTAATAATATAAAACAAAAACATCTCCAAATAATTTTACACGGAACTGATGATTTAATAGATTTTAATTATCGTTCAAAGTCTGGTGATTCTTCCTGGCAATACACTAATGCCTTTGAAGGTGTTCTTGTTAATTTACAGCGTGTTTTCATGGAAACTGATTCTGAGTCAAAACGTGAATGGCTAAAACAATTCATGCGAGATACTCCATGTAATGTGTGTGATGGTAAAAAACTAAGACCTGAATCACTTGCAGTTAAAATTAATGATATGGGAATAATGGATGTATGTGATTTATCCATTGATCATTGTTATGATTTTTTTTCAACTTTGAAATTAACTGAAAATGAACAATATATTGCAAGAGATGTTTTAAAGGAAATTAAAGAACGTCTTGAATTTTTAATCAATGTTGGATTAAACTATTTGACTTTGAATCGATTGAGTTCTACTCTTTCTGGTGGTGAATCTCAACGAATTAGATTGGCAACTCAAATTGGTTCTAATCTTACTGGAGTTTTGTATGTTCTTGATGAGCCAACTATTGGTCTTCATCAACGAGATAATGCGAGGCTCATTAAAACGCTAAATAAGCTACGAAATTTGGGTAATACTGTCATTGTTGTAGAGCATGACGAAGAAGTTATACGAAATTCGGATTGGATTATTGATTTAGGTCCTGGTGCTGGAATCCATGGAGGAAATGTTGTTTTTGAAGGAACAATAGATAAAATTCTAAATGGTCATAAATCCATCACTGGAAATTATCTTAAAGACACTTCTCTAATTACTTTGCAAGATAAAATTCGTAATCGTTCTGGTTCATTAATAATTCAAAATGCATCTGAAAATAATCTTAAAGACATTAATGTTGAAATTCCATTAGGACTTTTTGTTTCAGTTACTGGTGTCTCCGGTTCTGGTAAATCTACTTTGATTAATGATATTTTACTCAAATCTTTAGAAAGTCATTTTTACAAATCAAATGTTAGACCTGGAAATCATAAAGAAATTGTAGGTTTGGAAAATATTGATAAAGTAATTGCCATTGATCAATCCCCTATTGGAAGAACCCCTCGTTCAAATCCTGCCACATACATTGGTGCATTTACCCCTATTAGGGAATTGTATGCAAACACTGAACTTTCTAAGGAACGAGGATATGCTCCGGGACAATTTTCATTTAATGTAGCTACTGGTAGATGTTTTGCATGTGATGGTGATGGAGTAAAACAAATTGAAATGCAATTTTTATCTGATGTTTATGTGAAATGTGATGAGTGTAAAGGAAAAAGATACAATTCTGAAACTTTATCCGTATTGTATAAAGGAAAAAATATCTCTGATATTTTAGACATGACTGTATATGAGGCATTAAATTTCTTTGAGAATATTCCTTCCATTAAACGAAAATTACAAACAATTTATGATGTTGGATTAGGTTACATAAAATTAGGACAATCCTCCACAACGCTTTCTGGTGGTGAGGCTCAAAGAGTGAAACTTGCCTCTGAATTATCAAAAAGAGGAACTGGCAAGACTCTTTATATTTTGGATGAGCCTACTACTGGATTACATTTTGCAGATGTCCAAAAATTACTAGATGTGTTAAATAGATTGGTAAACTTGGGAAATACTGTCGTAGTAATTGAACATAACATGGATGTAATCAAAAATTCAGATTGGTTAATTGATCTTGGGCCTGAAGGTGGCGATGAAGGAGGACAAGTTGTATCTACTGGAACTCCTAAAGATATTGCAAAAGCTCCGGGAAGTTATACTGGAAAATACTTGAAAAAATTATTAAAAAAATGACTTTTGATATTTCTACAATTGCAATTCCTACAGATCCTGGGATTTATTTGATGAAAGACTCTGATAGTAAAATTATCTATATTGGCAAGGCAAAGAATCTAAAAAACAGAGTACGCTCTTATTTTAATAAGAATCAAAATTATAAAACTCAAAAATTGGTAGAAAATATTTCAGAAATTGAATTTATTTTAACTGATAATGAAAGTGAAGCATTTCTTTTAGAATCAAATATGATAAAAAAATACCGTCCTAGATTTAACATTGAATTAAAGGATCAACAAAGATACACATATCTTCGAATCTCTGATGAAAAATACCCTAGATTGCTTGTATCTAGAAGAACTAAAGATGGAAAATTTTTGGGAAAAGGAAAAACTTTTGGTCCTTTTACTCAAGGTAGTTCCAAATTACTTACAATTGGTACATTGAGAAAGTCATTTCAAATCCGAATCTGTAAAACATTACCAAAAAAAGTATGCTTAGAATATCATTTAGGAAATTGTGAAGGTCCATGTGAGTTTAAAGATGCCCAAGAGAGATATTCAAAACATGTTGATTCTTTAGAACAAGTTCTAAAAGGAAAAAATCAAACTAAGATTTTCACAAAAAAATTGGAAGAAGAAATGCATCAGGCAGCAAAACTAGAGCAATTTGAGCGTGCAAAAGATATTCGTGATACTTTGATTAGGTTGGGAAGTCTTCAAACAAAACAAAAAATGGAATATGTTGAAAATTCTGATGAAGAATATTTTGGAATTAGTATTGAAGAACAAACTGCAGTTGTGATGAATTTTAGAATGATTAATGGTGTGATTAGAGATAGCGACAAATTCTTTTTTGATCTTGTTGGTGATAATTCGTTTTCAAATTTCCTCTATCAATATTATTCCACACATACAATACCTAAACAAATTATTGTTAGTGAATTACCTGAAAATAAAAAATTGCTTGAATCTTTATTATCTGAACAAGCTGGATTTTCTGTACATCTTATTATTCCGAACAAAGGTAAGAAAAAAGATATCCTTGAATTAATTTTAAAAAACATTTCTTTGATTCGACAAAAAGGTGGTGATCCTGGATTAGTTGAACTAAAAGAAATTTTACATCTGCCTGCAATTCCCAATATCATTGAATGCTTTGATATTTCAAATCATGGTGAAGATTTTGCGGTAGGTTCTATGGCTCAATTTGTTGGTGGAATTCCAAATAAATCTGGTTACCGAAAATTTAAAATTAAAACTGTGACTGGACGAGATGATTTTGCTATGATTGGCGAAATTATCAAACGACGATATTATAGATTATTAGAAGAAAATTCTGAATTGCCTGACTTGATAGTGATTGATGGGGGGAAAGGACAACTTAATGCTGCTCAAAAATCTTTACAATCCCTTGGACTGAAATTATCTTGTATTTCTTTGGCAAAAGAAAATGAAGAAGTTTATGTTCCAAAAAATAAAAATCCTATACTAATTCCTAAAGAAAAATCTTCATTAAAGATTTTACAACATGTAAGAGATGAAACTCATAGATTTGGTGTGGCATATAATAGAACAATTAGGAAAAATCAAATAAAATAGAAAAAAGAAAAGTTTTGGTTAGTTTACACTAACGTTTCCAACCATCCAAGGATGAACCATACAGAAGTAATCATAACTTCCTGTTTCATCAAAGGTGAATGAATAATTTCCACTTGCCATTAGTAGACTGCTATCAAATACTCCGGATGGACCATCTGCTGGAAGTCCCCCAGTTACTGTATGTGCTGCAGTATCTACATTTGCCCATTCAACAGTATCGCCTGCATTGATTGAAATCGATGCTGGTGTGAAACATTCGTCTGTTGTCTCACATCCTGGAACTGATGTTCCTACTGGAATATCAACAATTACTGTTTTTGGTGCTGCTGCGGCTTCTGCTGCTGCTTTCTCAGCTGCGGCTTCTGCTGC
>ENA-UZXD01001748-UZXD01001748.1-metagenome-genome-assembly--contig:-Day-3-50m-contig-1748_pt1 | contig 16177 bp, 17 predicted proteins | sample MGYA00260344_ERZ794904 | MGnify/ENA metagenome assembly ERZ794904 | reverse complement strand
ATTACCCTGTAGCTGCCTACATTGCGACCATAGTTTGTTTCTACGCCAATAATACTAACGATTATAGCGGGATCTACTCCAAATTCTTTTTCTGCTCGCTCCAAGGTATCCTTGTTTTCTTGCCAAAACTTTTTCCCTCGAGAAATACGAGTATCTGTAACAAAAATCTTTCGATATTCATGCCACGGCTTTGCTTTTTCTGCAGGCCTACTCATCGCTTTAATAATAGATTCTTGTCGTTTAGCTTCAGTTAACCAGCGGACTAGATCTTGGCGTTCGAACTGATGTTCTTTGACCATACTGTCTATAAATGGACCAGCTTGCTCATGGGCTGAATAATCTGCGGATGTTTTATTAGAGATTAGTAGTACTGTACTGAGAATAATTAAAAATATGTATTTCAAAGCTGTGTCCTTATTCGTTTTGGCTCTGTACTTATCGCCATCAGCATACCAAATCCGATGAACAGAGTTAAGATTGCTGTGCCGCCATAACTAATCATTGGTAAGGGGGCACCAACTACTGGGAGTATTCCTGATACCATTCCCATATTGACAAAAATATAGAAAAAAAACACAAGCCCGAAACTGCCTGCTAGTAACCTCCCAAACTGAGATTGCGCATTTGTGGCAATAATTATACATCTTCCGATCACCAGCAAATATAAAGTGAAGAGAGTGAGAACACCAATCAAACCAAATTCTTCGGCAAGTACCGCTATGATAAAATCGGTATGACTTTCGGGAAGAAAATTTAGCTGGGACTGGGTTCCCTCGGTCCAACCTTTACCACTAATCCCACCTGACCCAATAGCCGTTTTGGATTGCACGATATTCCAGCCTGCTCCCAATTTATCATCCTCTGGAGATAGCAAGGTAAGTACTCGCTGCTTTTGGTAGTCGCGGAGTACGAAAATCCACATCATTGGCACCGCTGCCAGAGCTAACAAGGTAGACCCAATTAAATATCGCTTTCTTAAGCCTGCTAAAAATAAGACTAAAAAGCCTGATACAAAAACCAAAATACCTGTGCCTAAATCAGGTTGCTGGACGATCAGGAGCGTTGGCAATATGACCATAAAAGCAGACCAAAACACATGTTTAGCCGTGGGTGGAACAAAGCGTTTGCCCAGGTAGGCTGATATCATCAGTGGCACACAAACCTTCATAAATTCTGCAGGTTGAAGTCGAGTAAAACCAATATCGAGCCAACGCTGAGCTCCCTTGGCTCCCACACCAAAGATCAAAACTGCGGCTAGTGAAACTAAACCAATTCCATAAAATACAAAGGCCCATCTCTCCCAAGACCTAGCAGGAAATTGCGCGACTAAGAGCATTAAAATAAAACCAGTAACCATAAAAATAAATTGCCGTTTGACATAAAAAAGATCTTGGCCACCAGCGCTGTAGAGAACAATTAAACCAAATGCGCANNAGCATCAACAGTAAAACAAATAAAATTAAATCGATATTCATCACACGGTTGATTATTCGATCGCCGCCAGGACTCTGAAATCTGCGAACAAAATCGTTACTCTGCATAAGCGAGGTACCCTTGTTCAGTCTTTTCAGCTTTGGATTTGGAGATCAGCTCTTTTCCCCTGTCTTGTCTGTTTGACATGTAGGCATCTAAAACTTTTCTAGCAATGGGTGCAGCTACTGAACTGCCGTGCTCTCCATTTTCAACGATCAGGCCAATTGCAATTTCCGGATTTTCAGCGGGAGCGAAGGCAATAAATAACGCATGGTCCCACTGACGCTTATTGAGTTTTGACTTATCGTAATCCTCATCAGCATTAATGCTAACAACCTGCGCAGTACCTGTTTTGCCAGCTATTTGGTATAAAAGTCCAGAGCTAATTGATTTAGCTGTACCTCTTGAGGAATGAACAACGTCTTTCATCGCGCCATGGACATAGGTCCAATTTTCTTCATCAATTTTAGAGTCACTAGGAAGAAAGATCGTTGGCTGTGCTTCATTGTTAATGGACTTTACAATCTGTGGTTGAACGATATTACCCTTAGATGCAATACGTGATGCCATAACTGCCAGCTGTAGAGGCGTAGTGAGCATAAATCCCTGCCCGATGCTCATGTTTATTGTATCCCCGTTATACCAGGCAGCATTGCGGCTTTCTTTCTTCCACTTTCTAGTTGGCATGATTCCGGAAGCTTCGCCAGGTAAATCAATTCCAGTTTTAGCACCGAGGCCAAAGATTGCACTTTGTGAAGAAAGGGCATCGATGCCTGTTTTAATACCCATTTTATAAAAGAAAACATCACAAGATTCTATAATAGCTTCCGCTAGATCAACGTCACTGCCGTGGCCTCCACGTTTTGAATTATGATCGCGCCATGGGCGTTCTATACCCTCCATAATAAAAAATCCCGGATCTTCAATTTTGGTATCGGTTGTAATATTTTTGTTGGTTAGACCAATAAGTCCGAACAAGGGTTTTACTGTGGATCCCGGGGGATACTGTCCACGAATAGCCCTATTAAATAGGGGTTTGTCAGTCGAATTCACCAAAAGATCGTAATTCTTTTGACTAATACCTGATACAAATAAATTAGGATCATAACTTGGGGCACTCACCATGGCTAAGATGCCACCATTTTTGATATCCATCGCGATTAATGCACCACGTTCCCCATCAAAAGCATCGTAAGAAATTTGTTGTAGTCTGCTATCTAAATGCAGTACCAGGTCATTGCCTGCATTAGGGTCGGCTTGATCAAGAACCCTCATCACTCGCCCTTTGGCATTTGTTTCTACATGCTCGCTGCCAACCTCTCCTAAAAGATTTTGCTCATAAAATTTTTCTAGTCCAACTTTGCCGATAGAGTCTGTGCCGCTGTATTTGATGGAGTCAATTGCCCGAAGTTCTCGCTCATTAATTCGGCCGACATACCCAACTACATGAGCAAAAAGCTCTCCCTTAGGGTAAGACCGAGTTAATCTTGCGCTAACTTTTATGCCCTCCAAAAGATATTCGTTGACTGCCAATATAGCCTGTTCTTCTGCACTCAAATTGAATTTAAGAGGAGTCTGTTCAAAAGGTCTTCTGCGCTCTAGCCGCTTATAAAAACGCTTTATGTCAGCATCAGAGAGTTGAATAAGTGAACCAATTTTTGTGATCAAACTGTTTAAGTCTTTGGTACGTTCTCGAATAATGGTCAAATTAGATGCTGAACGATTATCGGCCAAAATTTCCCCATTCCGATCATAGATTACACCCCTAGCTGGGGGTACGGGTCTTATATGCACACGATTGTTGTCAGAATTAGTCACGAAGTCTTGATGCTGCGTCACTTGGAGGTCGGCATATCTAGCTAATAGAACTAAAGCCATTGCCAACACAAAGAAACTAGCGATTACTATTCTACCGACAAAAATATTTCGCTCTCGAGTAGGATCTGAAAACGCTGCTTCATGCTGCATGTTTTTATATCAACTCCTTTATTGACGATGATATGGGTGGTTAGTTGTAATAGTCCATGCTCTGTAAAGTTGTTCCATAAGAATGATGCGCACTAACGGGTGAGGCATAGTTAAATCTGATAGAGACCAACGCATGTCAGCTCTTTTTATACAGTCAGAGGAGAGGCCATCAGGTCCTCCAATTAAAAAGCTAACGTTCCTACCCTCCATTTGCCACGCCATTAAACTTGTAGCCAGTTTTTTTGTACTCATGCCTTTACCAATAACATCCAGAGCAATTACGTAGTCTTTCTCTCCAATCGCCTTTAGTATCGCGACCCCTTCGGCTTCTATAGCTTTTTTTGGCGACTGGCTCTTGCCGCGAGAACCAAGAGGAATTTCAACACTCTGAACCCGCAACTCTGGGGGCATTCGTTTGTTGTATTCTTCCCAACCAGACTCTACCCATTCAGGCATTCGTGTACCGACTGTTAGCACACGAATTTTCAATTTAGTCTTGGTCCGAGGCGTTTATATCATGCATGGTAGTATCAGAATCGGCACTGATTGGCCGATCGTCCGGCCGCAGTGACCACAGCTTCTCAAGGTCATAGAATACGCGAGTAGCCGGCAGCATAATGTGAACAATCACGTCACCAAAGTCGACTAAAATCCACTCAGACACGTCGTCACCTTCAATACCGATTAGATCAAACCCAGCCTTCTTAGCATCGACGACCACGTTGTTGGCTAAAGATTTGACTTGACGGTTTGAGTTGCCACTGGCGACCACCATAGTGTCCATAACGCCTGTTAGTTCTTTAACGTCAATGCTAACGATATCTTGCGCTTTAACGTCTTCAAGGGCATTGATGATGATTTCATGTAGATTATTTTTCATGGTTTGTAATTACTCGTAAAGGCGATGTTGTTGAATATAGTTTACTACGGGTTCCGGTGTCATATAGCGAATACTACTTCCTTGCTTTATTTTATCTCGAATAGTTGTCGATGAAATGGCCAACATAGTGAGATCACAGAAATAAATATACCCACTGGGGCACTTTTTAATTTCATTTAGATTGTCGCTCTCGTGCTGGGCAATCCACTCGCAGAGCGGGCCCTGTTTTGGGGCGGAAAACCCCGGGCGCGATGAGACAGCAATATGACAAAAACTCAATAGTTCTTTCCAATGGCGCCAAGTATTAATAGTTGCTAAGGCATCCATTCCTACGCATAAGAAAAGTGGAGTTGATGATCCTAGCTTTTCCCGCATAAAAGTCACAGTATCTATACTGTAGCTTGGCGCAGGACGCTGTAGTTCAATATCTTCAACAGACAAAATTGAGTTATTAACGCCAATACCCAACTCCAACATTTCTAGTCGCTGATGGGCGGAAACCTCGGTGTCATCCCGATGAGGGGGAAACCCGCAAGGCATCATTCTTAACTCGTTCACGGGAAGTAGTTCTGCTAGCTCACTGGCAATGCGCAAGTGGCCATTGTGCACAGGATCGAATGTTCCACCAAATAGAGCGACTGACATCTTATTCTCTAACCTGCCCATCACCGAAGACTACCCATTTTTGACTGGTGAGTCCCGTGAGACCTACTGGGCCTCGAGCATGGATTTTATCTGTAGAAATACCAATTTCTGCTCCCAGCCCATATTCAAATCCATCGGCAAACCGAGTCGAGGCATTAATCATGACAGAGCTTGAGTCGACTTCAGTGATAAAGCGACGGCCATTCTCTTCTTTTTCGGTAACAATAGACTCTGTATGTTTAGAACTATAATGATTGATGTGATCAATAGCCTCATCAATTCCACTGACAACTTTCACCGATAAAATAGGAGCCAAGAATTCTTCACTCCAGTCTTGCTCGGTGGCTTGATTCATTGATGTGACTATTCTTTGAGCCTTACCACAGCCCCTGAGCTCAACCCCTGCAGCAACAAAAGCAGATGCTAGGCTGGGAAGAAGGCTTGAGGCAACAGACTCAGCGATCAGAAGTGACTCCATCGCATTGCATACTCCATAGCGGTGGGTTTTTGCATTTATTGCAATACTCACCGCTTTGGCATGGTCTGCATAATCATCAATATAGACATGGCAGTTACCATCTAAATGTTTAATTAGAGGTACTTTGGCATCATTTATCAGCCGCTCAATGAGTCCTTTTCCTCCCCGAGGAATAATCACATCAACATAATCAGTCATGGTAATTAATTCGCCAACCACTGACCGATCAGTGATCTTGATTATCTGTACGGCAGTTTCAGGAAGACCACAGCGGGCTAAGCCTTCACTAATACAATTAGCAATAGCTTGGTTCGATAAAATAGCCTCGCTGCCACCTCTCAGAATAGTTGCATTACCTGATTTTAGGCACAGGCAAGCGGCATCAATAGTCACATTCGGCCGTGACTCATAAATAATTCCGATAACACCAAGAGGCACGCGCATTTTACCCAGCTTAATTCCGCTAGGTCTTAATTCTAAGTCGGTAATATCCCCAATTAGATCAGGCATGGCCGCCACTTGGCGGACGCCCTCAATCATCGCGTCAATGCGCTCATCATTAAGTTCGAGGCGCTCCAAAAGAGCAGCCTCAAGATTATTTTTACGCGCGTTGTTCATATCGGCATTATTAGCGGCTAACAGATCTCTGCGGTTGCCATCGAGCGCTGACGCTATGTTTAGCAAGGCGTCATTTTTTAAACTCGTCGATGCTCTGGCCAGAACTCTCGACGATTTAAGAGCGGCAACACCGATACTATCCATGTGAGATTTTATGTCTAATTTTTCCAATGTTTTTAACGCCAATACCTGAGGTACACTAAGGTTAGTAGTTTTTCGCCATTATACGGCTAGCCTTGTCATAATTCACAACTTTGCGGTTAAACCTGCAAAATTTAGGGTTATGGCATCAAGTAACTGCCGTTTTTTTGGTTATAGCATCTATTTGAGGAACCTGAAGTGTTAAATGTGATAGCTAAACTTATTCAGAACAAGCAATGGTTGGTGGTTACGGGCGCTGGCGTCAGTGCTGATTCTGGTGTTCCTACTTATCGCGATGACAAAGGTATTTGGCAGCGTAAACCGCCTGTAAAGCATCAAGAATTTGTTCAGCAACATAATGCAAGACAGCGATTTTGGTCACGCAACATGGTCGGCTGGCGTTTTATGAGCCAAGCAATACCTAATGAATCACACAGTGTATTAGCAGAGTTAGAAAAGTTGGGACATATTCGTTGTTTAGTCACGCAAAATGTTGATGGTTTGCATCAGAGAGCGGGGAGTCAGCATGTGATTGATCTTCACGGACGGGTCGATACTGTCTCCTGTATATCATGTCATTTGAAATTTCCGCGTAGTCCTTTGCAAAGGTGGCTGGAGCAGAACAACCCAGATTTTGCCTCGCTAGCGGGGACCATAGCTCCTGATGGCGATGCAGATATAGATGAACTCGATTATTCATCGATGAAGGTACCTGACTGCGAGTATTGCGGAGGAATCCTAAAGCCCGATGCGGTTTTTTTTGGAGACTCAATACCCAAACAAAGAGTTGCAGATGCTGAAGCAGAAATGCTTGGAGCTTCGGGGTTACTAGTTGTAGGTTCTTCTCTGAGCACCTATTCAGGATATCGATTTTGTCTTTGGGCCAAACAACAAAATAAGCCGATTGTTATTATCAATCAAGGCGAGACCCGAGCCGATGAGATAGCCTGTGAACGCACAAATCAGAACTGCTCAAGTGTCCTTCAGGTATGGTTAAATCAGGTTAGTTAATTGGCCAAGTATTTGCCAACTATGCTCGCTAGAGCTTCAATATGCTCAGGATCATCGTTAAGACAGGGAATGTAATGGAACTGCTCCCCACCTGCATGCAAAAAACTCTCACGTGCTTCCATGTTGATTTCTTCGATGGTCTCTAGACAGTCTGAAGAAAAGCCCGGGCACATAATGGCCACATGTTTTATCCCGTCTTCAGGCATGGCCTCAAGAGTTTTGTCGGTATAGGGTTGAAGCCAAGGTTCGCGGCCGAAACGAGACTGAAACGTGGTCATGACTTTCTCTTTGTCCAAACCCATTTTTTCTACGATCAGTCGAGTGGTCTGGTGGCATAGACAGTGGTAAGGGTCGCCCTTTTTTAAATAGCTCTGTGGTGTGCCATGGTAGGACATCACCAGTTTATCAGGCTGACCGTGGGCTTCTATGTGGCGTTTAATAGAAGCGCAAAGCGCATCCAAAAATGCCTCTGACTGGTGATACCCGCCCACAAAATTAAGCTGCGGAACCCAGCGAGTCTTTTTAAAAACATCGGCAACGGCATCAAACGTAGAGCCTGTTGTGGCCCCGGAGTATTGAGGATACAGAGGGAGAATCGTAATCTCTCGCACGTTCTGCTCAGTAAGGTCATTAATCGCAGATTCAATAGAAGGGTTGCCATAACGCATTCCCAGTACAACCGGAATGTCACTATCATACTTCTCATCTAAGAGCTTCTTAACTCCATTAACTTGAGCTTGGCTGTGAACCAGCAATGGAGAGCCGCCTTCTGTCCAAACACTTTTATAAAGTTTGGCAGACCGGCGAGGCCGTATTCTTAGAATAATTAAGTTAAGAATTAGCCACCAAATCAAACGAGGCACTTCAACCACTCTAGGATCACTGAGGAACTGCTTTAAGTAGCGCCTAAGTTCCGAGGTTCTAGGTGCATCAGGTGTACCTAGGTTACACAGAAGAACACCACGACGTGGTGAAGCGCCCTTGTGGTCATAATCTGTCTGGCCTTGGTACTTCAATTCTTTTACTCCTCACCCTGTCTCAGCCCATCAAACTTATCATTCCTTGCCTACTTTTGAGGCATGGTTAGGCAATTTTTTCTGTCAGTGCCAGTATACGCGACATTATTCCATTGGGATCGGTTTAAATAGGGTGATTTTATTAGCTGACCCCCGCTCGCCGCAAGGCTATAATGCCCGACTTTTAATCATATACAAATTTCATCATGAGCCAATCTGTTTCAGATCGAAGAACATTTGCGATCATCTCTCACCCAGATGCGGGTAAAACGACGATCACCGAAAAGTTGTTACTTCTTGGCAACCTTATTCAGGTAGCTGGAACGGTAAAGGGCAGAAAAAGTGATCGTCATGCTACATCCGACTGGATGGCCATGGAGAAAGAACGAGGTATCTCTGTAACCTCCTCTGTGATGCAGTTTCCTTACCACGATTGCATGGTAAACCTCCTTGATACTCCAGGTCACGAAGACTTCTCTGAAGACACCTATCGTACACTCACGGCAGTAGACTCATCTCTGATGGTGATTGATGGCGCAAAAGGGGTAGAGGCACGAACAATAAAGTTGATGGATGTTTGTCGTTTGCGAGATACACCGATACTGACATTTGTAAACAAAATGGACCGAGACATTCGTGACCCGATTGACCTTCTCGATGAAATTGAAAGCGTTTTAAAAATTAAAGGTGCCCCCATTAATTGGCCTATTGGTATGGGGCGTGAGTTTCGAGGCGTTTATAATTTTTACACCGACACCATCCATGTCTATGTCCAGGGTAAGGGACATACATTGACCGATGATATTCAAGTTAAAGGCCTAGAGTCTCCCGAGGCAAGAGAAGCCTTGGGTGACTATGCCGATGACGTACTTGAAGAATTGGAGCTGGTTAAAGGAGCGACAAATCTTTTTGATATGGACGAATTTTTATCGGGCAAACTGGCACCTGTATTTTTTGGTACTGCTTTGGGTAATTTTGGTATACGTGAAATGTTAGATGATTTTGTTCGATGGGCGCCACCGCCACAGCCAAGATCTGCGGCTCAACGTGAAGTTGTTGCCGATGAAGGCAAGTTCAGTGGTTTTGTCTTTAAAATTCAAGCCAATATGGACCCAAAGCATCGCGACCGTATTGCTTTTTTGCGGATATGTTCCGGCAAATATACCAAGGGTATGAAAATGAAGCATGTTCGCACTGGAAAAGATGTGCGCGTATCAGATGCGTTTAGTTTTAAAGCAGGTGAGCGAATCTCGGTAGAAGAAGCTATTGCTGGCGACATTATAGGGCTACATAACCATGGCTCCATTCAGATCGGTGACACATTTACTGAGGGAGAGACACTTAAGTTCAGTGGTATACCGCACTTTGCGCCAGAGCTATTTAAGCGTATCCGCCTAAAAGATCCACTAAGGGCGAAACAGCTTCAAAACGGCATACGTCAGCTGTCAGAAGAGGGCAGTACTCAGGTGTTCTTCCCTTTCCGAAATAACGATATTGTGGTGGGAGCTGTTGGGCAGCTACAGTTTGACGTAGTGGCCTACCGCTTGCGCGAAGAGTATGGAGTTGAAGCGATCTATGAGCCTATCAATGTACATACTGCTCGGTGGGTGGACTCAGAGGATGTTAAAACCTTAGAGGCGTTTAGGATCAAAGCGGAAGATAATCTTGCTCTAGACGGGGGTGGTCATTTGACCTACCTTGCTCCAACCAGAGTCAACTTATCTCTGTCCGAAGAGCGGCACCCGGATATTAGATTTCGTGCTACCCGCGAACACTAAACAATCATCCGATCACAAGGCGGCATTAAACGATGACTAAAATAACATTGTCCCAAGATCAAGTACCAGAGCACCTGCGCGGCAATCGAAGCAGGTTTTCACGATGGATGGGTCGATCGGTTTTAAAAATTCTGGGATGGCGTGTCGAGGGCAGCATTCCTGATTTAAAGCGTTTCATATTGATTGGAGCACCCCATACTTCAAATTGGGATTTCGTATTGGCAATGGCGACTATTTTAGGCTTAAATTTGAGAATGCGCTGGATGGCCAAACATACTATTTTTAAGCCTGGCGTTGTTTGGTTCATGGAATGGTTAGGGGGAATACCTACCGACCGTAGAAATCCAAAAATGATTGTTGATAATGTTGCTCGTATAGCTAAGCGAGAGAAAGGTGTCATTATTGGTTTAACACCAGAAGGGACCCGCAAGAAAGTTGAAAAATGGAAGACAGGATTTTTGCGTATTGCCAAAACGTTGGATTGTCCAATTCTTATGGTAGGACTCAATTTTCCGGGTAAAATTATATTTATAGGGGATCTGTATCACCCAAGCGGTGATAACGATGCAGATTTAGTGGCTATCAAGGAGTATTACAGTCAATTTCAAGGAAGGCACCCAGCTAGATTTTAGATTATAAAATACTTTAAACGTAAGTGAACATTCACTTATTTTTTCTGTTTATTTCGATGTCGCTTTGAAAAATAGGATTGTAGAGTGCCAAATAAAGGCTATCCCGCAACACAGGAACAGGTTCCAGAGCACCTGCGGGGCACTAGAGGTGCTCTTGCCCGCTGTTTTGGTAGAACCGTTCTAAATCTATTTGGATGGCGGGTTGTTGGCAACATACCAAATGTTAAGCGCCTCCTAATTGTTGCCGCCCCCCACACCTCCAATTGGGACTTCGTTTTTGCAATGGCCGCGGTGCTTGGGCTTAACTTGCGGGTTCGCTGGCTTGGTAAGCATACTTTATTCAAACCTGGGGTGGTTTGGTTTATGCGCTGGCTAGGTGGCATACCAACCAATCGCGAGCAACCCGAAGACATAGTTCAATATGTGGCTGATTTATCTAATCGTGAAGATGGTGTAGCCATTGGTCTTGCGCCAGAGGGAACCCGCGCAAAGGTCAGTCGGTGGAAAACCGGGTTCTTACGGATTGCGAAACTACTCGACTGCCCAATTCTCTTGATCAGTCTAGATTTTCAGGGCAAACAATTTATTATCGGTGATCTTTATCAGCCGACGGGGGACAGTGAGGCTGACCTAGTGGTAATTAAGGAATACTACAGCGGCTTCCAAGCAAAATATCCTGATAAGTTTTAATACTATCAACCTCCTTTAATCTTTGGTACTAGTGATGAAGACGACTCTGGCTTCTTGGTAATGTTACACTCCCGCACAAATAGGATTTTTAACTCGTAAAACATGTTTCATTAGCTGGAGGTATAGGATGATAGAAAAAACATCTTCATTTTCTCGATTTTTACTGGTTGCTGCCGCCTTTGTCATCGTTGTCTCAGGCCTAAAAATGGCCGGCCCACTGTTGGTGCCTTTTTTACTCGCCGTTTTCATAGCCATGATCGTATCGCCCTTGCTAGCTTGGCTTAAGACTTATCGTTTGCCAAACGGTGTGGCGATCTTTTTAGTAATCGGGCTCGTTCTTTCTGTGGGATTGCTACTTGGTGCTGTTATTGGTTCTTCGGTAGAGAACTTTCGCCAAGACGTGCCTGAATACTCAGCGAAACTTTCAGCAATGAGCAGTTCTATCCAGCAGTGGTTGAGTCAGCGCGGAATTACCATCAATGCTGAACAGTGGAGTAGTAGCTTTGACCCTGGTGCCGTTATGGGTGTGGTGGGTACAACCTTGGCATCCTTTGGTAATGTTATGACCAATGCCGTTATGATTCTTCTTACTGTTATTTTTATCTTGGCTGAAAACGTCAGCTTTGGTGAAAAGCTTCGCGCAGCAAAAGGTAATAACGATTCCCAAGAGTGGTTGCGCACGTTTTCAGATAGTGTCCATAGCTATTTAGCAATTAAGGCGGCGATTAGTTTACTTACGGGTTTTGTCATCTTTTTGTGGTTAACAATTCTAGGTGTTGATTACGCTGTGTTGTGGGGGCTGGTGGCCTTCTTACTTAATTTTATTCCTACAGTGGGCTCTTTTATCGCTGCAGTCCCAGCGGTGCTTTTGGCCTTAGTGCAACTTGGGGCGTTTGAGGCGGGTCTTACTCTCGTTGGATTTGTAGTCGTTAATCTCATTATGGGCAATGTGCTTGAGCCTCGATGGATGGGGCGCGGTCTTAATCTGTCACCCCTAGTTGTATTTGTCTCTTTGGTGCTTTGGGGATGGGTACTGGGTCCGGTTGGAATGCTACTATCGATCCCGTTAACCATTATGTTAAAGATCGCCCTCGAAAGCCAAAATGAAACACGCTGGATAGGCGTCATGATGGGAGCCGGCAAACGAATAGGGTCCGAATCTTTGACTGAAAAATTAGTCGACGCTGACTCAGATTAAACGTTTTTAATCGCCAAATTAACTGCTACCACCAAGACGGTTCTGCTATGTCGCAATCAGGTTTATTCTCCCTCGCTCCCGTTATTATTACGCTCGTTTTATCAGTGTGGTCTCGAAATGTAGTGTTGGGTTTATTTGTAGGAGTGTTCTCAGGGGTACTCCTGCTAAATGGACCTAATCTTTTTACCGGCATGAGTATCATGGTTGAGCAGTACCTTGTTGCTCAGGCTTCAAACAGTGCAAATGTTGGTATTTTGTTGCTAATGATTTTTGTTGCAGGCCTTGTTGGTCTGATGGAAAAATCTGGCGGCGCAGCGGCTTTTGCTGGGATGATGACTAGGTTTATAACCGACAAAATAAAAGCTCAGACCGCCGCGTGGTCAAGTGGGGCTTTACTCTTTTTTACAGACTCAGGGACGCCTTTGATTGTTGGTCCTTTGTTTCGCCCCATTGCTGATGGTTTAAAAATCAGTCGAGCTAAGTTAGCTTGGATTATCGATTCAACGGCATCTCCGGTGGCAGTGTTGATCCCATTTATTGGGTGGGGCTTGTACTCACAGGGCCTTATATCACAAGAATATAAAAGCTTAGGCATTGATGAGAGTGCCTTCTTGGCTTATATCAAGGCCATACCTTTTCAGTTCTACTCTATCTTAGCCGTTGTCATGGTACCTGTGGTTATCATGGCAAAGGCCGACTTTGGACCAATGAAAAAAGCAGAGGAGGATTGTGCTAAAGGTATTGTTATGGAGAGCGCCGAAGCCCTAGAAGCCGAAGTGGTGTCTAAGACGAGTCTGCAAAAGGCTAAGCCTATTATGGTGTGGCTGCCCCTTGGGAGTATGTTAATCATTATGTTTGCTTTGTTGGTGCCTCAGGGGTTTCCAATGGATATGGCGAACATGCCCTCAAACGCATTTAGAGCATCTTTGTCTACAGGCTATATCTGCGCAGCTATGATTCTAATGGTATTGATGTGGCGCTTTGGTGTGCGCACTTTAAGTGGTAGTTTTGCGTTGTATTTGGAAAGCATGAGTAAAGTAATTACCGTTCTTATAATTTTAGTTTTAGCTTGGTCTTTAGGCGCTATTGGTAAGGATCTTGGTGCTCCTAGTTATATTGCTGCTTTGATTGATGGTCGATTGCCAACCTATCTTATCCCTGGGACTGTTTTTATTGTGGGGGGTGTCATTTCCTTTTCTACAGGATCCTCCTGGGGTACTTATGCCATTTTAATACCTCTGACTATTCCCATAGCGCATCAGTTTGATGTACCAATGTATGTTGCTATTGGAGCGGTGTTGTCCGGTGGGTTGTTTGGTGATCATTGCTCACCTATTTCAGATACCACTATTTTGTCTGCAACGGGTGCAGGCTGTTCTCAGATCGACCATGTTAAAACGCAGTTTCCTTTCGCGATATTTAATGGCAGTTGCAGCTTAGTTGCGTACATAGTTGCAGGTATTACTGGCAGTGTATGGGCCCTCGGTTTGGGAATGCTACTTATGCTTATTGGTTTATTTATCCTCAAGAAACTGTAGCGCCCCAAGTTATGTAAACAGAGTACACCTAGCGATCTAATCCCGCACCTTGAAATCGAGCTTTAACCTTTAGCATTGCGCCAAGATCTAGAAAGGGTCGTGGTGGAAGCCAACTAGCAGCTTTAGAGCGAAGGCAGTCGGTTATTAATTCAGATTGACCTCCGCCTGCATACTCGGCAAGCGCATAACCAAATGCAGTACCTCGGCTAACACCGGAACCGTTATAACCACCAGCAAGAAAGATGTTTTTACTCTGTTGCCCAAAAAAATTAGTGTCGTTTCTACTGATACCTTCCACGCCAGACCAAGCAAATTCAAAAGGCACCTCAGCCAGTTGAGGGAACCTTTTTTCAAAGCTATTGCGGTGTGTGATTTGACGACGTTTTAATGTTTGTGGCGAGAGTAGGGCGCCTCCATTATATTCAGCGGTATTACGAAGGGATATTCTACCGTCACTGGTTAACCGCAATGTCGCCCCACCGCTGTGCAGAGAGATGATGCCCCAGCTTTTATGGCTACCTAGAGTTGCTAATTCTTGAGGAGTCAAGATGCGTGTGAAGCTTCCAGAAAGCGTACTTCCCAAAACCCGCCGCTTTAAAAAGCCGATCTTGGGAGCTTCATAATTGGTAGCCAGTACTAGTTTATCGGTCGTAATCTCTCCACTAGAAGTGGTAAGTTTGATAGTGCGCCCAGATTTAATCTTTAAAACAGGGCAGTTTTCAATCAGCCTGACATTACTGGGTATGTTATTTGCTAAACCGCGGACTAACGCCGCAGGTTGAACCAGAGCGCCGGTTTTTACATGAACACCAGCTTTGTACAAGGAGGTGCCAAAGCGACTCTTCATGTCGTCCTCATTAAGACTGTTATGTTCGGCTCCTATGGCATCTAAATAATTAACAAAATGACCATGTTCTTTGATTGACTTTGTATCTGCTGCACCGTGATGAAAGCCACTGTTGTCCCATTGGCAATGAATGGATTGGGATGTGATTTGCTGGTCTAAAAGGGCAAGACCAGCTTGATTAATACGGTTTATCCGGTCAATATTTTCTTTATCTTGAATTTCGTAAGGACCTGGAAAGTGACTCACGCCCACCGCAAATCCAGAATTGCGACCAGATGCACCTTGCCCAACTAAGCGAGCATCAAGAAGAAGGACTTCATCATTGGGGTGAAGTTCTGCCAAGCGGCGAGCACAGGCTAACCCAGTTAAACCGGCACCCACTATAACCCAAGGTACCCTGTGGGCACCTTGAATGGAGTCAACTGCCAGGCGGGGTGGTAAAAGTTCGCTCCAGCCATGATTGTCTGTGGGAAAATCCACCATTGACAGCATCATGGCTATTTTGTCGTCTTACTGTGCAGCTGCTTGTGCTGCCATGAGTGCTGCAACTTCTGCCTCTAGGGCTGCACCATCATGAGCTTGCTTCACAACATAAGCTCTTATGGCTTCAGCATCAGAGACAGTTAGGATATCGCCAAATGACACCATACCATTAGCTGACAGAGCACCATCTCGCACGACTGATTGCCAAGCATCTGCATTTGCACTGATGGCAGACCAACGTAAATCTGGCAATACCCCAGAACTGATGGCCAGTGGCCCGTGGCAAACGCGACAATTGTAGTGGTATTGCTCTAAACCTGTTTGGAGCATTTCTTGATCACCAAACTTGTCGGTTTTAGGAGTGCGTGGCGCCATAACCAAGTTATGATCAGGGATCGTTTCAGTAGCACCTAATTTAAATGTGACAACCTTACCAACGATGGGCGGCACAGGTTGATCATAGGCAGATCCACCTGCTAAAGCGTAGGCCGAACCCCAACCTGTGGTAATAGTAACGTACTGTTCACCATCAATTTCAAAGGTCCCTGGGCCAGAGGCAGCACCGGCTTTAACGTTATGCCGCCAGAGTTTTTCACCGGTTGATGCGTTGTANNTCACCTTCCAGACGCCCTTGAAATACAAGGCCGCCAGCTGTGGATAGAACACCGCCATTCCAAGCATTGAGGTGCTCAACACTCCAGCGTGCCTCTTGAGCTATGGGGTCCCAAGCTATTAGACGGCCCTTAAGCGTAGCTCTGATGGCCATGGCTGTTGCAAGGTC
>ENA-UZXD01000349-UZXD01000349.1-metagenome-genome-assembly--contig:-Day-3-50m-contig-349_pt1 | contig 16516 bp, 9 predicted proteins | sample MGYA00260344_ERZ794904 | MGnify/ENA metagenome assembly ERZ794904 | reverse complement strand
GGGCAGGTTTTTCGATTTACACAACCTTTTTTTACCAATCTATCCAATAACCTAGTTACATCTGGACTAGATACTAATATTCCTTTTTTAACAGAGTATGCAGAAACAGGATTTGGATGATTATCCATTAGTATGTGCAAAGCGTTTAACTGTGCATGAGTTAATCCTAGTGGTTTTAGCACCTCCTTAATATTTATCTCAACCCAACTGGCAGTTTTTAATAAATTGAAGTATGCCAGTGCATGAATGCTTTCAGAATCTTCCATATTATTCAGATTTAAATTTAAATTGGTCTTAAACAACATTTGTTCTAAACGACAAATATATAATTAATTTATTTTACGAATCGATTAATGGTGTGTGTTTTTTAAACTAAAATTCTTTATTGGTTAAAAATTAATGTTGTAAATAGCATTATTATCACAATCTAAAGTTTTATATTTGCTTTGAGAATGTATTAATTACTATAGAATAATACCTTGTGAATCGTTCTGTATTATTTTTAGTCAACCCAAAAACAAACAACAACATGAGAAATTATATTATAATTGGAGGATCATCTGGTATTGGTAAAAAAATAATCGAATTACTAAACTCCAAGGACATAAATATTTTTGCCACATACAATACGAATCCGCAATCAAACTCTAATAATATTTCATATAATCAATATGAGGTATTAAATGGGGAGTTACCCCTTGACGAATTACCAGAAGAGATTCATGGATTAGTATATTGTCCTGGTAGTATAAACCTTAAGCCATTTCACAGATTTAAGGATAATGATTTTATTGAAGATTTTAAACTTCAAGTAATAGGGGCCACGAAAGTTATTCAACAACTTTTGCCAAGACTTAAAAAAGCAAAAGGATCATCAATTGTACTTTTCTCAACCATTGCAGTTCAAAGAGGGTTTAATTTCCATTCACAAGTTGCAATATCCAAAGGAGCTATTGAAGGCTTAACACGTTCCTTAGCAGCAGAGTTATCACCTTTAGTAAGAGTTAATGCAATCGCACCATCGCTAACGGATACAGAACTTGCAAGTAGGTTTTTAAATACGCCAGATAAACTAAATGCCCAAACTCAAAGAAACCCCATGAAAAAAGTAGGTTTGCCAGAGGATATAGCAGAAACAGCTGCCTTCCTGCTAGGTACCAAATCAGCATGGGTAACAGGACAAATTTTACATGTAGATGGTGGGTATTCATCAATTATTCAATAGTATATATTGCTTTATATATATTGAAAAATAAATAGGTTAATAAACCTATTACCACTAGATATTATACGAATATTTTAATTTTTCAAGAATTATGCATGTATTTGGCTTCCACCTTACACAGTTAAAATGAAAGCATTAAGAGTATTAAGTCTGGTTTTGTTTACATTGTTAATAGTTACCTGTAAACGTGATGATTATGTATAAACACAAACAGAAAAATGGTTATATGTACATACTACCTAAACCCAACTTCACAAACTGTGACCCTAATTATCACATTTATAGAAGAGCAAACTAAATATAATCTATTCAGTCTCATCACCTTCGCATTGCTAACATCACATGAGTTACTTAATCTTTAATCAATTATTTTTACCTTCACAAGCTCAAATAAATATTATCAAGTATCAAAAAGTTTTTAATACAATCCATATTAACATTACTCATATTTACTTCATGTGTTCCTACCATTGAAGAAAATAGAATCAAGCATAAATCAAATATTGGTTCTGATGTAATTATCATCTCCCGAGATATCTATAAAGACCAACTCTATGGTTTTTGGCTTGGGCAATCTATTGCCAACTGGACAGGACTTGTAACGGAAATGGATAAAATTGGCAATATAGGAGAGATTAAAACTGGTGATTTTTATGTAAGAAATGACTGGGGGAAACCAGATGAACCTAATATCTGGTCAGATACCATACCCAGTGAGTTATCACACAATATCGACTTTGTTTTTAAGGATACTAACGAGATATGGGGTTCCGATGATGATACTGATATTGAATATATCTATCAGTATCTTATGTATAATCAAAATACTGCAATTTTAACAGCAAAACAGATAAGAGAGGGATGGTTAAATCATATAATCCTTGAGGAAGAAAACTATCTGTGGGTTTCCAATCAAAAAGCATTTGACCTAATGTTGCAGGGGTATGAGCCTCCAGAAACTAGCGATACATTTTTGAATGAGCATACTGAAATGATTGATGCTCAGCTTACAACGGAAATATTTGGCCTATTTGCTCCTGCTAGGCCCGATGTTGCAATAAGGCTAGCACACCTTCCAATAAGAACAACAGCTAATCTTGATGCAGCTAAAATTGCCGAGTTTTATGTTATTATGTATTCTCTTGCATCAATTACAGATACTCTTGCATCAATGGAAAGTAGAATTCAATGTATGGCTGAGAATGCAAGACTGGTTCTTCCCAATAATTCTTATCCAGCTCATATGTACGACTATGTTAAGGAAAAATTTCATTCTGGAATTACCTGGGAGCAAGCCCGAGACTCAATATATTATAGGTATCAAGTATCTGGAAAAGATGGATATGATATTACATCACGAGAACTATACTGCAATGGTTGTTTTGCAGCAGGTATTAATTTCGCAGCCAGCCTAATAAGTCTTTTTTATGGAAAAGGAAATATCTCTGAGACAATAAAAATTGGCACTTTGGTTGGTTGGGACTCAGATAACCCGACAGCTACGTGGGGAGGTCTTCTTGGCTTTATGATTGGTAAAAAAGAAATCGAAAAAACCTTCAAAAGAAAATTCTCCAATAGGTTTAATATTCATAGAACAAGAAAGAATTTTCCAAATAATGGAATAGATACTTTTGAAAATATGGCAGATATGGGCATTAAAATTACTGATAACGTAATCTTAAATGAGATGAATGGAAAAATATCTGAAAAGGATAATAGTTGGTTAATACCTGTAAATGCATCTGATAAGTGCACTAATATTAACATAAATAATGCGGGGAAGTAGTTATAAACTAAAAGTATAAATGATTAGTGTAAAATCACGATCAATATTTATAAAACACTTATGAAAAGAAGACAATTCATTAAAAATACCATGTTGGCAATGCCTTCAATTAGTCTTATGATGTCAGCACTAGCATGTAGTGATGACGATATCATCAATACAGATAAAACTGTAATAGTTATAGGAGCTGGAGTATCAGGGCTTGCCGCTGCAAAATATCTTAGCAACAGGAATGTAACTGTTAATGTAATTGAAGCTCAATCCAAAGTAGGAGGTAGACTTAAAACTAACCGAAGCTTAGGTATAGCTTTTGACGAAGGAGCTAGCTGGATCCATGGTCCCATTGGAAATCCAATTACCGAACTAATTAATCCTTCAGGAGTAAATACATTTATAACCAATGATGATAATGTAGAGGTATATGATATGAATGGGTCGGTATATGATGAAAATGTATTGGACACATCGGAAAATGAATATAATAACATACTAAATAGTCTTGCGGGTAGCATAGATAAGAGTTTTGAAGAAGTTTTTTATGACAATTATCCTCAGTATAAGAATAATAGGTTATGGTCTTATATGTTGTCAGCATTTCTTGAATTTGATACCGGTGGAGATATTTCTGAACTTTCGTCATTAGATTACTATGATGATGAAGAGTTTAGCGGCGATGATATTATTGTAACAAATGGATATGATAGAATTGCGGATTATTTAGCTAAAGGCTTAAATATTGAGTTGAATAAGAAAGTGACAGGTATTGATTACTCTGGGCCTAAGGTTCTTGTTAGCACTACTGATCAAGAGTATAGTGCGGATTATGTCATAGTTACTGTTCCACTTGGGGTTCTAAAGAATAATGTGGTCAACTTTACCCCATCATTGTCAGGTAATATCCAAAATTCCATAAATAATTTAAAAATGGGTACAGTAAATAAGTTTCTATGCGTTTGGGATACTCCATTCTGGGATGCTAATCTTCAATATATTGGATATACACCTGAGACCATGGGAAAGTTCAATTATTTTTTAAATCTAAATAAATTTTCAGAATCTAATGCACTGATCACATTTGCTTTTGGAGATTACTCCAGAACTACTGAGAACATGTCAGATAATGAGGTGATTGATGAGATTATGGATCATTTAAAATCAATTTATGGATCAGAAATCCCAGAACCAACAAAATTTCTTAGAACTAAATGGGTATCGAATGAGTATACATTTGGTTCATATTCATTTGCTACGAATGGAACTCGAACCTCAGACTTTTCAGTATTTGAAGAATCCATGAATAATAAATTATTTTTTGCAGGTGAACATACTTCAAAGGATTATAGAGGTACAGTTCATGGTGCCTATAATAGTGGTTTCAGGGCAGCTGAACAAATTACAGGCCTACTCCAGTAAACATAAGTAACCCCCCAAATTAGCCATTGTTTGTTATGCAAATAAAATATTTATTCATTTTATGATAAAAATGAATTTTCATTAGGGTTACTTCAATAATATCTATTTGGTAGAGAATTATTCATTTAAATAATTTTTGTATTATTGAAGGTAAATTGATAAAGTAGATGTAGCTAACTAATATAAAGAACAAAATTCATATTTAGATATCACTACTTAACATCAAACAACAATATCCTAACCCTAAATTATAATATAACTTGCTATTTTTTTGTGGAGCACAGAGACCACAATAAAAAACGTCGCATTTTACAATAAGCGTTATGAGTAGGAAAACATAATTAAACAACAAAAAGATGAAAATATTTAACTTATTAGTAATACTAGGCTTAACTTTATTTGTTGCAAGTTGTACCAAAGACACTTTAAACGAGGATGAAGCACAAGACTTTGATAATGTCATTAAAATATATCAAGATAATTTAGTCAGTAATGATTCTATTGATGTAAGAATGGCTAAATACGAAAGTATATTATCTGACGACCCTATATTATTAATAAATTTCAAAAATTTTAGCGAGGCACCAACAGAAGTGGGTATTGTGCCACAGCCACAAATACTTAGAGGGAAAACAGATATCTTAAATTTCCAAAAGGAAGCTTATGAAACAACTACATGGACAGCTCTATGGTATGAAATAGTTGACAGTAATATTGGAGATAATGAAGGTTATGCTGTGGTTAAAGGAACGCACATAGTTTTTAAAGCGGGTGAAGAGGATCCCGTTTATGTTCAGGCTCTAGAAATATTTGGATTAGTTAAAGAAAATAATGAATGGAAATTAGGTACAGTGTCATTCATAGATTATTTATGGACTGTGCCTAAAGATGGGGAAAGTACGGTTATAAAACTTCCTTAATTTTAAATCGAAAAATATTACCTCTATATGTATAGGTACATTAACTAATTCCTAACTATAAGATATTAAATCATCGCTAACTATATTGTGGAGTGCAGAAACCACAGTAAAAAACGTCGCGATATCCGAAAAGCGTTATGACTAGGAGAATAGTATTAAATACCAAAAAGAATGAAAAAAATTCACTTATTAGTAATTGTAACTTTAACTTTATTTGTTGCGAGTTGCACAAACAAAAGTTTAAATCAGGAAGAAGTAAAAGATTTCGTTAATGTTCACTTTGCAGAGAGAGTGAACGGGGCAGAAGCCGTAGAACCATTTATTAATGATTTTAACGACTCAATATATGTGATGTTTGCAAATTATCCTCCTCGATATTGGGACCCTAAAAGTATTGATAGCACCAGCTTTGTGGAAGATTCAGCTGTATCAGAAGTTTATTCGGTGGATATTTATGGTAATAATGCCAGTGTTTTTGGTAAGGCATCAATGTATCTAGATGGAGTTGAAATAGATGACTTTCAGTTTCATGCAATTATTTCAAAAATGAAGGATAAACTTTACTGGAAAAGGTTTTACTGGGTTAACTCGAATTCAATTGCAGATAATTATATGTATCCATCTACCTCATCTGGAGAAGATTCAGAAGGTTATTGGAAAATGCGTGATGCAATGCTAAATATGCGAATTAATGAGGGAGTTAGGTTATCCGATTCTCTAGTTGCTGCTGATCCTAATTGGGCATCAGCTCATCTTGGCCAGTTACATGCTTATATAGTAAATGACAATGTAGATGGTTTAAATGAAACATTAAAAATTATTGAAGGTAAAATTGGGGGTGCTTCAACAGCAGAAAAACTTACAATATCTGCATATAACCCTTCCCTTACTCCGCAAGAAAGACAGAATATACTTTCAAAGGCTCTTGCCTATGCAAATGATGACATGATGTTAATGTTTTGGTATGGATTTACCATTTCAGATTCTGATACACAAATTGAGTTTTATAAGAAAGCTCTTAAAAGATATCCCATTAGCGGACCATTAAATAACATTATAGGATATGCTTATATGAATAATGGTAACATGGATCTGGCAGGAAAACATTTTGCAATCTATTTAGCTTTTCATAGTGATGAACCAAATGCTTATGATTCAATGGGCGATTACCTTGCAAAATTGGGAGATAAAGATAGTGCGAAAAATATGTACCTCATGGCAGCTAAAATGGACTCAGACTTTGCAAAGATGTCCACAGCAAAAGCTGAAGCTCTTTAAAACGATATAAGGTTAGTAATAATAGCCAAAAGGTTTGTGATTACATAGGCCCTATAAATGCTTTATATATAAGTGTTTATAGGGCCTATTACGTTACATTTAGTACTTTTAAAATATACATGAATTATTGCTGTTAAACTTTTTATATTTTTACATAATATTTGAGAAATAATTCCATATTTTGCACACTGAAACTTATAGGAATAACTATCAAATCTAAAAATCAAAATAAAAAAATTTATTGAGCTATATTTATGGTTTCAAATAGGTTTCTCTAATATACAAACAAGTAATACAAAGATTAAATTATGGATAATATTAAAATTTACATTGAATACGTCTCAAATGTAGTTGAAGCAGTAGGTGTAATAACAATATTCGTAGGAATTATATATTCACTAATTAGATTTTTAATATCCTTGAATAAGAATGATTCAAATAATTATATTAACCTAAGGCATAATATTGGTAAATCTATTTTACTCGGATTAGAAATATTAATTGCTGCTGATATTATGGGAACTGTTGTAACAGATCCTACATTAGGCTCGGTTTTTGTTTTGGGGATTATAGTTATAATTAGAACAGTGCTAAGCTTATCTCTTCAAGTAGAGTTGGATGGTAAATTTCCATGGCAAAGAAGCGGTAAATAGTAAATATTTACCTCCCTTAATTACATTGAGAATGATTAAGCAAAGCTTTCGAAGTAGGTTATATACCCTCTAGATAGATTAAGGAAAACAAAAAGCGTGCAATATTATCATGTGAATACACTCGTGTAAATCATATGTTTTTTAAAATTATTAAAATTTCAATCTACAAGAAATTTGTAGTCTTGCCCTATGATAGATGAGAATATAGATAGCAATATAGCTATAATTGGAATGGATTGTCAAATACCGGGAGCTACTAACATATCTCAGTTTTGGCATAACCTTAGAAATGGTATAGAATCCATAAGTGATTTTAGTAAAGAAGAACTTATTGAATCTAAAGTTCCTTTGGATAAAATAAATAATCCAAAATATGTTGCACGAAGAGGAATTGTTAACGGAGTAGATAAATTTGATGCTGGTTTTTTTGGGTTTACTCCCCGAGAAGCAGAATTATTAGATCCTCAGCACCGATTATTTCTTGAGTGCTGCTGGCACTCTCTTGAAGATGCCGGATATGCTAAACGAAGCTCTAAAACAAGAGTTGGAGTATTTGGAGGAGCAGGAACTGCTTGGTACTTAAATGATGTTAATAATAACCAAAGTGTAAAAAAATATGCGGATGCAACATCAATAATTACAGGTGCTGATAGAGATTACCTTACCACAAAAGTCTCCTATAAATTAAACCTAAATGGACCAAGCTTGAATGTGCAATCTGCATGTTCATCATCAACTGCTGCTATAATTTTAGGAATCCAGAGTTTACAAACCTATCAATCTGATCTTATTTTAGCAGGAGGAGTTAGTGTTCAATACCCTGAAAAGGTCGGATATATTTATGCATCTGGAGGTATGGAATCTGCGGATGGAACCTGTAGGCCTTTTGATAAAAATGCTAATGGAACTGTATTTAGTCGTGGTTGCGGAGTAGTATTGTTAAAAAGGCTTGATGAAGCCATTGCTGATAATGATCATATTTACTCTGTGATTAGAGCTGGATCAATAAATAATGATGGCAATAGAAAGGTTGGTTACACTGCGCCAAGTATTGAGGGCCAAAAAGAGATATTATTAGAAACAATAGAACTAGCTGGTGTAACAGCTGAAAATATTTCCATGGTTGAAGCGCATGGAACTGCAACCCCAGTGGGTGATCCAATAGAGGTTAGCTCCCTTTCAGAAGCTTTTAGGACTTACACTGATAAGAAGCAATATTGTGCATTGGGTTCCCTGAAATCAAATATTGGACATACTGATACTGCAGCGGGAGTTATTTCTGTAATCAAAACATCTCTTTCTTTGAAAAATAAGGAAATACCTGCGTCCATAAATTTCACTGAACCAAATCCAAACATTGATTTTGGAAATAGTCCATTCTTTGTTAATACAATGCTAAAAGATTGGAAAAATTCAACTGATAATAAAAGACTTGCCTTGATAAATTCCTTTGGGGTGGGTGGAACAAATGCTTGTTTAATATTAGAAGAACCACCAATTCAAAGAAGGTTAGAATGTATAGGTGCTCATTCCCATAAGATTCTTGCATTTTCTGGCAAAGTTCCTACTGCAATTGATGATTACTCTAAAACACTTGATCAGTTTCTAGGGAGTAACCCTGAAGTAAATTTAAATGATCTTGAATATTCATCCCTATTCAGGCGAGAGCATTTTAAACATAGAGCATATGTTACTTTCACAGATAGAGATGACTTACTGAAAAAGATTAAATCCACTGAACATATAAAGAAGGGCCTAAACGAAAAGGATAATAGAAGGCTTGTTTTCATGTTCCCAGGGCAAGGAAATCAATTTGTAAATATGGGTTTAGGCCTCTATAGAAAATATCCAGTATTTAGGAAAGCTATTGATGAATGTTCAGAACTTTTAGAGGATGAATTGAATCTTGATATAAGAACCATAATATATCCTTCATCTGATAATACAGATGGTCAAATTGATAAAACATATATTACTCAGCCAGCCATTTTTATGATCAGCTACGCTCAAGCATTACTCCTTAAATCATGGGGGTTAAACCCTGATTGTTATATGGGGCATAGCGTAGGTGAATATGTTGCAGCTACTTTAGCAGGGGTATTTAGCTTAAAGGATGCATTAAAGGCAGTATCAAGAAGAGCGAGTCTAATCCAGAAACTTCCGGGAGGTGCTATGACAGCAGTATTATTATCCGAGGAAGATATATTACCATTATTGGGTAAAAACACTTCTATTGGAGCAATTAATACGATGGGATTAACCGTTGTATCTGGCCCCTATGATGAGATTGAAAAACTAGAAAGTGATCTTTCTAACAAGAGGGTATTTAATAAGAGGGTGCCAACATCGCATGCTTTTCATTCAGCAATGATGGATCCCATTCTAAATGAGATGGAAATATTATTTAAAGATATAAAGCTCAATAAACCTAATTTACAAATCATATCAACATTAACAGGGGAGGAGCTATCGGAAAGTGATGCAACTTCAGTAGATTATTGGGTAAAGCACGTTCGTAATACTGTTAGGTTCTCAAGGGCTGTAACCACATCTATGAACATATCTCCCACCGTGTTTGTTGAGGTAGGACCAGGCCAATCACTTGAGTCAGCTGTAAAGAGGCACCTTAATGAAGATCATGAACATTCGGTGCTTGGTACCATAAGACCAGATAGTATCAAAATAGATGATTGCGAATATCTTATAAATGCTGTGGGTAAGCTATGGACATGCGGTATTAATGTTGATAAAGACCTCTATTTGTCGGGAGAAAATCCAAATCCTGTTCCTTTTCCACTTTATCCATTTCAAAAGAAGAAATATATTGTAAACCCTCCGGAACCAGGAATAAACGCCCAAATTGATGATGATGATGCAAAAAATCCAGATATTGGTGATTGGATATACCTACCAACCTGGAAAAAAACTCAGAATATAGATGTACTCATTAAACAGCATTCAAATAATAGCGATGATAATACAACGAAGTTGTGGCTAATTTTTATGGATGAGATAGGATTGGCGAAGTCAATAATAAAATCAATCAAAAACATTGAAGAAGAATGCATAATCATTAAACCTGACAAAGAATTTAAAAAGATCGATAAAAATAATTATTCAATTAACATAAAGAATAAGGATGATTATAACCTGCTAATAGCAGAATTACTGTCCACTGGAAGAACTCCAAATAGAGTATTACATCTGTTAAACGTAGATAATAATACAGATGATACAAATCTTGAATCATGCATAGATGCCGAATATCGTGCCTATTATAGTCCTTTATTTCTCGAACAAGCTTTTATAGACAACAATGCTATGAATGATCTTAATATATTGTTTGTTGCAAATGGCGTTTTAGATGTTATTGGTGAAAATGTACTTAGCCCTCTTAAATCCCTCGCAATAGGACCAAGTCGATGCATCAGCCGTGAATTTAAAAGTATCTCTGCCAAATTTGTAGACATAGATGCTGTATTAACAAATGAATTGGAGTTAGCTCAAAACCTAATAAGCGAAACAAATTTTAGGTGTGATGATACTGTAATTGCTTATCGTAAAGGGAATAGATGGGCAGAAACATTTGATAAAACATATTATGATAAGGTGCCAGATTCGGATCTTTTATACAAAGAAGAAGGTACATATCTTATATTAGGAGGTACAGGAGGTCTAGGTGTTGAATTTGCAAAGCACATAGCAAATAATGTGAAAGCAAACATTATATTAACATATAGAACCCCACTTCCCGAAAGAAGTGAATGGAGTAAATTTATTGCAGAGAACCCCAATCTATTAGATTCAGAGAAAATAGTTGCCTTAATGGAGATAGAATCAAATGGCTCTAAACTATTTTTGAAACAAGCTGAGGTTGATAATTATGATCAAATGAAAAGTGTACGGGACTTTGCTATTCAGAATTTTGGTTCGGTTAATGGTATTATTCATTCTGCAGGAGCTGCTGGAGGAGGAATAATATCCTTGAAAACAAAGGAAATGTCTGAGGATGTTTTAAAAGCTAAAACGCGTGGAACTTTAATCATTGACAAGTTATTCGGTTCAGATAGTATTGATTTCATTTCATATTTTTCCTCCATAACAGCATTAACTGGCGAAGCAAGCAGAGTGGATTATACATCTGCCAATAGCTTTTTTGACGTCTACGCTAACTATCGTAATCAGAGATATGATAACACTACAATATCAATAAACTGGAATGCGTGGAGTAAGGTGGGCATGGCTGCTAGATGGGATGAGACACAATTACTTAGACGCAGAAAACTTTATGAAAATGAAAATTCATCAATTCCTGGGATACATTACTTATCTTCCAAAAACGATGTAGAAATTTATCAAATTGGATTTAATGAAAACAATAGCTGGATCTTTAAGGAGCATTCAGTAGCTGGAGAACATACTATTGTGGGAACATCCATAGTTGAAATATTTATAAAGTATGCAATAGAAAAATTTAAGGACAAGGTTATACACTTAAAGGATGTATATTTCCTTAAACCAATTACTACACCCCCAAACACAATGCCGTTATTAAGACTCCATGCAATAAAGGAAGACAAAGGGGTTAAATTAGAGTTAGTTACGGCCAAAATCACTGTTGACTCAGATAAGTGGGATGTTGTCGCAATTGGGCATTTAGAGTTTGAAAAACCAACGGACCATGAATTATTTAATGTTCAGGAATCTATTAATAACCTCAATGGTAAAAAATCGTCTGAACAAATGTTTACAATACTACTAGACGATGGTAAGGAAGTTCTTAAATATAGTGATAGGTGGGCTAACTTAAATTGGAAATACAGGAATGGCAACGATTATATTATAGAACAAGAAATTGATGATAAATACATCAATGACTTTGATTATTTTAATTTACACCCTGCAATGCTGGATACAGCTGTGGCTAATCTATTTCGTGATCATACATTGGAATTGTATTTACCATATAGCTATAAGTCCATAAGGTTTTATGGGAAGTTCACAAAAAAGATGTATGCAACCATTAGCTTAAAATCTGATATGTCTAATAATCCAAATCAAGCATTATTTAATATCAATTACTATAATAGTAACGGAGAAATATCAATGAAAATTAGTGACTACTCATTGGTGAATATGTCAAAGGGTGGTTTGTCGGAAAATCAGCCAATAATTAACATTAAAAAAAATCAAGATAGTGAGGATTATATATTACCGGATGAGGGGGTAAATGTATTTGACAGAATATTTTATTACAATAACGGAACCAATGTAGTTGTTACTCCATTTAACCTATTCAAGGAACTTCATAATATTATACATGATGATATTTCTGAGAGCAAGAAAAGTATGGATAATGAGAGTAATTATGAAAGGCCTGATATCTCATCTGAATATGTTGAGCCAACCAATGAAATTGAAGAAACAATAGCTGGTATTTGGAGCCAAATTTTAGGGATAGGTCAAATTGGCATTAATGATAATTTTAATGATCTTGGAGGTAATTCATTGTTAGCAGTCCAAGCGATATCTAATACATCTCAAGCATTTGCAATTGAGCTTACGGCAGATATTTTAGGAGATGCTCCCACAATTAAAAGTCTATCAGATCATATAATGGGGTTATTAATGGAAGACCTAGATGACATAGACATTGATAATATTCTTGATGATATATAGTGATATAATATGGGAGATTTAAAAAAGAAAATAGAGACCTTATCACCAAATCAAAAGCTAAAGCTTCTTGAAAAACTTAAATCAAGAAAACTTGGAGCTTATTCATCCTCAAATGAAGTAAAAGAATCTCAAAATAACAAATTTAATGCAGGAGAAAATTTTGTTTATAAGCTCGCCTCACCTGTTAACTTTCTTAAAACAGAATTCGTAAGCTCTGAGATAGATGATCCCGCTGATGATATGATTCAGATTGAAACAATGGCTGCTTCCTTAAATTTCAGAGACTTGATGATGGCTATGGGACTTTACCCTTCTACTCCTGGAGTACCAAGCGTTATGGGTTCTGACTATGCAGGAATAGTATCCAAGGTTGGAAGCAAAATAAAGAATTATGCAAAGGGTGACAAGGTTATGGTGCTTTCCGGTGGCTCACTTAAAAAAGATCATAAAACAGATCCTAATAGTCATTTTAGTAAATATCTTAATGTTGTTGAAGAATCCATATTCCCAATGCCTAATTCATCATCTTTTATAGATGCATCAACAATACCTACCGTATTTATTACAAGTTATTACGCTCTTATAACACTCGCTAATATAAAGCGAGAGGATACTGTTCTTATACATTCTGCAACAGGTGGTGTTGGTTTAGCAGCCATAGCCATATGCAAATGGATTGGCTGTAAAATATTTGCGACAGCAGGCAACGACTCAAAAAGATCTCTTCTAAGAGAAATGGGAGTAGAGCTAGTTATGGATTCTAGAACTACAGAATTTGAAAGTATTATTAAAGCTAATACAAACGGTCGAGGAGTAGATGTTATTCTAAATACCTTATCGGGAGATAAAGTTATTGCAGGTCTGAATTCATTGACTTTTTTTGGTAGATTTTTGCAAATTGACAAAAAAGATATCTCAACCAATGGTAATTTACCGTTGGGCAATTTCAATAAAGGACTTAGTTACTATGCAATTGATATTGGGCTCCTAGGGCGAAATATAGAAATTGTTAGAGATATAATCACTGAACTTAGTGCATTATTTGATAACGGAAATATAAAAGCAATTAACACAACAGTTTATCCGTTCAATGAATTAGGTGACGCTCTTAATTACATGTCAAGATCAGAACATATTGGTAAAATTGTATTGGATTATAACTTGTAATGAATGAACAAAATAAAAATAAACTAAGTTCATTATCAAAAGAACAACTGCAGGCTCTAATTAAAAGAAGGTCCAACCTAGGTTTTAGTAATAAGAAATCCATTACACATGCCATAAGGAATGATAATAATAAATATAAATTATCTAGTTCACAGGAGCGATTTTGGTTCCTAGAACAGCTTAATAAGAATACTCCATTATATAATAATCCTGTTTACGCAATCACAGAGATGAAAAATCCTACTGATCCTGTGATAATGGAGAAGGCATTATCAGAAATTATTGAAAACCAAGAAATATTTAGGACATCATTTCATTTTTCAAAAGGAGATCTCTATCAAAAAATACATGATAATGTCCCTGTAAAAATTGACTATGAAGACATTTGTGCCTTGGGTGACGATGAAATAGAAAAGTACATGGAAGAAACTGCAAAGAAAGAAGTTTCAATGCTTTTCAATCTCGAAGAACCCCCTTTATGGAGAATGCGAATATTAAAGATTTCACCTACAAAAGAATTATTTCTATTCACTCCTCATCATATTATTTCTGATGGTTGGTCAAATTCATTATTTATTAAGGATTTAATTTCTTCCTATAATAATCATATAAGTGTAGGCTACAATGTCTCTGAGTACTCCAAATATAAGTATATTGATTATGTTGATTGGGAGCAAAATTGGTTTGATTCAAAGGAATATGAAAAGAGTATAAACTATTGGAAAACCCAATTTGATCCAATTCCAGAGAATATCAAACTACCAATGGATAATAATAGGCCACCCATCATAACTGGGAATGGTAAGATGGTAAAGGGTTTGATTGAAAATGATGCGAAAAACATAATTCAAAAATTTAGTAAAAAGAACAGTGTAACAGACTTTCATACTCTTTATTCTGCATTATGCATATTGCTATTTAAATATTCGCAACAAAATGAGATTGTAATAGGTGTGCCTGTTGCAAACAGAAATATTAAAGAATTTCAAGATACATTAGGGTTATTTTTAAATACATTACCTTTTAAAACTAAAATTGATCCTGAATCTACATTTCAAGAAATGGTATCTAGTGTAAAGGATCAAACAAATAAAAACTTAACCCATCAGCACACACCATTAGATAAAATAATCTCAAGTCTTGATTTAGAGCAAAGACTGGATATAACTCCATTATTCCAGGTATTATTTGTATTTCAGAATATTCCATCACTGTATTCTTTTGAAGATATTAAAATAGATCCATTCAAAGTTGATATTGGAAGAACAAAGAATGATCTAAACATATGGATTGAGCCACTTGAAGATACGTATCTGATTACGCTATTTGCTAATACGGATATATTTTCTAAAGATAAGATTGATAGAATCATAGAGCACTACAGAAATATTGTAATCGAGTTATTGGAAAACCCAACGATACCTATAAGAGATATAAACTTTATCACACAAAAGGAACTCAGTCTAATATTTAAAAGCCCAATAAGAGATTCAAAACCGGAATCTTTCATTAGTAGGTTTGAAGCAAACCTTACTGTTTGCAATAATAATATTGCCATTGAATTTGAAAACATAAGTATTACATACAAGAAACTAAATAGCAAAGCCAATAAATTAGCTCAATTGCTCATTGAAAAAAATGTAAACAAGAAACCCATTGCGATTCTGCATAATAGATGTGATAGTATGATCATCTCTTTATTAGCTGTTATAAAAAGCGGAGTACCATATATACCCATAGATATAAACCAACCATCAAAAAGAATAAATTATATACTTGAAGATTCCGGCACTGGCATCATTATTACTAATGAATCCCATAAAAACAGATTTAACAATGACTCCTTAGAAATTGTATATGCAGAAAGTAGTCTACTGGAAAGTTATAAAGATGAAAATCCACTCATTAATACATTACCTGAGGATATAATTTACATAATATATACATCTGGTACAAGTGGAATGCCAAAAGGGGTTCTAGTATCAAACTCGGCACTTGTTAATTATGTTGACTCCATAACCAAAAGAATTGGATTTAAGTCAAATAAAAGATTTGCAACGGTTTCCACAATATCAGCAGATTTGGGCAATACCATGATATTCCCCGCCCTTTTAACTTCTGGAAGTATTCTTGTGGTATCAGATGATAATATATTTTCACCAAGAGCAATGACCGATTGCTTCAATAGTTTACCCCCAGATTATTTAAAAATTGTTCCCTCTCACCTTGAAGCACTGCTTTTGGACAACAATAATGTCCTCCCAAAAGAAGCTATAATACTTGGGGGTGAAGAAGTGAGCAAAACTCTCATATCTAAAATTATTTCCAAAGACAATAATATTAAAATATTTAATCATTATGGCCCAACTGAAACTACAATTGGTGTTACAACATA
>ENA-UZXD01005692-UZXD01005692.1-metagenome-genome-assembly--contig:-Day-3-50m-contig-5692_pt1 | contig 16544 bp, 13 predicted proteins | sample MGYA00260344_ERZ794904 | MGnify/ENA metagenome assembly ERZ794904 | reverse complement strand
GCTGCGCCCATCAGACCAACGAATGACGCGGTATTGATGATCGAACCACCACCTGCACGCTGCATGGCCGCGATACCATATTTACAGCCGAGAAAAACGCCTTTCAGATTAATTGACATGGTTAAATCCCAGACATCTTCTTCTGTAACCAACGCATTATCGTCACGGCTGTCCATGATTCCAGCGTTATTGAACATTACGTCCAGCTTTCCGAACTGATTCTCTGCGGTTTTTACCATTGCTTCACAGTCAGCCGCTTTCGAAATATCGGCATGTGTGTAAACAGCTTCTCCGCCTGCACTTTTGATTTCCGCAACTGTTTTTTCACCTTCTGTGTCATTTAGGTCAACTGCCACAATTTTAGCACCTTCTTTTGCAAACAATAGAGCAGACTCTTTTCCAATTCCACTTGATGCACCCGTAATAAGCGCGACTTTATTTTCTAATCTCATTTTTATATTCCTGATAATTATTTATATTCGTTCAAAATATCGTTTTAATTCCCAATCCGTCACAGCAGCTTCATAGGCTTCCGCTTCAGTGAGGAAAAAATGAATGTAGTGCTTATGCACAGCATCTCCAAAAGTTGTTTTTGCAAAATCACTTTGCTCAAACAAAGTTAACGCCTCCCGTAAAGTCATAGGCACTTCAGGAAGTTCATCTGCCGAATAAACATCACCTTCAAACATCGGTGGTGGCTCGGTTTTGTTTCGAATACCGTCAAGTCCCGACGCCATGGCTGCAGTGTATGCCAAATAAGGATTACAGTCTGCTCCCGGGATACGGCATTCTATTCTTAAACTAGGCCCTTTCCCAACCACACGGAATCCGGCGGTGCGGTTATCATGGCACCATGCCATGCGAGTTGGCGCCCAGGATTTTGTCTCATAGCGTTTGTATGAATTTATTGTTGGTGCATAAAACACCATCATCTCCGGCATGTGCTTAATCCATCCTCCAAGAAACCAGCGGAATGTTTCGGAACATTCAATCGGCCCTTCTTTCAAGCCTCCAGGAAATGCGTTTTCGTCACCTTTCCACAAACTAAGATGAATATGGCAACTGGAACCAGGTTGACCATCTTTATATTTTGACATGAAAGTGACACTGATGTCTTTCTGTTCCGCGACTTCTTTGAGACATTGTTTGTAAAGTGCATGACGGTCTGCCATTGTTAATACTTCGGCATATCTTACATTCAGTTCGTGTTGACCAAGCGCCGCTTCACCTTTAGAATTTTCCACTGGTATTCCAGAATCCCTCAAATGTCTCCGGACGTCGCCGTTAAAATGCTCGACACGTGTACCCTGTAGAGAATGATAGTCTTCAATATACCATCCTGCCGGTTTCAGGTCTTTGTAACCCTTTTCCGCAGCTTCCTGAAAAGAATTTTGAAAGATAAAATATTCCAGTTCAGAACCGGCTTTTGCGGTGAAACCAAGTTCGTTTGCTAAATCAACCTGTTTGCGGAGCATTGAACGTGGAGCTACTTCTGTCAGTTCATGCGTTTTATTCTCTTTAACATCACAAAGCACCATCGCACTGCGGTCTAGCCAACTGACTTTACGCAAAGTACTAAAGTCCGGAACAATGTGAAAATCACCGTAACCACGTTCCCAATTTGTGTATTCATATCCGGAAACGGGATCCATTTCCATATCCACTGTCACCAGGTAATCACAACAGTGAGTTCCGTTTTCTACTGCATCTTCCAGAAAAAACTCTGCGTCAAAACGCTTTCCCATAAAACGTCCGTAGAGGTCGGTAAAAACTACCAGAACAGTATCAATTTCTCTACTATCAACTTGCTGCTGAAGTTCTTCAACCGTCAGCATACCGTATACTTTCATTTCTTTGTTCCTTTTGATGTATTGTTTTGTTAAATAAAAACGCCGGTGATTCTAAAAAGAATAACCGGCGGATCTTGTTTTGGAAAGTCAAACGTTGATCAGAAATTAATAAAATTCGTACTTACTAATATAATTGCACAGATTAGTTTGTATAATAAAGCAAAAAGTCATCTGTATTTATACTCAGGATCAATTGATCCTGAGTATAAAACTTTTGTTCAACTGTAACGATAAGGAACACCAGCTTTTTCCATTACTTTAGTGTAATCCTTAAATATTTGACAAACCTTTGCGGCACGTGGACTGATACTGGCCATTTCATCCCAGAATTCAGCTGAGTCTGCTACGACCTGATCCCATTCATTAGCCGGAATAGTAGTCAATTCCATTTTCTTGCCTTCTACACGCAACTTTGCTTCTCCGCCCCAATACCAAATTTGGCGGTAATAGTGAGAGCTGTCCATGGAAATTTTAAACAATTCTTGAAGATGTGGAGGGACTTTTTTCCAGCTGTTACTATTAGCAAAATAAGATCCACACCATGCACCAGTTACGTTGTTTAGTAAGGCATAGTCACAAGCATCTGCCCAACCGACTTCATAGGCTTCAGTGAATCCACACCAGGCAACACCGTCAAGTTCTCCGGTTTGCAGAGCAACCTCAATGTCATCCCAAGGCAGTGTTACAGGGATTAAACCATATCGAGCTAAGAATTTTCCAGCAGTTGGTACACCAAATACTCGTTTGCCTTTCATATCAGCGATGCTGCGAATAGGCTTTTTTGAGAAAATATGACATGGATCCCAAGCACCTGCACCAAGCCATTCAACGCCCTTAACTTCATCGTAAGCCTCTTGCCAGATTTCATTCATTCCGTAGTATTTGAATAAAACAGGCAGGTCCAAACTGTAGCGAGTTGAGAACGGGAAATAGCCACCGAACACACTGATGTCTACCGGAGAAGCCATAGTCGCGTCATCACTTTGCACTGCATCAATAACTCCTTTTTGCATAGCTCTAAAAAGCTCATCGGTAGGCACTAATTGATCTGCATAATACAGTTCAATTTCCATCTCGCCATTTGCTGCTCTATTAAAAGCTTCGATTTGAGGCTTGATGACGTGTGCACCTAACGGAGCACCGGAATAAGTTTGTAAACGCCATTTGATGGGATTGCTTTTGGCGTAAGCCATTGGAGCTGTTCCTGCCGCCAATATACCTGCCGTTCCTACACCAGCTTTTTTAATAAACTCTCTGCGTCCTTTTGGTTCAACAGAAGGAAGTATTATCTCTTTTTTTTCTTTCATTGACTTTCTCCTAATTGTGGTTTTTAAGATTAAACCCAAGAGTCACAACCACGTTTCAACTGATTGGGTTAGAGCCGATAGGCTCGTTAAAGTATTTTATTTCGAATAAACATACTCTGGTAGCCAAAGGGCAATTTGTGGAAATACCATTACCAAGGTCAGTGCGAGAGTCATAATCAGGACAAAAGGGACGATTGAGCGGTATATATCCATAAGAGTAATTTCCTTCGGAGCCATCGCTCTCATCAAGAATAAATTGTAACCAAACGGCGGCGTCATATAAGCGATTTGGCAAGTGATGGTATATAAAACTCCGTACCAAACTGGGTCAAAACCCAAGACCTTGACCAAAGGTACATACAAAGGTGCAACTATGACTAACATTGCTGTATCGTCCAGAAAAGTTCCCATTAACAAATAGGATAATTGCATCATGATCAGCACTTCCCAAGGCGTTAAGTTCCAGCTGGTAATAAACAATGATTCGATAGACTTAACTGCTCCTATACCATCAAATACAGCTCCAAAACTAAGTGCGGCCAGAATAATCCACATAAACATACATGAAATACCAAGCGTTTTACGCATTGTTGCTTCTATTACTTTCCAGTTCAACCTTCTTTTTGCAATAGCAGCAATTGTTGCGGCTGTCGCACCAACAGCTGAGCTTTCTACCAAACTGGTAATCCCCATAATGAATAAGCCGGTCATAAAAAAGAAGATCAAAAATGGAGTAATGCCAGCTTTTAATACCTTGAGTTTATCGCTAAAAGGCATTGTTCGTTCTTCTTCGCTTAAAGCAGGTGCAAGATCGGGCTGAAGTTTGCAGCGAACAGCGATATAAATAATGAAAAGACCTGCCATCATAAGACCCGGAATTGCTCCGGCAAGCCATAATTTACCAACTGGTTGCCGAGCAATCATTCCATAGAGTACCAACACCACACTTGGCGGAATCAAAATACCCAAAGAACTACCGGCCTGTACCACGCCGGTAATCATGATTTTGTCATAATTCCTCCGCAGCATCTCCGGTAACGCAATCGTGGCGCCTATAGCCATGCCTGCTACACTTAATCCATTCATGGCTGAAATTACTATCATGAGTGCAATTGTTCCAATAGCTAATCCTCCTCTTACTCCACCGAACCAGACGTGAAACATGTGGTATAAGTCATCTGCGATTCCTGACTCAGAGAGGATGTAGCCCATATAAATAAATAAAGGTAAAGTCAGTAAAGGATACCAGTTAAATAGCTTGAAGGCTGCACTAAAAGGCATCTCAACCCCACCGGTTCCCCAAAGAAAGAGTGCAGCAGTTGCTGAGACAAAGCCAATAGCTGCAAAAATTCGTTGACCTGTCAGCATCATTAAGAGCATGCCGCCAAACATGGTCATGCCTATCAGTTCATAACTCATGTAATACTACCTCCCCTCGATTTTGCGAGGTCTTTAAAAAAGGTAGAGATAGTTTGTAAAATCATTAAGAAAATACCAAAAGTCATAATTACTTTGATCGGAATCATCGATGGGTTCCATTGGGAAAATTTCCTCTGCCCATATTCTATTGCATATTGAGTACTGGAAATCGCTCCAATCAATAATACGATCAAATACACTAAGAGAAAAATGTTTGTAAACACATCTATTTTTGCTTTGGTTTTATCTGAATAAAGGCCGTAAATCAAATCCATACGCACATGGTCACCCGTCTGCATTGAGTACGGCCCTCCTAAAATATAGTAAGCTGTGATTGTAAATTGGGCCATCTCCACAGTCCAGGAAAGAGGAATATCCAAAATATTGCGGGTAATTGCACCCAATAATAAGGTGCCAATCATTAAAAAGATTAGATACATCGAAAATCTGCCGAACTTGGTCGAAGCATAATCGACGTACTTCACATATGAAACTATGAATTTAGGCATTTGCTCCAATCAAATAATGCAGGAAAGCAACAGTTCATGTTGTTGATTTTACTGCTGAATAATCATTTTAAGACTTTATCGTAAATCCAAAATTTCTCATAAATCCAAAATTTTTGAATCTCTGCTAACTCAGATATTTCTAAGGAAAATTTAACATTTACAAGCAAACTTTTATTTTGTAAACAGGATTCACTAGTGTCCTGTAGATTATATTTTCACCTAGAAAGGTGTCATTATGATGAGATTACTCTTTATTTTAATTTTATAAATCAATGAAATTATTACAATAAGCGAAAATGAGATATATTTCTCAAACTTATGGAGCAAATAATATTTTTCAAATCGAAAAATATATAAAACCTCGGAATACCTGATGCTATGAGGGCTTCCGTGGTTTTGCCCTCAAATGTGCTTGACACTAGTGACTGTATATATTAAATTATCCTAGTTCAGCATAAATAAACTACGTAAATTTACGTATATATATAAACATATTTAAAGTTTAATATCCCTTTATATTAAGAAAAAGGAATAAAAAGTGTGCGAACTAATTTTCAGAAAGGCCGATTTTCAATAAAGCCCTTCCGGAAAGCAGAGGCAGACCATTTGGTTCTGCTGTGTAACGGTGTTGCCTGAAACAATGTTTGAAAAGGTTAAGAGTAATAATCTCCCCTAATAGTTGTCTGCAGGAAAATTCATCACCATTTTATCAACAACCATGAAACTAGAGGTTATCATGAAAAAATTAATACTAATGTTGGCAGTTTCTTTCCTTGGAATTGCCGGAGCAACCCAAGCAGCAAGCCCGTTGGTTGATGTCGCATGGGTCACAGCCAATACAGGCAAAGCAGGTGTTGTATTTTTGGATTTTCGCGGAAATGCAGCTTATTTACGCGGTCATGTTCCAGGAGCAATTCATTCTAATTATGGTAAAGACGGCTGGCGCGAAAAAAACTCTGATGGTACCATCGGCATGATTCCCTCCGCAGACAAATTAGCGGCTCTTATTGGTGGTCTGGGGATCGGTAACGGTGATCATGTTGTGCTGCTGCCTGCTGGAAATTCATCTTCAGATATGGGAGTAGGAACGCGTGTTTACTGGACATTTAAGGTGCTGGGTCATGATGAAGTTTCGATCCTTAACGGTGGTATGAACGCTTATAAAAAAGCAAAAGCAAAACTTGAAAAAGGCTTGGTGAAGCTTGATCCAAAAACGTTCTCTACACAATGGCGTTCCGAAATGGTTGTGACAAAAGCACAGGTAAAGAAAGCTCTTGATGCAGGTGTAACATTGGTGGACAGCAGAACATATGATCAATATGTAGGTCTGAACAAACATCCAAAAGCCAAGCGCAAGGGAACAATTACCGGTGCGGTGGTTTTACCACAAAACTGGCTCACAGTCGGCGGCAAGGGTACTTTTCGAAGTAATGATGAGTTAAAAAAACTCTACGCTGCTTCCGGTGTACCTACTTCAGGTGAGCAGATCACTTTCTGTAACACTGGTCACTGGGCTTCTATAGACTGGTTTGTCGGCAGTGAGTTGGTAGGAAACAAACAAACTCAAATGTACGACGGTTCAATGGTCGAATGGACAGCCGATGCTTCCCTGCCAATGGAGCGAAAAGTCAATTATTAAATAGATTTTGTTTTTCTCTCCTGCAGTAAACACTAGTTTTTTAAACAAGCCGAAGAAGACCTTGGTGATGTTTGCGGGAGTTCTTTTTATTTCGGGTGCGGTACTACTCAGTACTGCATCCGTTTCTCTAGCCTACGGTGAACATTCACAAAGGCTGGCAGCAAATCTTCTAGTACTTCAGGGTGACTTAAGGCAGTTACTGGAAACGGACACTTCCGACATCCACCGCCATAGTTTAAGTCTCCGAATCGAGGAAAGACTGGGACTGCTCGCTCTGTTGGTACGCTCAGCAAATGAGCAGAATTCTGCAAGAAATACACACAATCCGGAAGAGTTCCGGCAGTTGCTGTTTCTGTTTGGTTCTAGTGAATTTAAACCACTTTTGAGTAAACTGGAGAGTCTTTCCAGAAAATATCCGTTAGTCCTTTCACCTATTCTGCAATCAACTTTTTCACCTGTATTTTTCAAAAAAGCAGAAGAGATGCACCTGCGTCTCTGCTCCGGATGTCACAGCGGTGCAATGGCAGGAAATGCTTTGCCTGCTTTCGACCTTTTTAAACAATCACGTTCTATTTCACGGCTGGAGTTTGCTGCAAGAATGTTGACAGGACTACGCGGGGATCAGCTCACTTCTTTGCAGAATCCTTTGACTGATACAGAACTTTCTGTACTCATCTCTTATTACAGAAATGAAGTCAATGAGCTGTCAAAGTGAGTAAAATATTTTATGATTAATTTACTTTGAAGAACATTAATTAAACGTGGAGGGCAATCATTAAAGCACAATTTGGGTGCCAATGCCCTGATCTGTGAAGAGCTCTGCTATTACAGAGTGAGGATCTGTACCATTTATTATTTGAGCAGACTCAACTCCGTTTTTAACGCAGTAAAGTCCGGCACTAACCTTAGGCGCCATGCCGCCGCTAATTACATTTTTCTTGATCAGCTTTTCTGCTTCAACTGCGGAAAGTTGTCCTCTCAATTTTCCATCTTCAAGAACTCCATCCACATCGGTCATAAATATTATTTTGTATGCACCGAGAGCGACCGCAATACGTGACGCAGTTGTATCTGCGTTTATGTTGTAGGTGACACCATCTTTACCTAAACCAATTGGAGAAACAACTGGTAAAAAACCTTGTTTGAGCAAGACCAGCAACAATTCCGGATTTACACTTGCTATTTCTCCTACATAACCTAAATCAACTCCACCTGCATGTTGTTTTTTACGAGCTTTAATCAACAATCCGTCTTTACCACTTACTCCAACTGCTTTTCCACCGAAAGTGTTAAGGTGAGTAATTATTTCTTTGTTAACAGTACCTGAAAGCACCATTTCTGCGACTTTCAGGTTTTCTGAACTGGTCACTCTCAAACCGTCTATAAAAGAAACTTCCTGCCCTAATTGTTCCATGGCTTTTGAAACTTCAGGACCGCCGCCATGCACAATCACGGGCAGCATACCCAGAGACTGAAGCAACACAATATCCTGGGCAAAGCTGTGTTTAAGTTGCTCATCAATCATCGCCGCACCGCCATATTTGATGACTACTATTTTAGCATTGAAACGCTGGATGTATGAAAGTGCTTCTAAGAGTAAATTTTTATTTTCCTCGGTAAACATCACTATTTAAAGTTACTTTATTTTAATGCATTTAAAAAAACATTAAATTATGATTATCTGCAAAGATGCAGTTAAATTGACTGCACGAAACTAGAAAGAGGCTCTTTTATGAACGGAAAGGTACAATCAGTTTTTGATTGAGACGCAGACGGCTTGCGGACTTGAGTTCATTTAAAACAACCAGTTCTTTAACTGTTGTCTGATAGAACCTGGCAATTCTCCAGAGAGTATCACCATTACGTACACGGATAATCCTGTGCCTGACTTTAGGCGCCTTGTTTGAACTTGTTTTTGCCACTATAATCTTTTGAGACTTTTTACGCCCTTTTGCTGGTGCTTTTACATAAAACCTCATCCCCGTGCGTAACTGTTTCGAATTTGTTAATCCGTTCCAGCTCATCAATTTTTTCACAGTAGTTTTATAGCGTAAGGCCAAGTGTGAAAGGGTCGTATTTCTAGGAACCCGAATTATATTTGCGGCGCTGGGTAGTTTAGAGTTTGATACTTTACGGTATCCAATTACCAGTCTCTGTCCAGCCCTAAGTGCATTAGGCCTGGAAAGTTTGTTCCATTTCATTAATTTCTTAACACTCGTACGATATCGTTTTGCAATTACAGAAAGCGATCCACCCTTTGGCACCCTTATTCTCTGGGCAATCAGTCTTGGACTTGAAGGTGCTGAAGTGCCGGCAACTTCTTTAAAAACTCTCCAGGTTGGAACATAAGTTTTCATCCGTCTGTTAACACGTAAAATAGATTTGGAATTGAGCTTGTTCCACCTTGCTAAACGCCGAATCGATGTTTTGTGTTTTTTAGCCAGATCCCATAAATTGTCACCATTCCGAACCTTAAAATAGATAGGCGCACCATATTTTTCCAGTACTCCTGTCACATACGCCGAGTTACCTAGCAATGCATTATAAGAGAGGCTCCATTTTTTAGACGGCGCCGGATTTTGTTCCAGGGATGACATCAAGTTCGTGTGGAAGCGCTGAGGAACGTAAAATGAATAACGCGTCTGTGTCATAGGCGGCACACCAAGGAATAACGCTGGATTTTTATCTCGTAACAGTCTGAATGACATTTTTGAACGTTGTGCCACCTCTTCTAATGAAAAAGAAACCGGTAAACTCGCTTTTGTTTCATCCATGGCTTGAATCGGGCGAACGTGTCCTAAACCGTATCGTGCCGGATTTTTATAAATAACCGCCATAGCCATAATTGCCGGCACGTAGTTTCTTGTCTCGCGTGGCAATCGCAGGGACGAATAGTTGTGCTTCATACCTCTGCGCTTCGCCCTTTTTATAGCTCTTTCAACACGACCTTCACCTGTGTTGTAGGCTGCCATCGCAAGCTCCCAATCACCAAAAAGGCCATACAAGTGTTTAAGATATTTAATTGCAGCTTTGGTAGCCAAAACCGGATCACGGCGTTCGTCAATCCAACGATTTATTTTTAATCCGTAAATCCTTCCTGTTGACGCGATAAACTGCCATAATCCAACTGCACTCTTGTGTGAGCGTGCGCTCACATTGAAATTACTTTCAGCCGGAACCATGAAAACCAGATCCCGCGGCATTCCTTCTTCAAGCAACATCTTGGTGATCATCGGCACATATCGGCCGGATCGACGCATTCCTGTGATTATTTGCTTACGTTTCTTGGTTGTGAGCCTGCGGACAATTCTTTTGACTTTTGAAGTGTTGCGTAGAGGAATGTCGTAGCGTTCACCTTCTACTTTCCAAATTTTGTTGCGGTAAAGAGTTCTGGGGAATTCAGTCTGTTTCCGAATTGCAGGTTGTTTTTTTACTAAATCCTGCTTGTTTACTAAATGCTGCTTTTTTACCAAATGCTGCTTCTTTACAAAAAGCTGCTTTTTTGCAGGTAGTTTTTTCTTTGCGGAGAATTGTTTTTGTACAGCAACACGTTTTTTTAAATTAACATCCAGCTTTATCTGCCGACTGCCGCTACTGCTCATTTCAAACATCAAGGCCTGATTACGCAGCGGTGCCGGTTTGAATGAAGGGGACGCGGCTTCTAGATCTGTGACAAGACCAAAAATACAGAAAATTGCAACAAAGCCGTTGATAACTATTTGGATATTATTAAATTTCATATGCTCTTTGTATTCCATGGTAATCCTTGCCTTGTTGTATCTTAAATTTATACTTTTTTTATATTATCAAACGGAACTCTGTCTTCTATCAAGTTTTAATCTTTCCCTAATCTAAGATGAATTTGCAAAGATCATGCACTAATTAAGAAATATTTAATGCATCTCTGCGTATAATATAAATAGTTTGACTATCCTGCATTCCTTCAAATAAAATGAAGAGGCACGCCACAAATGCGAGAATAGCTCAGCTGGTAGAGCGCAACCTTGCCAAGGTTGAGGTCGCGGGTTCGAATCCCGTTTCTCGCTCCAATTTTCTTGCGATTTGACCGTAAGATTGATTCTTCAAAAACAGGCAGCAACACCACGTTTCAGGGAAGATCAAACAAATGAATGAAAAAACAAAAGATTTCAAACCATTCGTTTGTATAGAATCAGTAGGTATATTTCCGTTTGAGGATGTATCAGTACTGTTGATCAATCACGCCAAGCGCACCCAACAGACTGATCATAACGGAAAAACTGTTTCAGATTTAGTGAAGGGAAAAAAGACCTCATCCTGGCAAACTGCAAGAAATAAATTTCCTGGTGATGTACGTAGAATAGATCCTGCAGAACTGTTGACTTTCTGGAATGAGAAAAAATTAAGCAGCCACTTCCAGCATAAAGGTGGAACTTACGTTGAAACCTTGACTCCTTTTCTGAAAATTGAGGATGACGGAACCTTTATCATGTCAGCAAATCTGCATAAGATCCTGGTTGATCTGGAAAAAGGATTCAACGGCAGGATGCTGCTGATTTTCCGTGATGAAGCACTGCACCTGGTTATGGAAGGTGCAGCCAAAAACGTTTTTTTAAAATCCGGAAACGTTGCTGCTAATCTGAAAACGCAATTTCAGGAAAATGAGCCTGTCTGGTCAATTCCGCTAGAAGCAAATTTCTTTAAATTACTGAAGAATAAAAATCCTGCAAAATTAGAATTTCAGGTGATTTCAAATAGGCTTCATGTAAAAAATCTCAGCACAAGTAAGGAACAAACTCTTGAACTGAAACCTGCAACCAGTTCCTTTAATTTTGCTTCACGCTGGAATCCTCCGGAAGAAGGTCCACTGATAGAGACCGTTGTGACCAAAGATGTGATGGTAAAATTACGGGATATCAGCCTTAACAGTTCCTTTAAACGTTTAGGTATAGTTGGTAAATCAGGACAAATCAAAGCTGCACTTTTCGGAAACTCTCCTGAAGATTTCCTTTTTTTAGGAAATGCGATTGGAACTTGCACCGAAGAATTTCAGGTCGTGTCTCATCCAATGCCGATGCTGGAAGATGACTTCATTATCTCTATTTACGAAAACCAAGTGCTGCGCTTGAGAAGTTTAACTGAAGATTATGAATGGATGACTTTTTTTGAAAAAGATTTCAGTTTCATTAATATCCCGTCCTACGCTGAAAAAGCAGCTTCTTCTCAATCCTTAAAATCACAGGAACATCTCCAGCTTGTTCAAAACAAGTTAAAAACTTCTACAGCAGAGAATCCTGCTCCACAAACAAAATCCAGAGATTTAGCTAAATCGGGCAGTTAATACTTTGTGATTCCCACTCTCTACCAGCAAATTCATGAGATTATCCGCTTAATTCCTTCCGGGAAAGTAGCGACTTACGGTCAAATTGCCGAAATAGTCGGTGGTTGTACTGCGCGTATGGTGGGTTATGCTGCATCTTCAATTCCTTTAAACTCTGATATCCCCTGGCAAAGAGTAATCAATTATAAAGGTGGGATCAGTCAGAGAACAAGTGGTTCTGGTGAATTACTTCAACAAAAACTGCTGGAAGCGGAAGGTATTAAATTTGATAAGTCGGGAAGAACGGACCTTGAACATTATCGCTGGGATGGTGAATAATTACTGAATCGGTTTGTTAAACTCGTTCAGAAGACATTGGATTTTTTCCGGAGGTTTCTTTTTCAGAAATGTATAGCGGAAGTTGAGTTAAAATTCTCAGTGTTTTTCAGCATTTAAAAAAGTGAACCGGATTGTTCTCAGCTTCGATTAAGCATCAAGCGCTCTGCCAGATAAACAACGGGGTGGAGGATGCGGAGATCAATATTATTACTTCGTACTCCTGCACGTATTTGATAAAGACATCCGGGGTTAGCGGTAACAATGGTACTCGCCTTTGGGTTTTCGGCCAGCGTTTGACGAATCGACTCGGTTTTACGATTCAGAACCGCAGCAGAAAGTTCGGGTTGAACGAGGTTGTATATTCCCGCCGAACCACAACACCAGTTTGATTCTTTGAGTACTACCAGTTTAACTCCAGGCAAACTGTTTAAAAGTCTCCTCGGATTTTCGTCAACTTTTTGGGCATGCAGCAAATGGCACGGTGCATCATAAAGCACAGTATCTTCATCTATACTCCACGGAAGATTTGCCAGTAAATCCGGATAAGCAGAGAGGAATTCGAGAATGTCGGTGACTTTATTTTCGAAGTTTTTGCAATCCCCAGCCGACCTTGTGTCTTTTTGGTTTTCTGCGGCTGCCTCAGTAAAAAGGTGGCGATATTCCTGCAACTGAGCACCACAGCCCGCAGCATTTGTGATGATCGCGTCCAAATGACGATTTTCAAACGCGGCCATGTTCTTCAGTGCAAATTCACGTGCGGTTTTTCTGTCTCCGCTGTGAACGTGCAGTGCCCCGCAGCAGCCTTGATTGCCAGGAACCACAACTTCACAACCAATATGACGCAGCAAAGTCAGGGTAGATTCATGGATAGCGGCTTCTGAAACATCCATTATACATCCCGAAAACATTCCAACTCTTAAATTTTCTTTCCGGATTTGAGCAGCATCTTCCTGCTTATCTTCTATTGATAAAGGAGCTAATATTTGATCGGCATGTTTGCGTTTAAATGATTTTCCTGAACATTTAGGCAGCAAATGTTGTTGAAAAACAAATTGTTGAGGCATTAATTTAGCCAAAAAAGTGTTGGTGATCAGTTTAGGCAATCCGCTAGCAGAATATATTTTTAAAATCCAACTGGCAGTGATCAGCAGATTCGTGGAGCGAAAAAGTCCTCTCAACAAGAAAAAACGTAAGATACGTTCTTTTAAACTTTGCTGAGTATTTTCCAAAATTATACCGCGTGTTTTTTCCAGCAGTTCGCCGTAAGGTACACCGGAAGGACAGGCACTTTCGCAGGCTCGGCAATCCAGACAACGGTTAAGCGGATCAATCACTTCTGCTTCCATTTCGAGTTCACCCTCCCAAAGTCCCCGCATTAAATAGAGACGTCCCCTTGGGGAGTCTTTTTCATCGCCTAGCTCCCTGTATGTGGGACAGTTGTCAAGGCATAGCCCGCAGTGAACACATTTGAGTATATTTTCAAAATCAGCCTGACGGAAAAGTTCTTTGGTCGACAGAACCGTCTTATGTGAAAATTCAATACTCATACATCCAACTCCAAATCGTAATAGCTGGAAGAAAAAACTCCGGCGGGATCCAAATGACGTTTTAGGCTTTGAGTCAATGCATAACCACTGGCAACACCTAAATTCCCCAAATCCTGCAGTGAATTTTCTGCATTAGCGCTAACCCAGCGAAGTTTGCAGTCAGGATGAACTAAAACGGACTTTATTTTTTCAAGATACTGAAGCTGTTCTTTTCTGTCACAGCATTCGTGCATAAAATGAATATCACCGCCGATCGGATGAATTAGCATTTTAAAATTTTCTTTACGGAACAGTTCAAAAGGGAAATTGAGAATATTTCCTGTTGCAGCAGTCGCGAACACATGAAAATACGATTCCGGCATTTCCCAGACATCACGTATTCCCGATATAAATCCCTTAAACCTGTTTTCTCCAGGCGTGAATTTTTGTCCGGCAAATGATTCTCCATCAGCAAGTACAGTCAAATTTTCCCCAAAAACAATGCTGATTTCATTTTCAATACGGTTTCGGTTAGGCTCGTTTCCGGAATATCCCAATCCTATAATCCAGTTTGAATCTAATGTAGAAACAGCCTGAATCCAGTCCAGAGGAATTCTACGATTGTGAAGTTCCTCTACTTGAGACAACCACGATTCTGAGTTAATAATCCCAAACAATCCGTGAGCTTCGACAGGTTTAGGCATTACCTTAAAGTTGACCGCAGTGATGATTCCCAATCCGCCCTCGCTTCCGAGCATCATCCGCGTCAGGTCATATCCCGAAACGTTTTTTACAACTTTTCCGCCGGCATGAACGATTTCGCCTTTACCGTTTATGTATTCGATGCCAATAATGTAATCCCGAAGCCCGCCCATATTCATGCGGTTCGGTCCAAAATCATTACAGGCCACTACCGAGCCTATGGAGGAATCAGCGAACCACGGATTTACAGGCAACAGCATATTACGTTCTGCCAGCATTTCCTGGAGTGTGTTGATACTCATACCTGACTCCACGCCAACTACCATGTCCTCCGGATCAAAAAAACGTGTTGCGTTGAGGTTTTTCAGCGAAAGGAAGTCACAGGAATTGTCTGTAGATTTTCCGGAATTTGTGCTCACAAAACGGGAGCCTTTTCCGCAAATCCTGAATGCCTGCTTTGTTTCAATACGGCTGGAAACCCAACTTTGGATTTCTTCAAGTGAGCCGGATTCAAAAGTACTCATACTGCAATTCCTGATTTTGAGGCAACCATTTTAGGTTTATCCAGTGCAGAAGCCTGCAGAGGAGGAGTCCCGCTTTTTGATTCCGCGCAACGTCCGGGCTGTGGAAAAATTTTTCCGGGATTGAGTAAATTTTCCGGATTGAAAAATGCACGTACATTTTGCATATTATCGAGTGAATTTCCAGAATACAGTTCGCTCATCCATTCCGCTTTTTCAATACCTATTCCATGTTCTCCTGAAAGAGTACCGCCGTGTCTGATACACGATGACAATATTTCTTCACCTATAGCATGTGCTTTTTCAACTTCCTGTTGATTTTCATAATCATAGAGAATCAGCGGATGCAGATTCCCATCTCCTGCATGAAAAACGTTAGCCACAGTCAAGCCGTGTTTTTTACCGATTACGGAAATTTCATCCAGCACTTCCGGAAGTTTACTACGGGGAATCACTCCGTCCTGCACATAATAACTTGGTGATATTTGACCGATTGCGCCAAAAGCTTCCTTACGCGCACGCCAGATTTTAGCACGTTCAACTTCATCACGGGCACGGTTGACAGTGATTGCTCCAGTCTCTTTGAGTAATTTTTCAACAACCTCTGCTTCCGCGTCAAGACCGTCTGACAATCCGTCCAGTTCAACAATCAGCACAGCTTCAGCATCCAGCGGAAAACCCGGCTTGAGTGCTTTTTCAACGGCAGAAATCATTATTCTATCCAGCATTTCCAAGGCTGCAGGAATTATCCCGTGACCAATAATACTTGAAACCGATTCACAAGCGTCACGAACTGATTTATAGATTCCCAGCATCGTTACCGCTTTTTCCGGATTAGGCGTAAGCCGGCAAATTATTTTGCTGATAATTCCGAATGTCCCTTCAGAGCCAGTGATTAAACCAAGCAAATCCGGCCCTGGCAATCCGAAATGATTTGCCCCAAGTGTGACTAGTTCACCGTCAGCTAAAACCATTTCCACACCAAGAACATGATTGACTGTCACACCGTATTTTAAAGTATGCGGACCGCCGGAATTTTCTGCGACATTCCCGCCGATTGTACAGGCTTTTTGAGAGGAAGGATCAGGAGCGTAATGATAACCATCAGCATTGACATGTTCCGTAATGCGTAAATTAATCACACCTGGTCCTACAGTGATGGTGCGGTTAATCATGTCAACTTCATGTACTTCCTTGAAACGCACCATTTCGATAATGACACTTCCGTCCTGCGGAATTGCTCCGCCAGAAAGACCTGTTCCGGCACCTCGTGCAATAAAACTTATTTTGTGCTGATGGAGTAATTTCACAACAGCAGCCAGTTCCTCAACTGTTCCCGGAAAGAGCACACCCATCGGCGGTGCAGTGTAAAGCGTCAGTCCATCACAACGGTAAGTGTAGAGTGTTACCTCATCATCCTTGACCCACTCTTT
>ENA-UZXD01001286-UZXD01001286.1-metagenome-genome-assembly--contig:-Day-3-50m-contig-1286_pt1 | contig 16707 bp, 20 predicted proteins | sample MGYA00260344_ERZ794904 | MGnify/ENA metagenome assembly ERZ794904 | reverse complement strand
TGGAAAGAATCTACCGATGTTAAGGTAACGATGCTGATCGGTAACCATGATTTTCACTATATGTCAGAATGTGGTGGAAAATATGGTGGTTACAATCGAATGTTCGCACCTGAGATTGGCGAAATCTTACGAGAAACTAAAGGGCATCTACAGGTAGCATATCAAGTAGATAAGTTTTTATTTACACATGCCGGTGTTTCGAAAGAATGGTATGAAGCCAATTTCCCAGAAGCTGGTAATATTCCAGAACAGATTAATGATCTTTGGTCTTATGATAAGAGATCATTTAATCATAGTGGTATGGAGATGTACGGTAATTATGATGGTGAAGGTCCAATGTGGATTAGACCTCAAGCCCTAAGACGTAATATGCTTAACGATAACATTATTCAAATCGTTGGACATACTCACATGCACTCAATCGACTATGATGATAATCATTACTTTATCGATACTCTTCCGTATGAGTATCTGACTATCGAGAATGGAGTTCCAGTCATTTACGAACTCTAAATAATATGAGAAAGCCGTGAAACAATCGCGGCTTTCTCTCTATAATTAATATATTAAATTCTAGTTATATGGCAAACATTCTAAACGAAGCAGACAAAATTATTAACCACAGATCAGAAGAGAAAGAACGCATGTATGGTCCTTTCGAAGAAGGCATGCGTAGAGCTGCAATGATCTGTTCGGGTATGACCGGCAAAGAATGGTCCGGTTCTGACATGTACGCAGCACTAGTTGCACTTAAATTAAGTAGACACTCTTACAACTATAAAGAAGATAACCTTCTTGATGCAGTTGCATATATCGGTGGCTTAGATAATTATATTAAGAAGTATGGTTACGGCGATACTGAAAAACCTATTAATTTAACTGATGCAGATGCCGGATATGGAGACAGCAAATAATCTAGTCTATTTCACAGACATAGAGAAAGATAAATCACTTAAGGTTGGTATTGCGGCACTTGTAGGAAAGCTAAGTCCTAAGCCACAATCCCATAAATCTGGATGGGCATTCCATCTAGCTAATCAATTAACTAATGCAGGATATACTGATGTAGAAGTAATTACAGACATCCAGACCGATTGGTCAGAGTTTGATGTAATGTTACTAGAACATGGTATGGAATTTAAAGGTAACTTTAATATTTTTGGTGGGGCGAACGATGATCTATATCATCAGATAACTAGAATGTTTGCACCCGATATACGAATGTATTCGCTCCACCATGATATGCCTGCTGTAGATACGTTAATTGAAAAACGTTTAAAGACAGGTTCTGATCTTTTTAAAACCCTTGAGGTTCAAATAAAAGAAACTAAAGAACTCTGCGCTAAAATTCCCAGAATAGACCGAATCCAAAAGACAACATCACTTTGCTTTGGAGACTCTCACTCTTTCAGTCAATATACCCCAGGGTATATGACCGATCGACATGATGGCTTAACTCTATTTGGTACACTACGAAGAGGCATCCGCACTTATGTACCTGAAGACATCGAAGAGCTTAGAATCTATCTAGGGAATATAGATATTAGACATCACTTAATGAGACAAGCTAATCCTAGCAAAGCTCTAAAAGATATGATGGCTATGTACGAACAACAACTAATCGATTTAGAAATTGATAAGATTGAAGTTGTTCAAGCTCTACCAATTGAAAATGAATCTAGACCACTTCCAAAAACTGGGTACTATAAAGATACTCCATTTGCTGGTAGTTGGGCAGAAAGAACTGAATTAGTAAAAGAATTCAATATATTGGTAGAAGCAATGTGTAATAGAAACGGTTGGAAGACTTGGAAACACCCAGATGTTTACCTAAACTCTTTTGGAGAGTTAACGTTTGACGTGATGGAAAAGCCTAAGTCGGTTCATATTGCACGAGAATATTATCGTTGGGATCTAGTTAAGAATGAACCTAACACAAAATTAACTAAAGTAACTCAAGCACTATTTTAATATGGCACTAACACAAGAACAAATTAACGACATTAAATTTAGCGTAGATACAGTCAATGGATCTTTAAAGGCTTATGGAAAGCCGGATATTTCAGACTCTCTACTAAAACATAATCTTAACCATCTGTTATCTGCAGCCAGCGTAATTGCATCAGAGCTAAACGAAAGACAAATAATGGGAAATCAAATATGAAAAAATATACCATTTTAATAACACCATTAAGTAGCACCGAAAAACCATATACCCTTAACATCGAGTCTGATAGAATTGATTGGTCTATGGAACAGTATCAAAGAAATAGAGATGCTTTCGAATGGGAAATCAAAGAAGTGAATGAGTAACACCTGCAAAATTAAAACCACTAAATACTATGATGAATTTATCAGGTATTATGACTTGGCTTTAAAACAACAGGAGAGTTCAAATTTAGGTATGGTAGATCATGCCGATAGTGAAATGAACGATCCACTGATGGAGCAAATCCAACTGTACGATGTTGTTGAGCGTAAGTATGCAGGTTTTAGTCAGATCATAAACGATTGTTTTTATGGTTGGAGTGCAGAGCATCCCTATTGGGAACACATGCAGGCTGGTAAAATTTACCCCCAAAGAGAAGAGGTTGCAAAGAATTGGACTGGAAGACAAGAAGTTTTCGGATTAGAAGAATGGCTCTATATTTTTATTCTCCATAGAGTTTGTGGCTCTGCAATTAATTATGCAACCAAACCATCTGGTTATCATAACACAATCTTATTTGATTTATATGACTGTGATACTATTGAAGATATGTGTGAGAAGGTAAAACATCATCCAACTTCATTTTATACTTCAGTTGGTTATCAGTTCCCAGCATTCCCTAAGCCACCAAAACCGGAATTAGGTGAAGATTCATTTGTAGGTATGGCTAGTTTTAAAGAACCAGAATATGTTTACAAGAAGGGCGGCGATTATTTCTTATGTGAATTTGCACCGAGGTTAGCAAGAGACATGGCAGACTTCTTAAGGGCTGATGGTAAGAAAGACTTAAGAGAATTAGGAGAGTGGATGTTTAAGTGGAATGCAGATAATGGCCTAAGAGCTTATAGATTCCAGTATGCTGCGGTTATTGCAGATGTATGTGATTGGTACCCAGAATTTATGAACAGAGAATCAATGTTCTATTATGGTACTAACGCAGTAGAATGTATTGGTTATCTTGCAGATCCTGTAGAAAAGAAAGGTAAGAAGTCAGAAGAGTTCTTAGATGCAGTTATGACTAAGATCTATGAAGATACCGGTAGTCTACCGTATAATGCTGAGGATGTAGCATGTGACTTTATTAGATGGATTGAAAACTATCTAAGGCCTGGAGCAGATTATGCACATATTAACATGGACACTTTATGGAACTCATCTACAATTAAAGATCATCCATCAGGAAGACAACAGGCTATGTTAGACCTTGGTCTATTAGAAACATTTAATGGTATGACTTCATTTCCATCTGACCTTAAGGTTTTAGATGCAGCTGGAATTAAACCAGAAGAATATAAACAAAAAGTAAAAGAATTTTATGGCACATAATAACCACACAAAATCACTTTACAATCAAGACTTAAATCTGATGATGCCAAATAAACAGGCATGGTTAGATTTAGCAGGTGACTGGGTAGATCCTTTCGAGGCTCCACAATTAGTTGACCACGAGGGATTTAAAGTAATCAGAGAAGATATGATGGGCTTTGGATCTAAATGTAGATTCGGAGATATTCTAGTTCAAACATGTCCAAAAGATACATTAGTATATGTTCAACCTAGATATGGATTTGCAGGTATTTCACTTGCATATTTAGCAAATAAGTATAATAAGAAACTTGTACTATTTAGTCCATCACAAAAAGAGATTTCAGACCACCAAGCAATTTGTGTTGAAATGGGAGCTGAAATGAAATTTAAAAGAATTGCTGCAATGCCAGTCTTAAATGCTCACGCAAAGAAATGGGCAGAAGCAAACAATGCATTCTTCATTCCCCTAGGACTTAAACATGAGCTAGTTACAGCGGCTGCTGTGAAGGTCGCGCATACTATTGCAGAGAAACATGGGTACCCTGATGAAGTATGGTCAGCAATATCCACTGGCGTTCTACAGAGGTCTCTACAAATAGCCTGGCCTGATGCTACGTTTAATGGAGTTGCAGTAGCAAGAAATATTAAGAAGGGTGAAAGAGGTATTGCAGAAATTTGGTCACATCCAAAAGCATTTACACAAAATGTAGACCCACGATATAATCCACCATTTCCATCGGCAATGAATTACGATGCAAAGGCTTGGGAGTTCATGAAAAAGAATGGAAGTCCTGGTGCCTGGTTCTGGAATGTAGGTGGAGACCCTAAACCAAAAGATATTAACACAAAATTGTTAACAAAGTCAGAAAGAGCTTGGGGTGAAATACTTGAAACAGATAAGTAAATTTAACTATAACAATTAAATAAAAAGTAGCGATGGCAAACATAGATAACGAATGTAAAGACTTAGAAGTAAAAGACTTCTACGCGGAATCAACAACACACTTAGAAGACATTATGTCTCATCAAAAAAACATGCAAGAAAAAACTTATGGTTTTAACTTTGAAGAAATGTCATTACGAGATGTAATGAATTTTTGGCATTGTAATACCCATGCTGTAATTGATGAAATTCACGAAATGACAGATGCTCTTGGTGGTATTAAAGACGGAAGTGGAAATGCAGTATGGAAATACTGGAAGAAAGACTTCTCATCATTTGATAACAAGAAAGTTTCTGATTTATCTGAAGATGATAAAAAAGAACTATATATGGAATGGGTAGATATTCTACACTTCTTTATTAATTATGCCGCTTCTATCGGATTAGATGCAAAAACAGCGTACAATTACTACTTCGCGAAAGCAGAAGAAAATGTCCAACGTCAAAAACGTGGATATTAATGCTATTAGATATAGAACAAACGGATAAAGAACTAATAGTATCGTACTTTAATAAAGAAGGTACTGTTTCTTTTAAAAGATATCCAGTAAGTCAGTTCCAAAACTGGGTCGTAACAAAAGATGACGACAAGTGGAGAGATCCGAACATGAAAAACTGGGACGGCAGAACTTTAAAAAAGTCCAGATCTAGGACCTTTAATAAGTTTTCATTACTTTATTTTATGGATTCTCTTTCTCAAGAAGATCGAGATGAGATCTATGAGTTTAATATGCCTAGAACTTACTTCGTCGATATTGAGACAGAGATTGTAGATGGTTTTCCAAAACCTGAAGAAGCTAAATCTCGTATATTGACTTTTTCAATTATTACACCAGAGAGAAAAGCTATTGTGCTTGGTCTTGAAGATCTTTCTTCTGAACAAATAAAGAAGATCGAAGAAGACACTAATAATCATTTCTCTAATGGTGACTATGATCAGGACTGGGAATTTAGTTATTACAAATTTAAAGATGAGTACAATATGTTGTACACGTTTTTGCATAAGTTTTTACCTAAGTTCCCAATGATGACTGGTTGGAACTTTATTAACTATGACTGGCAGTATATCGTCAACCGTTGTAAACGTCTACAAATTGATTTAACTGATGTTGCTATCACTGGAGTATTAGATAAAAAAGATTCTAGACCTTTACACATGGGTATTTTAGACTATATGCAATTGTACGATAAATACGATAGATCTGGTCACGTAAAAGAGTCAAATGCGCTTGCATTTGTTTCTGGAGCAGTCTTAGATGGTATAAGTAAGATTAATTATAGTGGTTCATTACAAGACCTTTATGAAAACGACTTTAAAAAATATGTTTTCTATAACGTAATTGACTCTGTGTTAGTTTATTACATTGATCAGAAATTAAGATCAATGGAAGTATTATTAACATTAGCAACAATTACTAAATTGCCGCTATATAAAGCCGCATCACCTGTGGCTATTACTGAATCTTTAATCGCTCGTAAATTAGCCGAACAACAGAAACGTATCGGTACTGAGTGGGACAAAGAGGATGGTAAAAAAGATACAAAATATGAAGGTGCTTTTGTTAAACAGCCAATCGTTGGATATTATGGTGGTGTTAGTGCATTTGATTTCGCGTCACTATATCCATCTATCATGATGCAATTTAACATTTCACCGGATTCATTTTTAGAAAAGGTTTCTGAAGATGAGGTTAAGGACCGTAGAAAAGACCAAAATGTTATCGTCTGTCAAAACGGAGTTGTTTATTCAAAAGAAGAAAGTGTACTTAAAAAGATTCTAGGAGATTTATATGCTCAAAGAAAAGATTACAAAAAAACTTCTTATGGGTATTATACAAAAGCGGATGAATTAACAAAAAAATTCAAGCTCTAAAACCCAACTATGCAACTAGTAATACGATATATAAAACATCAAGTATTACTGCAAGCTTATTAGGTAATAAGAGATTGAATTAGGTCTACATATAGACCTTTTTTAGTCTAACAGTTCTTAATATTTAACTAACTAGTAATAAAACTAACATACAACTTAAAAAAACACAATAACGCAAATGTCATTATTTACTGAAAGAATTCCGTTTAAACCATTTGAATACCCTGAATATTACACAGAGGGTTGGTTAAAACAAGCGCAAGCATTCTGGCTGCACACAGAAATCTCCATGCAAGGAGACGTAAAAGATTGGAACGAAAACCTTTTACCACATGAAAAACATTTAGTCGGAAATATTCTTTTAGGTTTTGCACAAACCGAATGTGCAGTATCTGACTACTGGACAGGCATGGTTACAAAATGGTTTCCAAAATGGGAAATTAAACAAATGGCTATGATGTTCGGTTCACAAGAAACAATTCACGCAACAGCTTATTCGTACTTAAACGAAACTTTAGGCTTAGAAGACTTCGAAGCATTCTTACATGAACCTACTATGGCTGATAAATTTGACCTATTAACTACAACATCTGCGGATTATTCTCATGAAGATTTAGCAACTAATTCGGTTGCAAGAAAAGAAGTTGCAAGATCTTTAGCAATTTTTTCTGCGTTTGCAGAAGGGGTAAGCCTTTACAGTTCATTTGCAGTTTTATACTCATTCCAAATGAGAAACTTATTAAAAGGTATTGGACAACAAATGAAGTGGTCGGTAAGAGATGAGTCACTTCATAGCAAAATGGGATGTCATTTATTTAGACAAATGTGCAGCGAGTACCCCGAATTGAAACAAGAAGTTTATGCTGACGTATTACAAGCAGCAGACTTAATGCGCAAAATGGAGCATAAGTTTATTGACAAGATTTTTGAACAAGGCGATTTAGATAACTTAACCGCTGATGATTTAAAAGAATTTATTAACAAAAGAACTAATGAAAAATTAGTTGAATTAGGTTACGAATCTGAATTTGAGTTTAATGAAGAAAAATCAGCAAACTTAGATTGGTTCTACCATTTAACTGGTGGACATACTCACACAGATTTTTTCGCAGTTAGACCGACTGACTACGCTAAAGCTGGTGAAGGAGAAAACTGGGACGAAGAAGATTTATTTGATTAAAATATTATTATGAAAACAAACGATAAAATAGTAAACCAGGCAGAGGGCTTGGGATGGGAATTAGGGGTTGATTTTCCTTTATGGGCTAATACAGAAGTCTATGTAAAAACAATTTCAGCAGGTTATTTAATGGAAGGCGAAAAGCCGAAAGACGCTTACTGGAGAGTTTCTACTACAGTAGCAAGACGACTTAATAAACCAGAATTAGCAAGTAAATTCTTTGATTATATATGGAAAGGTTGGTTAAACTTAGCCTCTCCAGTTTTATCTAATACAGGTCTAGAAAGAGGTCTTCCTATTTCTTGTTTTGGTATTGATATTGCAGATTCAATACATGACATTGGAGCAAAGAATTTAGAAATGATGTTACTCGCAAAACATGGCGGTGGAGTAGGTGTCGGAGTAAATCAAATCAGACCCGCTGGAAGTACAATAGCAGGAAATGGAACAAGTGATGGTGTGGTACCATTTTGTAAAATATACGACAGTACGATATTGGCTACCAATCAGGGTTCTGTGCGTAGAGGAGCAGCATCAGTTAATATTGATATTGAACATGGTGATTTCTGGGAATGGCTAGAAATTAGAGAGCCTAAAGGAGATGTTAACAGACAATCTCTTAACCTACACCAATGTGTAGTAGTACCAGATGGATTTATGCAGAAAGTTCAAGAGGGGGATCCTGAAGCGCGCAAGCGATGGATTGGAGTACTAAGAAAAAGAAAAGCAACTGGCGAACCTTATATTATGTATAAGGGGAATGTCAACAGAGCAAATCCTGACGCATACAAGCAGAATGGCCTTAAGGTTTATATGACTAATATTTGCTCTGAAATTACGCTACATACAGATGAAAGCCACTCTTTTGTTTGCTGTTTATCTTCCGTAAACCTAGCTAAATATGATGAGTGGAAAAATACGGACTTAGTTTATACAGCTACTTGGTTCCTTGATGGAGTCTTAGATGAATTTATACAAAAGGCAAAATTCATGAGAGGCTTTGAAAACTCAGTAAGATCTGCAGAAAAAGGTAGAGCATTAGGACTAGGAGTTCTTGGATGGCATACTTATTTACAAGAAAGAGGAATTCCATTTGAAGGTCTACCGGCACAATTTGAAACTAGAAAGATATTCTCTCAATTAAGAACTGAAACTGAAAAAGCTAGTAGAGATATGGCATTAGACATGGGCGAACCACTTTGGTGTAAGAACACGGGTATGAGAAACACTCACCTGAGAGCTATTGCACCTACTGTAAGCAACTCAAAACTAGCAGGTAATGTATCTGCAGGGATTGAGCCATGGGCTGCTAACGTCTTCACAGAACAAACTGCAAAGGGTACATTTATTAGAAAGAATCCAGCATTAGAAAGCTTTTTAGAGGTAATTAATAGAAATTCAAAGCCAACTTGGAATAAAATATTAGAAGATGGTGGTTCAGTGCAAGACCTAGATTTCTTAGATGATTACTATGTAAAAGTAGCTACTAATATACGTGATAAAGAAAACTTAATTAGTAAAAAGAAGTTTGATAGCTTGTTGGAAATAGAATCAGACCATTATATTCCGGTAAAAGATATATTTAAAACATTTAAAGAGATAAACCAATTAGATCTAGTTAAACAAGCAGGTATTAGACAACAATATGTTGACCAAGCTGTAAGTTTAAATTTAGCTTTCCCAACACAAGCAGATACTAAGTTTATTAATAAAGTACATTTAGAAGCATTTAAAGAAGGAGTTAAAACTCTATATTATATGAGAACCGAGTCAGTGTTAAGAGGAGATATTGCACAAGCAGCAACAGATCCAGATTGCTTAGCATGTGACGGATAATGAACATATATTTACTACATGTTCAATTAATTAAAAAAAGTGAACATAATATTAGTTGTGGTTAAGTCCACTTCTTAGGACCGAGATAGTTCTCGGATCGAGGCCAGGGGTTCGCTACTTCCTGGCCTCACTTTTTTTGCATGTTTGCCAACTATTTTTGGAACAAAACACAGATACCCGGTATAAAGACCCACAAACAAAAGAAATGAACGATTACTCGTTAACAAAAATATTAACCCCATACTGCTCAAACAATAAAGTAGCAGTTACTTCTACATCTAATCCTAGAATACTGCAAACTGCAGACTGAGTAGAAGTTTTTTACAAACCAAATTAATTTATTATGAAAAATTTTATTTTATCAATGGCACTAGTTGTCTTAACAACTTTAGGTGCAAACGCGCAAAACGCAAAAGGAGACTGGTACGTAGGTACTGGCGATATTACTAATACTGCTTGGACTGATTTATCAATCCAACCAACAATTGGCTATGCATTTTCAGACAACTATATGGTTGGAATGAATGTATCACAAGCTGATTCAACAGAAGACATGGTCTTAGGTCTAGAAGGGAGATACTTCCACAAAGGATTCTTTGGATATGTTGCACTTACTGACTTTGACATCGATCAAGCTGAAATAGGTGTAGGTAAAATGTTTGCTTTCCACAAGGGAGCAATGTTCGTAGATCCAAAAATCGTTTACGATTTAGGAGCTAAAACAACTAACCTTCAAATTGGGTTCGGCTTAAAATTCTAAGCTAAATCTAATTTGGTTTAAAGCCCAGGTTTCTAGGATCCTGGGCTTTTTTATTGAAACTAACTAGCAAAAACGAGTATAACTATCAAACAAAAATATATTTAGATGAAACTACAAATTGATCGAATTGACCAGCATGAGCTAACAGCATTTATTAATCGCGTAAAGCTTATCGACTCATTTGTCTATATGAAAATAAACAATGGACAAATAAACTCTGCAGTATACTTACCACAGAGAGATGCAGTAAAATCACATAATATCCCATGTGATAAAATATTTCAAATCAGCTCCTTCCCGGACACTGATAAGGAAATGAAAATAGCCTTCTTTGAAGGTTCAAAAGTTATTGATGCTATTAAGCACTTTGACCATGATGCTATTAAAGGTGAACTTGAGTTTCTAGAGACTGAAACTGAATTCGTCGCTTCCACGCTAAGAATCTTTAATGATGAGTTAGAAATTACTCTATCTTGTTCAGAACCTTCACTAGGATTTAAAGACTTAACAGAAGATCAGCAAGCAGCTATTTTCGCAACAAATGACACTAAGTTTAGTTTTACAATGGACACTCACACTATTAGAAAGATCCAGAATTTATTCGGACTTGATAAAGATGAAACATTCAGCGTAAAAGCAAATGGCACAGGAGTTGCAGTTAGTGGTAAATCATTTAACGCTAATATTAATCCAGAATCAAATGGATCTGGAGCAGTAACAGTTTACAAGAAGTATTTAAACCTGTTAGACAAAGAAGAACAAACAGTACATATTTCAGACTCTAAGATCGTATTCGAATCTACAGAATCATCGACATTACTAACAGTTTCAACTTGTCAAACTGCATAAATGGATATAACTGCATTAGAAAATAAATCAACCGATCAACTAAGTAAAGAAGAGGCAGAGCTGCTTGTAAAACATTACAAGCAGCTTTCTGCTAAATATACTGCTTATGAACAAGCTGTAAAATTAACTCTTAACTCTATTTACGGTGCATTCGGTAACAAATGGTTTCACTTTTTTAATATAGATATTGCAGAATCCATTACTAAGCAAGGCAAGAATGCTATTCTTTATTCAGAATCTATTCTTAACAAATACGTTAATGAGTTTTGGCATAAAGACACAAAAGTACATCAGCAATTCGGTATTAAAGTAAAGGGTAAGATTGAAAAACCTGCAGTAATTTATATTGATACTGATTCTTGTTACGTACAATTTCAAGATCTTTATGAATCTATTATTTGGGATGACGAAGAAAAAGCTCTACCTATTGATGAGTTTATTTTAGCATTCTATGCATTTAGACTTAAAGACTATATTACAGCAACAATGAAAAAATATGCTGCTGAAAGAAACACGGATAACTTTTTATTCTTTGAACTAGAATCATTAGCATATAATGGTATTTGGATGTCAAAGAAAAAGTATATCCAAAACATTGCATGGGATGATAAACTAGAAGTTACTGATAGACACCCATCACTTAAGAAAGTAAAAACAATTGGATTTGATACTATCCAATCTTCTACTCCTAAGTTCGCTAGAGAAAAACTAGTGGAAGCACTTAGAATATTATTTAGATCTCAACAAACTCCTAATGCAGAAGAATTGCAGCAGCTAGTTAGTTTTATGAAAGAATCTAAAAAAGAATTTCAATTAGCAAATATAGATGATATTGCATTTAATCGTAGAACTAACAATATTGAAAAATATATTGTTGACGATCAAATTGAATTTCAAGTAGGTCTTAAATGTCCTGCAAACGTAAAGGCAGCAGGTTATTACAATTACATATTGAATAACAATGCTAAATTTAAAAACAAATATAAATTGATTGGTAACGGTGAGAAGCTTAAAATCTATAACTGTAAAACACCAATCTCTGAAGTTTACGCATATCTTCCAGGAGATCATCCTTATGAGATAGCACCTAAAGTAGACTACGATACACAATTTGAAAAGTGCATGATTGACCCACTCAATAGAGTATTAAAAGCAATCGGTCTTCAAACACTAGATACAAACTTAATTTACGCTTCGGCATTATTTTAAAATTATGGATATAGAACAAATCAAACAATTAGTAGAAAAGTTTCCAAACAATATGGAATTAGGAAGTGCAGTTAGAAAAGCATATTGGGAAGCAAATGAACCAAAGGAAGTAAAGAATCCAAATCAATTAAATATTTTTGATGATGAAGATTCTAGAGATGATGTAATACTAGGATATGACTAATGCAAAATTCAATTGATATAAAAGACCTTCCAGTAAAACAACAGATTTACGTTAGGGAATATCAAAGAATCTTACACGGTTTAGCAGATATTCAATTAGGTATAGAAAATCTTTCCGATAAAGCTAAAGAGCTTACTAAAGATCTTAATGAGCTTAGAGCTAAAGAGAAAGAAGAGTTTGGAGATGATAATGTACTAGATAAAGTCTAGGAAACTATATAACATCTTACCATATAATAATAAACAAAAAGAATACAATGGCAAAAAAGAAAGAATTTAGTTTCGATGACATTAATAAAGAACTAGCAGAGATGAATCCACTAGGATCTGTCATGGAACATTCTAGTTTTAGTGAAGTTACAGAGTGGATTGACACTGGTAATTATCACCTTAACGCATGTGTAAGCGGATCATTATTTAATGGTTGGCCAAACAATAGATCTTGTTCAATTGCAGGACCATCAGGAACAGGAAAAACATACTTAATATTAAACTCTATTGTTCGTGCAATAGACATGGGTTATAGTGTTATCTTTTATGATTCAGAAGCAGCAGTCGATAGAGAGTTAATGAAGAAGTTTGGTATTGATACTACTAAAGTAAATTACCAGCCGGTTAATACAGTACAAGACTTTCGTCAATCTGTAACTACAATTACTGCTAAAATGCAAGAGGTAAAAAGAGCAGGTGGTCAAACACCTAAAGTAATGATTATCTTAGATTCTGCAGGTAACTTAGCAACTAATAAAGAAATTGATGATGCTAAAACAGGTTCTGAAAAATCAGATATGACTAGGGCTAAGATCTTAAAGTCTATCTTTAGAATTATTATGACGCCTTTAGCTGATTTAAAGATTCCATTTATATTTACAAATCACACATACCAAACACAATCATTTATTTCACAGGCAGTAGCAGGTGGAGGAACTGGACCAGAATATGCAGCTTCAATAGTTTTATTCTTAGGTAAAGCTCAATTGAAAGAAGGTGGTGAAAAGACTGGTATTATTGTAACAGCTAAACCAAACAAAAACAGATTTGCAAAACCGCATCCAATCAAATTCCATTTACACTTTACAGAAGGTATGAATAGATTTGTTGGTCTAGAACAATATATTGATTGGGAAGAAATCGGTATTGCAAAGGGTACTATTGAAAAGGGAGTTAAAACACCTAAGGCTACGGCAAGAGGTTGGATTTGTAAACACCTTGATGAGACTGTACCTAACTCAGAGTTCTTCTCAGAAAAAGTCTTTACTCAAGAAATCTTACAGAAAATTGAAAAGAAAATTCAGCCGCTATTCAATTACAGTACAGAACACAGAGAGGTTAACGTAGACGAGTTACTAGAAGCTGATGAAGATTAATAAAGATAAACTGCCAATCAAGTATATCCTAGGGATAGAAAAAGATTTACCAGATTATCCAACCGCACTAGATGTTTTACAAGCTGAAGTAAAATTATGTAATAGAAACCCTGACAGATATAAGGGCTCATTTACATTCCATGCATTAAAAACCTATAGATTCCCAGAATCAGATCATGATAAAATATTAGAATCTGCAAAAGAATTAGTTACAATGGGTTTATGTGAACAAACCAACGAAGAGCCCGGTAAAGAGGCCTTTAAAATAATACAAAACCCATTTGAATGATAGCAGTATTTGATAATTTTATACAAGACGAAAAACTATTAGCAGAAATAGAACTAAATAAAGCAGAGATTTTTAAAGACCCAGGTACATATAAATGGTACGAGGGTTGGTGGAATTCTCCTGCTGACAACACCGTTAAAGAGATAATAAAATATGCATGGGGAGATCATTGCCCAATCTCTAATATACTACACGTTTCAGGTTTTGAATACTGGACAGGTCTTCAAACCGCAGATACTGTAGATCAAGATTGGGATGATAAATTACCTCTACACTTCGATAAGGACGAGGCATGGTGGGAAAAGACTGGAGAAATAATCACACCAACAATTGGAAGTGTATATTATCCAGCAGGACAAGACTTTGAGGGTGGTGAACTTGCAATCTTCACAGATGGCCCTGGGTCTACACCAGAGGTAGTAAAAGCAAAACCTAATAGACTTATTATATTTAATGCTGGACAAGATCAGCACATGGTTAATAAAGTATTAAAAGGTACACGACAAGCAATCGCTATCAATTTATGGCATCAAGAACCATTCGCGAAAACAAACGGAGATTTAATCATAGAATAACTAAAGAACATTATGCAATTCGGACAAGACTTTGAAAAGATATTTTTTAGACTTTCACTAGTAAAGGTAAAATATTTACAAGCAATTAAATCAGGCTTTTACACATCAGAGGAAATAGATGCGTTAAGCTTTTTAGCTAATAAATTTTACGGTAAATTTAATGAGACTCCATCTAAAGAACAATTAACACTTCTTGTTCAAAACCATCCTAAATCTAAAGAGCGAGTTAGCGAAAATATCCTTAATATGATATTTGATACTGACCTAGACCAATACGATGAAGAATGGTTAACCTCAACTGCAGAATCATGGATTAAGTGGAGAACTTTCAATACATCTTTTACAGATACTATTGAGTTTATTAAAACTACACAAGTAACTCCAGAGAATGTAGAGGCAATTGTTACCAAAGTTAAAGGTATTATTAATGATAGAAATAACCTAACATTTAATTCAGATCTAGGTCTAGACTTTTTTGATTGGGAAGCTCACGACCAGAAAGAAACTGAAAAGGTAAGTACAGGTTACAATTTCTTAGATGATATGTTAAGCGGTGGTTATGACAAAGGTGGTAACTTAATCGTTTATGCAGGTGAACAAAATATTGGTAAGTCTATTTACTTAGCGAATGATGCAGCCAATTTTGTAAAGATGGGAACTAATACAGTAGTCGTTACTGCAGAAATGGCAGCACATAAATTCGTAAAGAGAATTGGTGCTAATCTACTTTCTGTTAATATTAACCAGTACGCTGAAAAGGCTAAGAATAAAGAACATATTAAACGTAGACTAGAAACTGTCGGTGATGGATTTTCCCCTCCCGGAAGTCTATTTGTAAAACAGTTTCCTACATCACAAGCTACAGTACTAGATATTGAAGCGTATGTAAATCAGATTGAAGAGGAAAGACAAATTAAAGTGGGTGCAGTTGTAATTGACTATATTAATATCTTAGCCAATTATCGTAACCAAAATACGGAGAATACATATATGAAGATCAAGCAAATTGCAGAGGACCTTCGTGCGATGGGAATCCGTAATGACTGGTTGATCGTAACCGCAACCCAAATAACAAGATCAGGCTACAATGCATCGGACATAACTATGACTGACATCGCAGAATCTGCAGGACTTTCCCATACAGCAGATGTAATGCTTGGTATTATTCAAGACGATTTAATGAGAGCTAATCAAGAATACTGGTTAAAAGTATTAAAGATCAGAGATGGTGAAGGCAAGGGAACAAAATGTAAACTAAATATTGATTGGAATTATATGAGGTTACAGGAAACACATGAGATGTCCAACTCAAATATTCATTCAATATAAAAACAACACTCTAATATGTATAAGAAAGGTAAAAAGAAAAATGATAAAATATTTAACAATAGTTTCGATACGCCAGAATTTGAACTAGGCAACATTAGTTTTGAATTAGACCCAAGCGTAAAAGATAACCAAGACGAAGAAGATAAGATACACTTTGAAATGATCGCTAGAAAAATCCATAAACTAATTGGATTATCTAGATTTAAAGTATTTAATGAAGTAGATGAGCAAGGTAAATGTAATAAGCTTAGAAAAAATGACATCAATGACGTATACGGATATATCATAGATGAGATGGCAGCTAAATTTAGTCGTATTGATATATTTAGTGAACTATGTGTTTACTTCGATATTAAACCAGTGAAATTGTATAGCTCATTATCAAATGTATATAAAGAAGATCTAATCCAAGAGTTAGACTTAAGAACAGGTATATTAGAAAAGAAGAACATTAAAAAGTTATTTTAAATGATTGAACCCAAAGTAATTAAACAAGGAGCCAAGAGAGTATGGGTCCTTGGAGACTTACACTTTGGTGTAAGAGCAAATTCAGTCGAATGGCTGAATATCCAAAAGGACTTTTTTGAGAACACATTTATCCCTATCTTAAAAGCACAGGTTCAGCCTGGTGATGTTCTAGTACAAGTAGGAGATACTTTTGATAATAGACAATCTATTAATATTAAAGTCTTAAGCTACGCAGTAGACCTATTTGAAAGACTAGGTCAGATTCTGCCATGTTATGTAATATGTGGTAACCATGATATTTGGGCTAAGAAATCTAATGACATCTCATC
>ENA-UZXD01005696-UZXD01005696.1-metagenome-genome-assembly--contig:-Day-3-50m-contig-5696_pt1 | contig 17214 bp, 9 predicted proteins | sample MGYA00260344_ERZ794904 | MGnify/ENA metagenome assembly ERZ794904 | reverse complement strand
AAGTGGTATCTTTCATCCCAATAGTCATTCCATTCGTCTCCTCCTAGACCAGCGCCCAACCAAGTAGTGAATGGACTCAGAGGGCCGATGGCATCATCTGTACAGAACCTCATATCATCGCTTGTAGCATCAGTAGTTGCTCCTTCATAAAGTACATCATACAGCATAGCTCTCGCTTCACTAGAACCATTTCGATAGAACATTTGTTGCACGCCAATCGATCCAGATATTGGCACAATAGTTTTGAGGTGCTCCGAAGGATTCTGTGCGGCTTCCCAATTTGTAGTTCCAGCATAGGATTTACCCATTAGTCCCACATTCCCATTCGACCATTCTTGTTCTCCAAGCCAATGAACTGCTTCTTGAATCCCAATTTGTTCACCAAGTCCTTTTACATCTTGACAATGAGTTGATTTACCGGTACCAAATGTTGAAATTTGTGCAAGAGCATAACCATGAGGTACAAATTCTTCTAGTACCCACAAACCAACACCTGCATCAGGTATCGTATTAGGATTAGAGTCATCCCCTACAACTCCCTCTCCCCCAAAATCATAGTAAGGATGTACAGTTGCTATTACGGGAACTTTTGTCCCATTTGGAACATCTGGCATCCACAATGAAACATGCATTAGAGCAGGTCCAGGATACCCAACGTCTTGTTCTGAAATCGGCAAATCAACTTCTACATAGTATTCTGTTGGTCCCGTCCATGAGTATAATCCCTCAACTGGAAGTTGACTTCTCCAGCCTGTCATATTTAATTCCATATTATATCGTTCATTTACTGGTGTTTCCCACCATTCATAATCAGATTTACTAAAACCTCCTGGACCCGCAGCGGACCAAATCGTAGAACTAATAATTATACTTGTAACTAGAATAGTAGACATCAAAATCATTAACTTTTTATTTTTCAAAACTAATGATTCAATCTTCACCCATAAAAAAGAAGGATCTTTTGGAATTAAAGAAAATAGGTTTTCTTCGACAATTTCGGCATCCAAGACCTCATCCATTGGTACTGCGAATAGGCAATAGCAAATTATCATAATGCTTGTAAAGTTAAGATTATTTTTTTTTGATTTCAATATCTAAGACTAAATGATCCCAATGAGGAGCATATGATTTTATTTTATTGATGATGACATTTTTGACCCTGTAGTCGTAATCTAAACTTTCTAGGAGTTTAGTAGTTTTATCAACTAATTCTTGATGATTATTAGCTGGTGCTAGTCCGTGTAGATGGAGAATTCCTCCACTTTGTTTCAGACAATTTAAAGCGATATCATATGATTTCTCTGCTGTAGGTAGGAGGCCCAATAATACTCTATCTGCAATATTAGATAAGTTCCCAGTAGTTTCCCGGTTATCTCCTTCATAAATAGTACATCGATTCTCTACTTTATTCTCTTTCAGGTTAAATTTCAAAGCATTTATTGCATTTATATTCCATTCACATGAATAGACATGCTTTACTTTACTTTTTACTAAAATTGGTAACGTATAATATCCAATACCAGAAAATAAATCAACAATAATCTCATTTTTAGAAACGATTTCTCCCATCCTTCGTCGTTCGTTTATATTACCAGAAGAAAACATGCATTTAGTCAAAGGATAACCATAGTTAATTCCACTTTCTTTCCTAATGACCCAGTCATTATCTCCAACTAATATTTCCACTGTTGATTCACGTTTGTCTCCTACAATTTCTCCTAATCTTGCCAATCTTTTAACCTCTAAAACATTACATATAGATATCCAAAATTTTTCGGAAATTATCCCCTCCCAGTCATCTCCTCTGAAGGATGAGTTAGGTAGTAACACGATGTCTGAGAATTTTTCCCATCTCTTAGGAATATTATCAATTAGTAAAGATATATTTTCTGAATCTTTGCCTTCTGAAATGAGATATGATTCAATCATTTTACGAAGTCGCAAGTGGGGCTTAGGTGCACTCATTCACACTATCCGAGATGCAGGATGGATTCAGACTTATGGTAGATGAGTTTTTGGATAATAATATGCAACGTCTAGTGGTGTTACTAGTTTTGTTGTTTATCTGCCCCGTTTCTTTGGCATCACCTCCTCCTGGTGAGCCCGAAGTAACAAATGATATTTGTTCAACATGGAATAGTATTGAGGGATTTTGTGATGACTACCAATCTATTTTAGATGGCTCGACAACAGATGAATGGATTAAGTCTTCAATTACAGTTAATGTGGATGATGCTGAAACGGTATCACTAACGATATCTACAGCAATACACGAACTTTCACGTCAAGACTTGAATTTAGAAGATCTAAATCTCGAGGGGGATAGTACCATTGAAGATGGTATACCGGCAGATTTTATTCGAAACTATCTTGATTTACAGAGAAATGGTATATCAGTAGAAGAAAGAATGTTATCCTTAATACAGGCAAATATGAGAGAATATGTCGAAGACAATTTTGATTATACTGAAGATTCAATTCTTAATACAATATCTAGTATTGATTTTTCTTCAGAGAATGATGTTCAATGTGCATACACTAAATCTTTAGATTCCATCGATGAAGTTAATGGTTTTTCTAACGATCCATTCAATCCCCCTATTTGTTTTAGAGGTGTTTTCGTCTTAGTTCTTAGCCCTTCTAAAATAGGGCTCAATGAAGATACTGGCGATATAGATAGAATGATGAGAGGTTTATTGCTTATGGGGGGGGATATCAGTTCTTCATTCAATGCTAAAGCATTAGCTGGGCATTATGTTGAGTTAACAGTTTTCCCTCCTGATTATTCTACAGTATACCAAGTCGAAAGTCCCGGCTTATTATTTACTCAGAATTATCCCAATCAACCTCCTCAGTCTTATGGTCATCTATCTCTTGATAATACTCAACCAGAATCTATAGAATCTAGTATTTCATTAAACCTTACCACTAGAATAAAGAATCGTGACCAACTTTCTGTGTTATCAATTCCTAATGATCAGCCTGCCTTGACTATTGATATCTTGATTGATGCCAGAGATTCTTTAAATACAGAAATCATAATCGAATTATCTGTTCATCATCTTGATTCTGATACCTTGAATGATTGGTTAATTGAATTTGATGATGGCAATATGAATCTTCCATTTATCACTTCAGACGGTATTAGAATGATAAATAATGAATTAGATGAAGATTTTTCTAGTCTTCTTGACGGAATTCCAATTGAAGAAATTTCTTCATCACTTTCAGAATTATTTGGCTCTGACATTCAGTTTATTGAACCTAATTTCACTCCACCTGACCAAGACGGTGGATTAGATTTCCGACATATCTCCGGTCAAACTTGTGACGAATCATTGGAGGTTAGATATTGCCTGGATGGTGTCGAAGCAATGTCTGGAAATTACCCGATTTATATCCAATCAAGCTCTCAACCGGTTCAAGTCAGAATTTCAGAAATAATTGAAAACATGTTAGACTCTAGTTTAGGGGATGTCTCCACGCTTGATTTTTCAATAGTAAATGATGAAGATTTAGCTGCCGCCATGAGTATCATAGAGGTTGAGTTTAACAATAATCCTAGTTGGTTACAGAATATAATTCCCACTGATTTTCCTAATACTAATATTAATTTGGAACTGTTTCTTCCAGAATGGATTAAATCTACAAAAGGAGACCGTTCTATTCTCGAGATTCAATCTTCTTTTAATTCTCAAGAGATATCTAAAATTGGTTTCGAGGGAACTAGAAATTTCGATTGGCAGCATCCAATTTGTCTAACCTCTAACCCTTGTGAAGACACTTCAAGTGATTTATTATGTTCATCTAAGCAGATTACATGTATCACATCTACAGCCGAAGTTTTCCTGAATAGTATCGCAATTAATGAATTAAGCGGAGAAATAAATATTAACTTTGAAGCACAATTAACCTTGTCAATCCATAGGGTAAATATTGACTTAGGGCAGGATGGTATTGAATTAGAACCCATACCATCAGATCTTATTCGTAGAGCTATAGCGGTTGGCGATCGAAGAACATCTACGAATATATCCGAAGCGGGACTTTTAGGTGGTTCTGATATTACTGCACCAATAGATTTTGGAAATGGTCATGAGATTAATTTAATTATTTCTAATTCAGGAATGGATAAATTTGCCAGCGATCTTAATTCGCTATTCCCCATAATATCTGAAGAAAATGTGTTTTCAAATTTCCCTATTGACTTAGGATTCGGAGAATATGAATTAAATATTGATATACAGTCAACACCATTTTTTGCTGAATCAGAAATATATGAAATTCCCGATACGGTATCCCCCTCTGATTTGAATCCTATTAATTTCTCAGCTTCTATTAGAAATGCAGAAATGAGCATCGCCTCTAAAAATAATGAAATTAATTTAGACGTTCATCGTTCACATGTTAATTCAATTTTTATGAATTTTTTTGAATGGCCGTTTGGTAGCCCTATTACTAGTGATTACGGCCTTACTTTTGAAAAATCTCAAATGCAACAACAAATATTTCCTATAATGGAACACACAATATTCGGGACTATTCGTTCCTCGGCATTAATAATAATTCATATGCCAGATGAATTACGGTTGACCTCATTTGAGAGTTCTAGTGGATTGGGAAATATTACTGAGACAAATGGTCGACAGGTATTGACTTATTTGACTCCTATTTGTCCTGATTCTGAATCGTGGAATAACTGTAAAAAAAATTCAGATATCATAACTTATAATATTGAGTATAGTTGGAAGTTTATATTCATAGAATTAATGCCACATCTGATAATTTACTCATCTTTATTGGGCGTATTAATGGTTCGATTGTTAAGAAATCGTAAAGAAAAACGTAAGCAGAAAATGATATTACAAGAACTTGAAGAAAGTCAACTCACCGAGGAAGTTGCTGTTGCTGAATTTGGTGCTATGGATTCCCCTGTTGTAATGGTTGAAGAGTCATTTTTTGATGACAATGAATTCGAAAAATATGATGATTTAGACGAGCCAATTACTTAAACTAATTTTGAATAAATCTTTTCAGCCATTTCTTTCCCTATTCCGGGGACTTTTCTTAGTTCTTCAATAGATGCAAATTTTATTTTTTTATATCCGCCAAAATGTATCAATAGTGCCTGTATCTTCTTCGCTCCTAAACCATCTATGTCTTCTAACGGATTTTTCAGTGCAGATTTCCCTCTCCTTTTCCTGTGATATTTATTTACAAATCGATGTGCTTCATCTCTTGAATGAATTAGAACTCTACCTTTTCTATCTAAAATCAAAGGCTCTTTTCCTTTACGAAATATTGTTTCTTCTTTTTTTGCTAATGCTGCTACTGGAAACATGCCATCTATCCCATTTTGTTCTAAGGTTTTATGAATAGTATCTAAATGTGTTTTCCCTCCATCTAATAACAATAGATTTGGCCATTCCTCCTGTCTTTTACTCCATCTTTCAACGACTTCAGACATCATTCTAAGATCATCTAATACATCTGTCTTCACACGATATGTCCTATACTCCTTTTTCGATGGCCTACCCTTCCTGAGAACAATAGATGCACCTACTCTCTCAGAACCTTGGATTTGGGCCATATCAAAGCATACAATATAATCCAATGAATCCAATTGTAATAATTTCGCTCCATCATCAGCCGCAATCTTTTCTAAGTTTCCTGAACGTTTATTCTTATGTCTTACAAGTTGAATGTCTGCATTTCTTTCTGCCATTTTCTGTAACTTTGCCAACTCTCCCCTAACTGGAATTCTTACATCCACTTTAGTTCCTCTTCTATTCTCAAGCCATTGTTGCATAACATTTGTAATTGGTGTAGGCAAAAGTATTACTTTAGGGGGCTTCCTATCTGAATAATGTTCCGAAAGAACTAGTGAAACAGATTCACTAATATCTCCTCGATGAATCAATGGATAGTTTACTTCTCCCTGTATTCTTCCATCCTTGGCATGAAGTATTACTACTACTGCTAAGTCATTTAGATATGCGAAACCCACTGCATCGCAATCTTGGTAAAATCTAGAATTAATAATTTGTTGAGAAATAATTATCTGGACTGATGATATTAAATCTCTAGTTTTTGCAGCATTTTCATAATCTAAAGTTATTGAATAGTTCTCCATTTCTTTATTCAAATCTATAATTAATTTACCTGCATTCCCATTCAATACTCCTTTAGCAGCATTAACTAATTTTTCATATCCTTCGGGGTCAAAACAAGGCCCTCTGCATAAACCAATATGCATCGCTAGACAACCGTCTTTCCCCCTACAATCTTCATCTCTTATACCAAAATATCTTCTAATAAGCTGTATTACTCTTTTAGCAGCACCTGCATCAGGAAAGGGACCCCACCTTATGGAATCATCAGATGGGAATCTAGTATAGATTATACGAGGGAATTCTTCATTTGTTAAGCAGATATATGGGAACGATTTATCATCCTTGAGCATTGAATTATATCTTGGTTTATGTTTCCGTATTAACTCTCTTTCCAAAACGAGTGCTTCAGCAGGATTCTGTGTCACTATGAAATCTATTTTATTAGATTTGTCAACCAGTGTTGGTATCATTTTCCTATCAGGAGTTCTAGAAAAGTATGATCGAACTCTTTCTTTGAGATTATTTGCCTTACCTACGTATAATACCGTTTCATCTTTTTGCTTGAAAAGATAAACCCCCGGATTAGCGGGGAGGTCCAAATCTCCACTCTCGAGCGCCATAACTATTTGATGCGGCGGAGGTGAATACCCATGAACCCTAGACCTGTACGAGTACCATGCTCAGTGACACTGAGAGGCGTATTCTTTCTCGACTTTCCGAGTTTTCTCAAGATTTTGAGAAAAGTTGGGATGTCCCTCGGAGTCTTTCACTACCCGGTCTTGCCGAGTCACTCGGTTTAGTTAGATCAAGCCTCCATAAACCTCTCAATAGGCTCGTAGAACAAGGTTTTGTGTTTAATCGAACCGCTCATGTTACCGGGGGGGGTTCCCGGAAACGCACAGTAGTGCATATTACAATCAATGGTCGAACTAAAGCAGAGTCATTTGAATTTGAATCTCTATCAAGAACTGGAAAAGGATATGGTTCGATACCGAATTTTACAAAATTATTTGGCAGAGATGAGAAAGTTCAAGATTTACTAGGATTAATTATAAATGGAGAAAATATTTTCTTAAGCGGTTTACCAGGAATTGGTAAAACAAGTTTAGCCAGAGGGGTAGTTGATGAGGTATTCAATAAAGGTTGGAATGTTCGTTGGGCCACTTGTTATTCGAATACAGATGTTTATGATATTTCTAAACAATGGTTAGGGGGTAATCCCCCACGAGATAAACTAGCAATTATTTCACAGTTAGATAAAAACAAAAATCTCTTAGTGATTGATGAGATTCAAGAGATTCATAATAGACATATCAGTAATCTGAAAGATTTATTATATGAATTAAAAGGAATTAAGGCTTCAATTTTAGTTATTATTCGATCTCCTAATCCTTTCTCTTTAATTGAAGGATATTCCGATTTTCGTTTGTCCGGTATATCAGAAAAAGATGGTCGATATTTACTTCCAGAAGATATCACTGAAGAAAAGGCTAATCAAATAGTCAAATCGTTGGGTGGACATCCTCTAGCCTTACATCTTTGGAACCCAGAAAGTAAGTTGCCAGAAGAAGTAGAAGCGGTTCAACAATTTATTGAGTCCACAGTGATTGAAAAATTAAGCACTCATGGAATTTCAACATTGGATGAACTAAGTATTAGCCCGAATCCACTAGATGTTGATGAATTATTAAATCCCGAGGGAATATTTGAACTTGATGAATCTGCAATTCTTAGATGGCATAATAAGAAATTTGAGCCACATCATTTAATTAGAAATGTACGTAGATTATTTTGGCCCGAAAATCAAATGAAAAATCTTCATAATACTGCAGCAAACAATTGGTCATTAAAAAATGGCCCCAGGGCACAATGGATGGAATCATATCATCGAGTTAAATCTCAGAATTTTGAAAAAGAATGGTTAATTGATAAAATATCACAGATATCTCAAGAAAATACTGCTTCTGCTGCACTAATAATTGATGAAGCTTTACGTTTTTCTGAAGATGCCGATTTTCGAATGCAGGCTGTAGATTTAGCCTTTGAGAGGGCGGAATATGATATTGCTGAGAAACATTTGTCTGATGTAGAAATAAGTCCTAAGAAGCAACTACTTATGGCACGTTTATCCAGAATTAGAGGGGATGTTGAATCGGCATCTGAGTTAGAGAATCAGGCAATAAATCAATTGTCTAATTTAGATAAAATAAGATTTCAGGTGTCTGTACTAGTTAGGAAATATGATGATAGATTACCAGGCCCATTAAGTAAATCTTTGGCAAATGAAATTCTATCAGAAATTAACAATATAATTTTAATAGATATTTCTGATAGAGATAGAAATACTGCCGAACTTTCATTAAACTTATTGAAACATGCGATAGCTTTACAGATTTCTGATCTAAGTTTAGCATCTCAATCTAGGTCAGAGTTAGAAATTATAATGTCAGAAGATGATGAAACTCTCGTAGCCTTGGATTTACGAACTCGATTAACAATCTCAAACACATCAGAATTATTAGATTCCTCATTAGAATCTATACGATTATTTATTGATAATTGTCCTGATCCATTGAAGAAAATTAGCCTTATTCATGCAGTACTTGAAAAAACTAGGGGTAATCATCCAGTTTGGGTACAAGAATTACATGACGACTTATTTAACAATCCATTAAGGGACGATCTGGCTGCATATCGAAGAATAAATGCTCAATGCTGGTACTGGAGAGGTGTTTTGGATTCTAATTTAAGACTCTCTTGTTGGCAAGAATCAATTCATAGATTCCGTAGTGCTGAATGCACTTTAGCAGCTAATGAATTACTTGACGAATTAACGAGGTCGCTTTAATCAAATTTCAGCACCAATTAATGTTCTTGTTTCATAGATTCCTTTAACTGACCTAATTTCTTGTACAATACATTTTGTTAATTCAGATTCATCTTCGGCTTCAACTTTAACGAATAAATCGTGATTTCCAAATACAATCCATTGTCCTTTAACACACTTTATGTTGCTTACTTCTTCTCGAACTTTAATTTCATACCCTGGTTCAGTGGTTATTAGAATAAATCCGACTGCCATTATTATGCCTCCACTGCTATTAATGTCTCAGTTTTCTGAACTCCAGGAATAGATCGCATATTTCCAACTAATGTTTTTGCCATTTCTTTTTCATCTTCGAAATCAATTCTTGCTACTAGATCATATTCTCCATATGCTACATGAGTCTCAGTCACACTATCAATTTCTAATAGCGCAAGATAAACTTCTAGCTCTCTTTGAGGTTGGCACTTGAATAAAACGAAAGCGGTACTCATTATCTGATTGTCTCCAATTTAGGACGGCATCAGTTACACTTATTATGCCTCGTTTGTTATCGATTACTAACATACTCATTTACCCACCACTGATATATGTTATCGCAGAGCCGTTATACCATGCCTGACAGTCATCGTCATCATCGAAGGCATGCAATCGTCCTAGTTTCGATATTCCTTTTATCAACGATTGCTTTAGTACCTATCAGTTCAATTGCAGGTTATTCTAAGACTACTTCAGTATGGAGCGGGACAGTAAATTTAGTAGATGGTTATACTGTTGAAAGTGGAGATATTTTAATTATTGAGGAAGGTACAATAATTAATCTAGGAGATGATAAAGATATACTAGTCGCTGGAAGGATAACAGTCGAAGGAACTTCTGCATCCCCAGTCATATTGAATTCAATTATAGGGGACCATGATGGTATTATTTTTAATTCTTCAAGTGATGGTTTAGGTTCGAAGATTGATAATCTGACAATTAAAAATTCAGAGTATGGAATTACAATTTATGGAAGCGATCCAACAATTAACAACCTAAGAGTGGAGAATGCAGATTTAGTGGCAATTGATATGTTCGATTCCGCCTCTCCCCGAATTAATAATATTGTAATTGAAGGAGGTGGTCAAGATATTCCATTAACCACCAACTGGAGAAAAGGCATTGGAATTTCAGTCGGTGCATTTTCTAGCCCAATCATTGACGGCGCAGTTATCAATAATCTTGTTACTCGTGGTTTGAATTACTGGGGTAATTCTGGGGGCATAGTATCTAATTTACAGATTAGCAATATTAGTGGTGCTACTACGTCAATATCTGCTGGGATTTGGATTGAAGATTCTCTCCCTCTAGTATCAAATTCGAATGTAATACGCTCTGATAATGGTGTTTATGTTAGACATATTACAGAGGGGTGGAATACGAGACCCACATTTACAAATCTAGTAGTTGAAGATAGTCAATATCGTGGCATAATGATTGAGCAATATAATCATAGCCAGTTCTCTAATTTACCAATGAATGCTATTTTCAATAATTTAGTAATAAGAGGTACAGGCGGTGATAATGCAAAGACACCCGGACTTGGCATTGCAGCATTAGATGTGAATACTAGTGGTATTAAGATTGAAGGTGGCTTAATTGAAGATAATCCAGTAGTTGGTTTTAGAGCCTATATGATAGATTCTTCTATGGTTGTTAATAATTTGACATTATTGAATAATGGCGGTGATGGATTTTCAATCCCCTTGAATGATCGCGCTGGTTTATTTTGGAGATCTTCGAATTGGGGTATTTCTGGACCTCCAACTATCAATGATTTAGTTGTAAGGAACTCCTCTGGCCCTGGGGTTTTAATGTGGAAAGGTGGAGTCCGTGGAACTAATTGGGAGATAACTGAGAATGGTGCAAGTGGCCTAGATTTTCGAGAATTCCATCCCGATGTTAATGCAATTCTTAGTATGAATAATACTGGCCATGGGGTATCAATCAGAGATTCCAGTAATGTGGAGTTAGAATATGTTGTGACTTCAGGAAATGGAGTAGGTTCGTTATCTGCAAATCTTGGTTCTGGATTTTATTTTGATGAATCCAATGATGTTGTAAGCGGAGGTAAGAATGTATCTTGCTATATTTGCACATCCATTGATGATAATTATGGAGTTACTATTGAAAATAGTATAGATTTACAACTGCATTCTTTAGCAATAATAGATCCGATTAATTCTCCTGCCCTCAGTGTGGACAATTCAGGTCTCTCTCAGAACGGTAATATAATTTTTAATAATTTGATGGTTAATTCTAATTCAACTGATTCTAATAATTATGCGATCGAATTAAATGATGTCGACGCTGAGATTTCTAATTTACAAATTAATGGAAATAATAGTGGATTCTTTTGGGATGCAAAAGGTTCGCTTAATTCTTATTTTAATGATAGTACAATCAATTCTCAGAACACAAATTCTTGTCTTGATTTAGTAGATCACTCAGAGCTATTGGCGAATAATATCGGTTTTCAATGTAATTCTCCCCCAAGTCTTGATTCTAGTGTTGTAAATATGTCTAATTCATTTTTCCTATCTAATTCAAATAATTCTAATTATTTCTTGATGAAATCTAGTAGCCATTTGAGATGGATTTCATCATCTATGATGGATGCACCTACATTTGAATCTGTAGATAATATTATTGATGAGATGTGGTATGTAGAAACTCATGTGGTTAATCAATATTTCAATCATATTCCCTTTTCTTCTGTGAACCTTACTTTCGACCAGTATGAATCTGAGTATTTTGATATATTACCATACGAAGGCGTTGATATTCTCGGTCCATTTATTGGTAAAAAATGGACTCCTATAAATGGGTGGTCTAATGTAAATAATGTCCACACAGGATGCGATTATGATTCAGTGCATAATGACTCCGAACCCTTTGAATTAGATTCAAACAAAGTTGTAACCTGTACTTTGGAAATATCGAATCAACCACCTATTGTTGTGTGGTTATTACCCAGTCCAGATGAGGTTTATGCCAGTGGTTCTGAAGTTATTTTTGATGCCAGTCTCTCATGGGATTTAGATAACGAATTAATGACCTATTCTTGGTCGAGTAATATTGATGGAGATATAACTAGTTCATGTGAATTTAACGATAATAATTCAATTATTATTGCTAATAATTTAATCCAATGTCTTTCAGATGGAATTCATCAAATCACTCTTGAAATTTGTGATTTATCGAATAACTGTGCTTCAGAGCAGCGTTCTATTGAACTGTCAAATAATCCTCCATTGCTTACAGTAGATACTACTCCAGATATTTCGGCTTGGGGTACTCTTTATCTAGGAAAAACAGCATCAGTCAATATTGATTTAACTGGAACAAATGATCCTGAAAATGATGAATTAACTTGTTGGATAAAAACCTCTTATAATGATACTGAATTATTTCTTTCTGATTGTCCGGGGCAAATTAACAAAACATTTCCACTTGCACCAAATCAATTTACAGTAACTGTCTATGCTACTGATGGTGTACATTCGCCTGTAACTTGGACATTTAATGTAGAGTTGTTTAACGAATTACCAACTGCTCTTATTGAGATTACAAGAACAGGTGTAAGATCTCAAGATATTTTACTTATCGACGGTCACAATACCATTGATCCAGAGGGCGACGAGATAAAATTTGAATTTTGGAGTGATATTGATGGACTATTACATTCAGGCATTACTCCTCTTGATTCATTAGAATGGTCAGGTATGATTTCCAAAGGAAATCACGAAATTACGATGTATGCTAGTGATGACCTACCTAATCATGCGGGTCAATGGACAACTGCCGTAGTAGATTTAATTGTAGAAAACTCTCCTCCAGTTGCTTTGATTTCATATCCTATTGAGAATTATTCTACTAACTCGGGTCATTTGATATCATTTGATGCAACTGGCTCTGGTGATTGGGATATAGCTTGTTCTGATTTAGATAATAGTACCGGAATTATCTGCAACTATTTTTCTGATTCTAGTAAAGACCTAGTAAGTGTGTTATGGCAAAGCGATTTACTATCTGAGCCAATAGGCAGTGAGTGGAAATTCAAGTCTCGATTACCAGAAGGCAATCATGTAATATCTCTCCATATTGATGATGGGGATGGTGGAACTGCCTCTTTCTCAACAACAATTTCTGTCGAGCAATCAGCACCTGTTTTGATTCTCAGTTCTCCCAATGACGGAATTGAGGTTTATTCTAATTTACCTGTATTATTTGATTTCAGAGATTCATTCGACCCTGATGGCGATGAATTTACAGTTTCCCTATATTCGGGTCTTATGTCTCAACCGATACTTGAGAATAAGACTAACGAATATTGGTATAATGATTATCTCCCAGCAGGACTTCATGATTTATCATTCGTTTTAACTGACTCAACTGGAAGGACATCTAACTATACTCAACAATTAACCGTTTTTGAGACAGGCCCCACTGCTGGAATTAGAGATTATTCTGATGGTCAATATATCCCTCCAGGTAGAGAAATAATTCTAAACGCCTCAACCTCATTTGATTATGATAATGATATTATTCTTTATCAATGGAGTTTAGGAGATGGTACCGAAATTGGTGATAAGGAAGAAATTACTGTATCATTCCCTCCTGGTCTAGTACAAATTAATCTTCTAGTCAAAGATTCAAGAGGTGAATCCGATGTAACTTCAATTAATCTGACCATAGGTTCTAGCTCTCCGATTCTTTATGATTTATCGATTAATCCTAATAATTTAAAGTTCGGTGAGAGTAATCCAATTTTTGTCACTGTTAGATTAGATGATTTAGATGGGACAACTCAAATGGTCTTTTGTAAATTTAAAGCAGGTGCGGTTGAGCAAGAATTTGAATTAAGAGATGATGGATTAGGAGGAGATTCAATAGCAGGTGATGACATATGGAGTATACAGACTGCTCTACTAGTCAATGATGGTAGTATTGCTCAAGTTGAGGTATGGGCAATAGACGGTGAAGTAGTCAGCCCAATACTATTTGGACAATTACCCATTAAATCAGAAGAAAATAGCAATATAATTTCTTGGTTCCTATCTGGCGGCTTACCATTGTTAGCATTCATGATCACATTATTCCTAGCTATAGGAATATTATATTCACTAAATCGTCGTAAAGAATTAGCTAAAGATCTCGAAATGATTGAATCATGGTCAACATTTGACCCTAGAGAATTAGATGATGAATTCAATGAATAATTTACTTTTATTCAGGTCCCCAAGGAGTTTTTTGCTGAGTTAAACCTAATCTGTGCGTAAATAAGAATCTAAGATTTAGTAAACCATCTCCCCAAGTATTAATCTCTGCTTCTCCAACTCTTGGCCGATAAGGAACACTTACTTCAGCAGTATTTTTCTTACCTAGATATTTACGTGCTCGTATCTTAAATTCTTGTGATAGTGGCATTCCATCATGTTTTGGCCTTACTTTTTCATTATCAAATATTGATTTTCTAAATACCCACATCCCACTTTGTGAATCATGTATCCCATACCAATAAAGAATTGTTGCTGTTGTTGATAATACCCAATTTCCAAACCCATGAAGCCCCGGCATCGAACCTTCTTCGGCCCGTTTTAGCCGGTCACAAGAAATCCATTGTAGATTTTCTTCCACTAATTTCTGAACTAAAGATGGAACTTCTTCTCCAGGGTATGTACAATCTGCATCCATTGTTACTATAATCTCTCCTGGAGCCATAGCAAATCCAGTTTTGTAAGCTCTACCATAACCCTTACGTGGCTCAAGATAAACGGTTGCTCCTTCTTCTTCAGCTAATTCTCTAGTCTTGTCTGTTGAATTACCATCTATGATTAGAAAATCTAATTTTTCACACCATCCATCTCTAGGTACAGAGCGAATAGTATCTACTATTGCTGCTTCTTCGTTTCTTGTAGGTATAACTACGGTGACATGTACTGGTAGCGCCTCTGTCATATTTCTCGTTTAGGCGACCATTGTTAACTCTTTGAATCAAACTGATACGTATCCTGTGTCCAATCTCTTGAAAACCGGTTAACTCAACGCAGGCATGGTACAGTATGCACATCGCCATGTTATCTGCTGAATATCCCCCTCGTTGGGGTGGTATGGGTTCGACTGTATTTCACCTATCATCTGCTCTAGTATCTCGAGGCCATCAAGTGACTATTATTACACGAAATGGCGGAGGTAAGAATATTCCAGAGGTTGAAGGTATAGAAGTAATTTCAGTAGGGTGGCTAAAATTACCAATGGAATTCACACGTTCTTATGGTCGTTCGGCACTTCGTGCTTTGAAGAAATTAAATTTGACAAATCCTATCGATATAGTACACTTACATTGCCCAATGATATCTTGGAACACAAAACAGTTTGATTATTGTAAAAAAAATATTGCACCTATTGTTTCTTCTTTACATGGTTCTTGGCTTGGTGAGAAAGACGGATTAGTTACTGCTGCAAAACAGAAAGAGGCGGCTGTTTGGGCTAATCCAAATGATTTGGCTATTTTATTGACCGCAAAAAGATATGCTGGATATGAGAATGCAGCAGTGGTTAACTCTGATGTATGCGTTGCAAACTCCGAAGCAACTAAAATGGATTTTTTAACACGTTATGCAGTCCCTGAAAATTGGGATTGTGAAGTTGTCTATTGGGGTGTAGATACAGAGATGTTTTATCCTACTGAGTCAGTTGATAATGATTTGAGAGGACGTTTTGGATGTACTGAAGAAAGCACTTTACTATTAGCAGTAGGCCGTTTAGCGGCTAGAAAAGGGTATGGTTCTCTATTGAAAGCATTTGCAATAGTTAACTCTGAGGCGCCAAATTCTAAATTAGTAATAGTTGGAAGAGGTCATCTGAGAGGGCGTCTCTTAAAACAGGCGAATAAACTAGGATTATCGTCATCAGTTTTTATTGAATCAAGTATGTCATTCTTAGAATTAGCTTCATTATTTAGGAATGCCGATCTAACAATTTATCCATCATACTATGAGGGTCAAGGATTAATTCCTCTAGAATCAATGTCGTCAGGTACTCCTGTTGTAACGGTTAATCATGGCCCGTTACCTGAAATGGTTGATTCTACAGTTGGTGCCCTATTTACTATGGGTGATATTGATTCAATGGCTTCTACTATTCTTGAAGAGATTAAACATAGAGAATTACTCCACAAGAAAGGACTTGAGGGTCGTAAAAGAGTCATTAATAGATTTACATATGAGATTGATGCGGATTATTTTATCAAAATATATAATAGAATTTAATCTATTGTCGGGAAACCCTTCATCAATCAAAACTCCTCGCAGGGTTGGGGAAGCACATGACATCTACAAGAGCCTTCAGAGGTATTCCAGTCAGCACGGTATCTGATATAATGGTGATTTTACTCATTTCCATACTTGCAATTATACATTTGAAAGTGGTAATCCAACCTCTTGTTATTGCTACACTTCTTTTCTTATTGATACGACCTCCTGCCAATTGGTTAGAACAGAGATTTGGGCATCCTCTTCTCGCTTATGGCGGATTAATAACAATCATTGGTTTCATAATATTTCTAGCTTCACAGGTACTTTATTCTAATCTAACTGAATTTACCGAGGCTTCAACACAGGATCGGATAACTGAAGCATTTTCAGAGAAAATGTCACGTCTGGAAAATACTGAGATTTTTGGTCAAACTATTGATACATCCGGATTAGAGGAATTAGTTAGTATTGATGTTATTACAAATTTCGCAACAAACTTTGTCGGTTCCATCGCTGGTTTTACTGCTAGTGCTGTAACGATTTTCATATTTCTTTTGTTTATTATACTTGAGGCAGAGACACTTCCAAATCGAATTAAGGCTGCTTATCCTAATGAAGTAGCGCGTTTCAAAAAGATAGCATCTAACTCTGGTGCAGGGATTAATACTTACGTTATTACACGAGCTACAGTCGCTCTAGGTCAAGCGATTATTGCTGCAATCATACTCAAATATTTAGCTATCCCGGGGTGGTTTCTTTGGGCCTCGATCACATTTTTCCTTGATTTTATACCCTATATTGGGGCTCTAATTTCTATGATTCCTCCTGGGATTTTGGCTTTGATATTACTGGAGCCCTCGGTCGCTCTTATTATGATTGGATTATTGATTGCGAATCAACAAGCATGGGGTGCATTCGTAGAGCCACAGTTATCTGGACAACGTCTTGATATGTCGCCCATAGTTCTCCTAATCTTAGT
>ENA-UZXD01005439-UZXD01005439.1-metagenome-genome-assembly--contig:-Day-3-50m-contig-5439_pt1 | contig 17223 bp, 13 predicted proteins | sample MGYA00260344_ERZ794904 | MGnify/ENA metagenome assembly ERZ794904 | reverse complement strand
AGCGGAAACTGCGCGCTGCCACTACCCTCGATGAATACGTGTCCCGCTACTTGAAATGCTTGACCGCGCACTTTTGGATCTAGCAGAGCAACTGCTAAAGTTCGCAGTGTGCGCATACCCTGTGCCGTAAGCAGGTGGGTGTCTCCATCAAAGTTTACATTTAGGTTCACAGAAGGGAAATCATATGCGGGAGGAAGTTGTTGGTTTGGCAGTATCTGAAGAGCATTTTGAGTTTTTAAGGCTCGAACGGTGGGGCCCGCACGCTCGGGTTCAAGCGCGGTAACCAGTTCAATAGGGCCAAACATCTGAGCGTGCACGACTGTTGGCAAAACAAGAAGTGCCAATGCCGCAATGCAAGTAAAATTGGCTCTCATAATCATGACCTCACCTGACAACACAAGAAAGACGTTTCCTTAAACCTAAACAGAGAGTCGCCAAAAGAAAACTTAATTCTCCCGTACTAATCTTAAAGTATTGTTCCCTCTCAGTTTCATTTGTTTTTATGAGGTCTGGAAATGTAGCATAACAAGCTTGAGGCATCAGCTGACATTGCGTATGTTCTTGAAGGTGTCAAAATTGTACTTTTCCTAAAACTACTGTCATGAAATTTAACTGGGCTGGAGTGTTGCGCCGAAGATGAACGTCCCGCACAAAAATTCATTGTAAGTCAAAAATCAAAAAATTTAGGAACTTCAGATATTAAATAACGAATTAGGCAGTTTGTTGGCTGAACGTATATGTCCAAAATAATATGTATTGTTATCGCTGAAATACAGAGAATGCGAGTGGCTATATTTTTTTGTATTTTGACTAAAAAAGCGCAATTTAGATCTCCTGATTAACGACTTCTCCGAGCTTTGTTTCCGTTGTGAGTTTACGGGTATAGCGCATAACGCATAATTAGATGCGATTACCTTCGGCCATAATGGACTATTGTTTTAGTTTGCATACCAATCTGGGCAACGGCTGTTACATTGAAAATTTGTAGAAAATCTGCTAAGACACATGATGTACACTTGTTTTGAACTGGGTTTATCGCAACTGAATGTTCCACACTGTTAGCGAAGAACCAACACGTGAAAAGACGCTTGGTTTTAAATTGCTAGTGGGAGATTAAACAAGGTGGCACTTCTTAAGAAGGGGACGACGGGGAAAGAGGTTCAAAAACTTCAGATAAATTTAAATAAGGCGAAAGTAAAACCGCCGCTGACAGTCGATGGAATTTTTGGACCTCTCACAGACGCGGCAGTGCGGGCTTTTCAGAAACAAAACCCGCCATTGAAAGTTGACGGGTTAGCTGGAAAAAACACATTGGCTGTTTTGAAAAATCCCTCAGCACCTCCAACCAAGCCGCAGAAAATAGACCACAGCCTCAAAACCAAGCGCATGGATTTTGAGCTGACCGGTTCGAACCAAAGGATATGGGTAAGACAGTATTGGGGATACGTTTATAAAATCAAAGGAAACGTAAAAAAGTGGACTTCGAAAGAGAAGAAGGATTTTCATGTCGAAACTGAAAAAGTCATTCGAAAGGCTTGGGGCGGAAAATTTGTGCTTGAGGTGTCTGGAACTTCGAATTTTGCAAAATATTTCAGGGGAAAAGCTTTTACAGTCTATTTTGATGTCGATCCGCGCAAAAAGGGCAAACACTGGACTGCCTTTGCTGTAAAAATTCCGAAGGGTGGTAGCAACGTTTCAAAGGTGAATTGGAGTAAACAAGAAATCACACTTGATACAGAAGACCTCCAGCCCGCAGATAAGGGTGCCGGTGGCGGTGTCAAAATGGATGTGGCAGCGCATGAGTTCGGTCATGCTATTGGTCAGCCAGACGAGTATAAGGCGTCTAGCGCTTTCAATCATCATAAAAAATCAATCATGAATCTCGGCAACGAGGTAAAAAAGCGGCATGCCAAGCATCTTGTCCTAGAACTTAACAAAATGATCCCGGACACCACCTTCTCCGTCAAGAGTGTAAAGTGATGCCTTTGGTAAACCTTCTGCTTGCACCTGTCGTAGCGGGCACCCTGGTTCTAGCAACTGCATGGAGTGCTTCGGGCAGCTCAAAAGGAGAAACCAAAATGGACACGGATAATGCGATCAGTGAATTGGTTGGAAAGTCTTTCAATTATGTGGCGCAGAAGCTTGGCCAGCCCATTAACGAAACCTCGTTCAAGCTCGGCATGGAGGTTTTAGAATTTAGGGTCGAGTTAACAAACTTTTTTGACCTGAATCTGAGGCGCGAGAACCCTCCAAATATACAGGAGGCCACATGGGCAATATCGACCGAAGAAAACTTGACACTATGGTTTCACGATACAGGTGTGGAAAATGTTCCCTGCGCCGTTCATTTTTTGTTGTGGAGCCCGAACGATCAGTTTTGATCCTTGCAAAGTTAACGCTTTATAACTGCTGCTGGATGACCACCGTATTGAAATTCAAGTAGAGCCATATGCAATATTTTGATATTTTATAATGGGTTATAAAGCAACACAACCAGCTAAAACACAATCGGTTTTGAAAGTGAAAAGCTGTGAAATATTTTCTACTTATAAAAATTTGCCCCGTATGCAAATATGTATTTCTGTTCAATTAAAAAACTAAAGTCGCTGTCAATATTAAATTAACAGATGAAATTGATAATGCTGTTTTGTGAGTAGAAAAATTCCGAACTCATGCCAGAATTCATAAAATGTTGGTGTAAAAAATCATCTTTGACGCTTCCTTATGAATTTCAAATATGTTGAGAAATTTGACTTAATAAGATATTCTAAAGGTTAAGATTAAACTCTCTATACAAACATCACGAAGTTTTTGATGATATCAACATGCAGTCACGTATGATGTGTTGAAGCGAAACCAAATTTACTCAAGTGCCAATATAAAAAAACTTTTTTAGTTTCCTAGTATTGCAAACGTTGATTTTGAAAAGTGTCGGATTGGTCAATTTAAGGAATTTAAAAAAGACGGTATAAATCTGATAAAGACAAAATTTGAAACATGTTGTATGTTATTTATGTGTGCTTTTGGGAATATTTCTGTCTTAGCTTTATTCCTTTAGTACTTTACACGATCCGAAGCCTTCATGTTTGTGGCGAGTAATGATGAAACGTGTGATTTTATTATTTTTGATTAGTGCAGTAATATTCTCTGCAAATCAGATGGTTGGCCAGCCGCAAGCCAGTCAGATGAAGCGACCAGTACTGTTTTTGCGCTGTGACGACGTGCAAAAAAACTATTGTCAGGCCATGCTGCAAGTTCTTTCTAAGGAAGCGCCCACACACAGTATCCGGGTGGTCTCGGGACCACTAGTTCCTGGCGTCACATTGATCACTCTGACAGTGGATCAAAGAAAGCATAACCGTTTATTGGGAACACTAAGCTGGGACACTGGGAAAGGCATAGTCGAGTATGGCCCAGCACACAGTTGCGTATCGGTATCGACTGCCACTGAATTGGTCTCGTATTCGTCCGCGTACAAATGTGCAGAAGGCCTAATCAATCGTACGCCCGAGTTAAGAGCTGCGCTCGTGCGCCGACAAATAGAGTGATTGGAAAGATTAGCAGGAGTTTGTCTCATGTGCATGATTTGTCTTGCAACTGGCACTTTTGACCCCGGACGTCATTTTGAGGGTGCAGACGCTTTATCTGCTACTGTCCGTGAAAATGTAGGTGCAACTGAAAATACATCTACGAGCAACACAATGTCGGTGGGTGACTCCTTTTTGGGTAGTTTGTCAGACGGTGCTGATGCGGACTGGGTGGAGGTAGCCTTCGTTGCAGGCCAAACGTATGAAATATCATTAACAGGTGGATCGCTGAGTGATCCATATTTGTATTTGCGAGACGGTTCGGGGTCCCTAATCAGTTTAAATGATGATGGCGGTCCAGGACTGGACTCGATGATAACATACACTGCCTCGACGTCTGGATCATATTATCTGGTAGCTGACGCGTATTCTAACGAAACGGGAACATATACCCTAGCCGTTGAAACAGTTTTGCCACCCGCAGCAGGGACCCTAGACGAGCTTGCGCTGTTTCTCACCGAAGGATACGCGGGATCAGAGAACAAATTTAATACTTCGGCGTCTAATGTAATTACCGTAAATATTTCGGGCCTTACTTCAGAAGGTCAACAGTTAGCTCGTTGGGCTATGGACGCTTGGGAGATGGTGGTTGATCTTGATTTCACGGAGGTTCTGTCTGGCGAAATAATTACTATGGACGATGAGTCTTCTGGTGCCTACGCGTATTTTCCCGGTAGCACAGGTTCCGACGGGGTCGAACTTAATGTTTCGAAAAGCTGGGTGACGTACTATGGCTCGTCGATCGATAGCTACTCTTTCCAAACTTATGTGCACGAAATTGGACACGCAATTGGCTTGGGTCACCAGGGCCCGTATAACGGTTCCGCGACATACGGAACCGATGAAGCGTACGCGAACGATAGCTGGCAGATGTCAATTATGTCATATTTCAGCCAAACTGAAAATACCACAACCGCTGCGTCATATGCCTACCTAGCCAGTACAATGATGGCTGATATTTTAGCGGCTCAAAACCTTTACGGCGCACCGGGCAGTAGTAGCGCGACGCAGGGCAATACAATCTATGGCCTTGATTCCAACCTCGGGAACTACCTTGATGAAGTTTTTGATGAATTGGCCACAGGGACAACAACATCAAATGTGACTGGAAACCCAATTGCATTCACGATCCACGACCGAGACGGTACTGATACCCTAGATCTCAGCTTCTTAACCAGCGGAGCACGCATTGATATGCGCGCAGAGCAGTTCTCAGATTTTGGAGGGTTGATCGGTAACATGGGTATTGCCCGTGGGACAATATTGGAGAGAGTAACGCTGGGATCAGGCAACGATACAGTCACGGGTAATAACGCCGACAACGTAATCAGCGGAGGCGCAGGCGACGATAAGCTCATCGGTGGCGATGGAAATGATGAATTATCTGGCGGCAGTGGCACTGATTGGGCCTATTTTTCGCTAGATGTTGATAATTTTACATTTGAAGTATTGTCATCTGCAATTGAGATCACGGGAAACTATGTTGACACTGTATTAAACGATATCGAATGGCTTTCCTTCGGGAGTGACTCAATCTCCTACGCGGACCTCATTTCACGGGTGACCGATGACGGCCTAGTCATCCTTGATGATGATCAGGTTATCACGCCGTTTACTGAGGCTGATTTTTTTGTGTTTTCCAATAATGGTGACGACCATGCAATATTGGGTTTCGTTTCGGATAGTGGCTCCGAACAAGAGAGTATTGATGTGACTGTGGCTGCTTTATTTGCGTTTGGTGAGCTCAGTGATGACACGACCAATAATATAGAAGTTTCGCAAGCTGAACTTGGAGACAATCCAATTACGAATACAGTACCATCGTATGAGGATGATTTCATGATGTGATTCTCTAGGCCATACATTAATGATAAATTTCCAATTGTTTCAACTGTGCTCTTTCCATTAAACTTTCCCACATGCGTGTATTAAGTAAGTAGGAAAGTATTGCCTTAATCGCCATCATTTATATAATTTATAAACGTGAATCCTGATCTGCTGCGCGCTCAAATCTAGGTCAATGTGTTAAGTATTAATCATGGACTAATTCACTGCTTAGATTATAGAAAATAAGAAAAACTTTCTCGGGCTTCAAATTTTAATGTCGAAATAATGTCTGTAGATGCAAAAAAAGTTATCCTGAACCCTCAATGGATTTCAACAGAGATAGAAATTTGATTGATAAAGATCAAAATTTGGGAAACTTTTCAAAGCGACATCACATCAAATTTAATGTTTGGGAAAGGTGCCATTTCGGGAAAAACGTGAGTTTTAGCCAAAGTCCAAAATCTTTCGATATAGTTGCAGTACAATTACCATTAAAATAATTCCAACACTTGTTCACTTATTGATAGTTTTATCTAGGAGGCGCAGGGTATCATGCGAAAAGTGGGGGCCTGGACATGTGTTTGAATAAATTTTGGACTTTTACTTTTTGTGCGTGTTTGGCTGCTTGTGGCGGGAGTTCAACCAGCAGTACCGAGACTGCCAGATTTACGACTTTGAAACAATTTAGTGATGGCGCTGGGGTCGCACGCGGTACTTTTGCTGACGGAACAGAAACGGTCTTCATTGCATCAAACGTTGCTGGAGTTGTATCAGCGGCAAACAAAATAGTCGACGCATCCGTGGGGGCCACAACGACATACCGTTCTCAGGCTTTCAGTGACATACCCATTTCTGAAACATTATCCACAGCAGTCGTGAGACGTGGAACAGTTACTCTGGCGGGCCAATCAGTAAATGTGCTCATCGTCGAGGACAATAGTGGAGACGCTGGCCTTGTTTACCTTTCGGCGTCTGGTGGAGATGTGCTTACTGCAAGTGGTGCTGGTTTTGGCACGGCTCCAAGCGGCGCATTTACTTACAATGGGGTACACATCATCGCTGAGAGGTCGGTTGGTGGTAGTGCACAAACAGGAACATTTTCTTTGACCGCTGACTTCGACAATAAAACATTTAGTTACAGTGGTACGACAGCAAGTTCGTCGCTGACAGGAAATGGAACAATCGACACAACAAGTGGCAGGCTGACTAGTAGTGATCTCTCCTCAGTTGCTAACGGCTTTAAAAGTTCAGCAACCATGTATGGTCAACTGCACGGCTCTTCTGCTCAAGCTACCAGTGGCGTATTCCATACAAACGAGTCAGATCCTAATTATGCTGGAGCTTTTGCTGGAAGCAGATGATACGATAATGTGGTGAGCTTACGAATATCAGTCGCACTGTTAGGCGTTATGCTATTACTGCCAATGGCTTCACACGCGTTTTGTCTTCTGCCTTCTGCAGATAGCCGTTTGCAGGCCTTCTGCATGTCTAATCTACTCAACTTCAAAGCAACGAACCTTAGATCAGCACTTGTTTTAGATTATCGCCTTAAACAAGAGGGTTATGACAGAGGGCTCGGCCTGAAGGGTATGACACAACAGGTGACTTTTTCACCATATGTTTCGCCAGTACTTGAATACAGTTCTGACATTAACGGTGGCAATCCCGACAAGCCGCTCGTGCTTGGATCTCTGACTTTTTACGGTGATGAAGAGTTTTTTCGAAAGAAAGGATTACTCGCTGGCGTTGCTTTCGGTGGCACGGGCCGTGCGATCTATGGCGATGGACGCTACCTAGATTATAATATTGGTGGCAGTTACGCTTATTCACCAGAACACGATATGAGTGTCATGCAAGGGTTTGCGAATGTTTGCAGCAAAAACGATATTGGTGGAAACTTTTATGTCGACGGATGCCTGAGCACGAATAGGCTGCGAAGAGACCTCTCAGCCCAAACCACCAGTAGCGCCACATTAAGTGTCGCGAAATTAATTGCAGAGGGTGATAGACGTGTGCATCAGGCCCGCTTTGGTATCCGGCGTTTTTTTGATGATGGATACGAACAAAATCAACTCACGCTGCAACTAGACACTTTGCATAACTCCAATTTGTTTACGTCGATCAATGTGTCTCTTGGAGACGAGGTTAAAAATACACTCGCTATGAGCCATAGCTTCACCGCCAGTGTGGGCACTTATTTGATGAAAAAACCATTCAATGCTTCTTTTTCGTATGTAGCCTCAGATGGGGGAATGTTGTTAGGGTTTCAACGTGAGGAAACAACGACACTCTTTGGCCTGAAGTACGCAATTCATCCGCGCTTCAGCCTGCTCGTGGGATATAAATACACAAGCAGCAATATCGATTATTTCGATGAGAGTGAGGCTATCGTTGGTGTTCAGTTCGCTCCAATACAATTTTAACGGCTAAAAAAAGTTTTCCGTGAATATGATCGAACTAAGACTTAATTTAATTAGCCCTGAACGCACGGGTAAAATAGTCTGTGAGAGGTTTTGCCAGGTAATTCAGCGGTGAGCGATCTGCTGTCTTGATAAATGCTTCAACAGGCATTCCTGGTAGCAAAACTTGACCATTGAGTTTCGGAATTTGACCTTCCTCTGGGATAAGTTCTACCTGATAATACGAGATACCAGTTGCTTGGTCAGTCAAAACATCAGCAGAAATCTTTGTGACTCGACCCAAGATTTCAGGCGTCATGCGCTGGTCAAAAGCGGCAAAGCGGAGTGACGCTTTTTGCCCAATATGAATTTGATCCACATGGATTGGTTCAACGCGTGCGGATACGATCATAGGTCGGTCCTGTGGAATTATATACATGATCGGTTCTGCGGGTGAGATTACAGATTGCAGTGCAAAGACACGAGAATCGTAAATTGTACCGCTAACTGGTGCGCGCAGTTCCGTCCGGGATAATGTCTCTAGAGTGCTCAAGCGGCGCTGCACGAGTTCAACTTCTTGAAACTGTAAGTCTCGCAGGGTCGAGATAGCCTCTTCACGAAGGCGTGTCGTGAGTGCGATTATGTCGATATTAAATGCCGCAATTTTTCCTCGTAATTGTGCAACTGCAGCCGTCAGTCTGCCTATCTCTCCCCGAAATCGCGCTTGCTCTCGTTTGAGTTCTGAGACGCGTGATATGGGTGAAAGCCCGCGATCGTAAAGATTTTGTGCAGCTTCCAACTCTGACTCAATCAATTTTTTTTGGGTCTTTAGCGCATCGAGTTGGGCGGCAGCTCCGTCAATCTGATTTTTTGATTGTTCGATTTGTTCAAGAATTTGCTCAGAGTTCTGCTGTAGGGTTGCAGCTCGAGCGTTAAAAAGTCGGTGCTGACCTTCGATCAGAGCTTGTACGGCCGGATTTTGCGCGGCTTTTGCCAAGAGTAGAGCAGGGGCCGGTAAATCGCTCAATCCATCTCGCTCCGCTTGTAATCTTATCTTCCGCGCTAGTAGTTCAAAAAGCTGCCCCTCAATGATCGCCAGATCTGACCTCAGTTGTTTGTCATCAAACCGTAACACGACGTCTCCTGTGGAAACGACATCCCCGTCCTTAACCAGCAGTTCTTCAACGACGCCACCTGTAGGATGTTCCAAAACCTGACGTTTGGACTCCACTTGTATCATGCCGGTAGCGATTACTGCTCCGGCGATTCGCGCTTGAACGCTCCATACGCCAAGCACGCCAACGAGCAAAAATAGAGCAAAGGCTCCAACCATGATAGGGCCAGTCGCTTTCCATTGTTGAGAACGGTTCGCCACTTGCTTCATGATTGGGGTGCTTTTGAAATTGTTCTTTGGACATGTCGCGTATTGCTCACCATCGAGTTGAGTATATCGTCGCGTGGGCCGTTTCCTATGATCCGACCTTCATCAATAACAAGTAATCGATCACATTCAGATATGGCTGTTGGCCGGTGGGTCAAAATAACCACTGACCGGTCGGATGTTTTAAATTCTCTGACGGCCAAATTTAAAGCAATTGACCCGTCATGGTCGAGCGCAGAGTTAGGCTCGTCCAAAACAAGAAGAACTGGCTTACCATAAAATGCTCTTGCCAATCCAATACGCTGCTTTTGGCCGCCAGATAGTTGATTATCGTGATCGCTTTTTACGAGTGTTTTATAGCCAGAAGGCAGAGATAAAATCATCTCATGTGCGTTAGCTCTCTTAGCAGCCTCAACGACACCGGCATCACATGGTTCGGTGCTCATTCGAGCAATATTTTCTGCGATAGTACCTGAAAATAGCACAACGCTTTGTGGCAGGTATCCGATCGCTAATCCCAGCTCCTTAACATCGTACTGATCAATGGTGGCTCCACCAAATCGAATTTCACCCGTCACAATTTCTGTTAAACCAAGAATTGATTTTGCCAGCGTCGACTTACCCGAGCCACTTTTGCCGATCACGCCCAATACTTCGCCTGGTGCCAAAGCAAATGTAACATTTGACAAAGTCGGTTTTTTTGCACCGTTTGCCATTATGTTGACCGCGTTGAAAGTAATCGTGGCTACAGGGTGGGGCAAAGATAATTTTTCTGGCGTAGGGGGAGTAGAAGCTAGCAATTGTGCGAGCGACATCCAAGCACTATGAGCGCGTTGCACCATCGGCCATTGGCCAATAGATTGCTCTATGGGTGCCAACGCCCTTCCCAAAAGTATCGAACCCGCTATCATTGCCCCGGCAGTCACTTCACCTCGTAAAACCAAGTAAGCACCAACCGCGAGCATTGCTGATTGCAGAAATGCCCGAAACGTTCTCGTCATTGCGGAGAAAAAGCCTGTTACGTCACTTGATTTGACGGTTTGTTCTAGCGCTGGATCTCGCAAGCCGTGCCAACGCTGAAGCATTGCAGTGCTCATGCCTTGTGCCCGTACTACTTCTGACGAGCGACGAGCCTGCGCAGCAAAATTACTTGCTTGGGCCGATGCAGTTTGTGCTGCCAGCGTTTTGTGCCTAGTCATTAAGTTGTTGAGTATTGTAACGAAAATAAGTGTTGCGCCACCAAAGACGGCCATCCATCCAAGCCAAGGATGGAATATGAAAATTGCGGCGATGAAAATGGGTGTCCATGGTACGTCGAAAAACGCTGGCATTACAGGAGAAGTGAAGAGTGTTTGTATCGCTTCCAGATCTCGCAGCCCATCGGCTGATGTGTTGCTTTGGTTTGGCGCCCTCGACCGCGCCAGCACTGCGCTGAACACCCGATCATCAAGTTTCGACTGAAACCGTGCGCCGAATCTAGCAAGAATTCGCCCACGAGCGTAATCCAAAACGCCCATCAGTGCAAAAAGTGTTGCAACAAGAAGAAAGAGAGCGACCAACGTCTCTTCTGAGCGTGATCCCAACACTCGGTCGTAAACTTGAAGCATGAATAAAGGGCCTGTCAGCATCAAGATGTTCACGAAGATACTGAAAATAAAAACTGACCATAACAGCCACTTTCCCGCTGCCTGCGCTGCCCGCAGTTCCTGCACTCCGGGGGTCTGATTTTGCGCCATGCGTAATTCCGATCAAACTATTGTTGTAACGGTGCCCTTAAATGGGGAGTCAATCAAGCGTAGGCTATTTTTGCTAACTGCGACCATAACTGAATTAATGGCATTTGCGCGGTCGAGCGCTATTATCGGTTCTGGCGGTCAGTATGACATTATAGCGTTAAAGCGCCAATCATTGTTTTGAACAGCTGTAGGACGTTCTAATTGTTTAGCTGGCGTCGATATTGGGTCGGCACGCAGCGTCTCAACCCCAGACCAATAAAGACCCCTAGTGCTATTCCAAATAAATCTGCTTGAAAATCTCGCCATTCGCCAAAGCGGTTCACATAAGGCTGAACAATTTCGATTAACCCACCAAAAACTGCGGCCATAGGTATAAGCCAAATTAACGAACGTGGTGACTGGATCGCAATTGGCAAAACCAAAAAAGCATAGGCAATAAAATGGTGAGTTTTGTCTGTTCCTGGCATCCCCTGTGGAACAGACAAGGGGATCAAGGACAATAAGCCAATCGATGCAGCGATGCAGAAAGTCATTAAAATTGAAGCACGTTTGAAGTTTATCGACACAATTATACTCTTCACTTATTGACTTAGGCCAATCCAACGCCTTCAGCTTAACTAGCACTTCCGATTTGTGTGCACCATACTCCCGTGGTCAGTAATACAAGCACCAAAACCCCTGAAGTTTGATACGTAGTTTACGTACGGATTTCAACACGGTTCAACACTGACAGTTTACGGAGATTGAGGCGAGAAAGTAGAATTTCGAGTGTTCGTACTAACCATGCAATTTCTCAGATTTTGGTAAGCTTCTTGAGACGTTANNAGTTGTCAGTTGTCAGTTGTCAGTTGTCAGTTGCGGTTTCATTTTTTTGCGGAGGTGAGGGAAAAGCTGAAGGACTGGCGTTGCGAAGGCCCTTTAACAGGCTTGCACAACAAAGCTATTAGTTTGGCTTTATCAGATTGAAGCCAATTCATGCTTTAAGTATCTCATCTCGAGACTACGATAAAAGCTTATGATACCAGTTGCACCAGTATCCTGAACCAACCTTACCACTTTGGCACCCAGTCTCGGTTATTTTCAGCCACGAAAGGGATTGCGCCGTCTCGCCGTAAAGATTACGCGGCGTCCATGCTGCTTTGAAGTGGGACTATTGTTGTGCAATGCGGCCCCCCCACAGTCTCTATATCTCCATCGAGCAGAAATCCGGAACATTAGCCACTACATGCTGACATACCGTTTAAGTTGAAAATTGGATCGAGCTGCGTCATTGTCAACGGAAACCAGCGCCCGGTTTTTCATGCCGGTTAGTCTTGCCTTAACCGCCTGACGCGAACAATGCTGGCGGACCACATTGATTGAACACTGTCGTCTTACAAATTTTCAGTCAATATTCTGAAATTTGTGTTTGATATATTAAAGCACTGGTCCAATCGTTGCGATGACATTGCTCCAAATACGCTTTTGCCATGGCCAAGCAAGGACTTCTCTCAAGCCGACCGTTACGGCGCTACCGATATATTCCTGCTGACGTCGGTAAATGGCACGAGTAGTTTCCTCATCTTGAAGCAGAATATTGTTTTCATAATTCAAGTCAAAGCTACGAAGATCTAGATTGGACGATCCGATCAGACTGACCTTTTCGTCAATTGTTAATGTCTTGGCATGCAGTAACCCACCGTAAAATTCATGAATAGTACAGCCGGCTTCAAGCAATTTGCGATAGTAGCTGCGGCTGGCGGCAGCCACGAACCAGCTGTCATTGTTCATTGGAAAAATAAGTCTAACACTGACGCCTCTGTGAGCTGCTGCGCAGAGGGCTTCCAATACAGTAGCGTCTGGGACAAAATAAGGCGTTGATAGGGTCAATGCCTTTTGTGCACAGGTTATTAAATTTACAAAAAGCTGGGGTGTGGCGCCTCGTCGCTCTGTCGGACCATCGCCCATAACTTGGGCAGGAAAGCCCCCGTTAATGGGTCTAGCGGCCAGCGCGATTTGATCGAGAGATTCTCCTGTGGTCTGTATCCAATCACTTGCGAACAACAGTTGATTTTGCGCAACTACTGGCCCCTCAAATCGCAACATAATATCTACCCACGGCGCATACTTTGCTTTTATTCTAAACTCTGGATCCGCTGAATTGCGGCTGCCGCAGTAGGTGACGCGCGCGTCGATTACCGTGATCTTGCGGTGATTGCGTAGGTCCAAACGACTGGTCAGAATAGTGCGAATAGGGTTTTCAAGTGACAGGGCCACCGCAAGTTGAACGCCGGCGTTTTTCATTTCGTGCCAAAGATCAGATTTTGTAAATGCCCGTGATCCAAGTCCATCAGCCATAGCCCGGCATGTCACGCCCCTTTTGGCAGCGCGTATTAGTGCCTGAGCAATGTCAGTGCCCGTGTGGTCATCAAGCCAAATATAGTAAAGAACATGTACGTGGTCGGTTGCGGCATCAATGTCTGCGACAAGCCGTTGCCGCGTTTCATCAGCATCTTTCATTATTTTGGCGGTGTTGCCATTAACTGGATGAAATCCGTTAATTGAACCTGCATAGTGAAAAGCCTGACGATATAGCGGATCAATTAATCGATCGACATCGTCGCGCTGACCCAAAAAAGAGGCTGCATTGGCACGTATGTCTTCAAAGATTTTACGATGTAGTTTGTTGGCTTTGTTACCTAGATCTATTTCACCGAAAAGAAAATACAGAGCGCTACCGACGTAAGGTATTACGTTCAATACGACAAACCAAGCCAAACGCGCCGGTGGAGATAAATCATCACGGAGAAGAATACGTGTCGTAAAGGATAGAACCAGCGCAATATGAAAAATTACAAGTAGCGTCATTCTGAACCCTTCTTCGCGGCGACATCCCGCGATTAGCTGTCGATTTTGTTGTCTTAATCTAGCGCAGGTATTTATGTTGTCTTGCGAGAATGTTGCTAGATTGATGGGTGTATAGCAGAGCCGCCCACACGGTAGGATGTCTTGGTGTTAAATAGAAGAGTTCCACAATTTAAACTGAGATTGCGCCGACGAAAATAAAAATCTTACTTAAAAAGCCTGTGATTTTGTTCATGAAACCGCGCGGGGCACAGACATTCTTACATCCTGTTGGATGTACACGAGATTTGCACCAGCCAATATTGTTATCGGTTCCTTTCAAGCGAGACCGGGCAATGTCGCTTTGACACCTGCCAAAACCATTTCAACGGCAATCGCTAATAAGATCATGCCCATTAGGCGTGTCATGATCACACGCATTGTGTTGGTTAAAGCTTTCCCAAAGAACGATGCGAAGAATAGAACGACAAATAGCATGGTAAGAATAAGCCCGACTACACCCCCAATTGCGAGCATATCAGTACTACTTTTTGCATGCTCAGCGTAGATGATCAGTGTTGCGATTGTTCCTGGCCCTACTATTATTGGAAAGGTGATAGGGTAGAAGGCTAGGGCGGAGAGGTCTGACATATGGCGCTTTTCGTTATCAGTCCCGTGGTGCGAAGTAATTTCATTACCATTGAGCATGGACCAAGCGATATGTGCCAAGACTACTCCACCAGCGATCCGGAACTGATCGATTGTTACCCCAAAAAATCCAATGATCATTTGACCAGAAATTAGGATCACTGCACACATTGCTGCTGAGAAAATAATGATCTTGAGAGCGAGTATGCGTTGCTGAGCCACTGTGAAACTAGTAGTCATTGCTAAAAAAATCGGTAAATTCACGAATGGATTCATTATAGCGAAAAACGCGCCGAATGCTTTCGTTAATTCGGAGTAGTCCATCAAAATCGCTTCCTTTAGAATATTAGTTTTGCTGCAAATGCAATCCAAATAGTATTAGCCAAATTTATATAATGGTACACATAACTTTCGAACACTAAGCTAAAATCCCGTGGAGCTAATTGCCCGCTTATGAAGTTAGTCTTGGTGCAGTAAACTTGTCTTCATCTCGTCGTTTGACAAAGATAACCGCAATAACTGTCGAAGGACAGGACGCAAGCGATACGATACGCGACGGTAGTCACGTGGTTGTAGGTATATCGTCTATTTTGATCGCCTTCTTGCAGTTTTGGAGAACGCCTTTTGACATATTCATTAGGCTTCAGGCAGTAGAACCGCACTTTTGGCATGGAACCCGACAACGATTTCAGTGCCGACTTCAAGAGGGCTATCCACGTCATCTTGAACGGCAAACATTGCGCCAAAATCAGCTTTAAGTGAGTATTCCATTCGAACGCCTACGTAGGTTGCCTTCTCGACCTGCGCTTTGAAGCCTAGTTCCGATCCAATCACCAAACGCGAAGGTCTTACAGCCAGCTTGGCTGGTCCAGAAGCGAGCCCGCGCGCAGGAAGAACATAACTATAATCCTCGATTGAAATAGTCGCATTTCCATTTTCAACGTCTTCAATGGTACACGGTAAAATATTTGCTTCACCGATAAAATCTGCCACAAATTGGTCAACGGGCTCTTCATATAGTGCGCGCGGTGAGCCTATCTGTGCAATTGACGCATTTCGCATGACCACAATTTCGTCAGAAACGGCTAATGCTTCCTCCTGATCGTGCGTGACGTAAACAACAGTTAACCCAAGATCTTTTTGTATAGCTCTAATGTCTTCGCGAACCTGGCGCCTAAGCTTGGCATCTAGGTTTGAGAGTGGCTCATCGAACAACAAAACCTGTGGCTCCAATACAAGAGCGCGCGCCACCGCTACTCGTTGTTGCTGGCCGCCCGATAATTCGCTTGGAAGCCGCGCGTCAAAACCCTTCAGCCCAACTAAGTCAAGTCCGGCCAAAGCTCGTTCTCGTGCTTCGATTTTAGAGAAACCGGAAAAAGTAAGGCCGTAAGATACATTTTCAAGCACACTCATGTGAGGAAAGAGGGCATATGACTGAAACACCATCGAGACATCGCGGTCAGTTGCTGGCAATGTTGTGACATCTCTGTCACCTATCAAAATGGTACCCTTAGAGGCCATCTCGAGGCCAGCAATCATCCGAAGCGTAGTTGTCTTGCCGCAACCAGATGGTCCTAAAAGCGTAACCAACTTTCCAGCCTCTACGTTCAAATTGATATTATCGACTGCTAAAACGTCACGTCCAAAGCGTTTTGAGACGTTTTCGAACCGAACGGGTGCAGCCTTCCCGACTATACGAGATTCAATCATGATTTCTCTCCTGATCCGAATTGAGTTCGACGCCCAATTTTAGTACGTCCGACCAAAATCTGTAGCAACCCAACCGCTGCGAGCATGACAAAGATCAGTGTTGTCGAGTAAGCTATAGCTAGTCCATAGTCATTATTTTCCACTCGCCCAATAATGTAGCTTGTTGCCATGTCATACTCAGCGGAAACAAGGAAAATTACTGCTGAAATCGCCGTCATGGCTCGCACAAAACTGTATACGAGAGCGGCCAAAATCGCCGGCCTGAGCAATGGCAGAATTATCCTGCGGAATGTTTGCCATGAGTTTGCTCCAAGTGTCAGCGAAGACTCGTCTAAAGATTTGTCTAATTGACTCATTGAGGCAATCCCCGCCCGCACTCCCACTGGCATGTTTCTAAAAACAAAACTCACGATCAGAATAATTCCCGTTCCTGTGATTTCGATTGGGGGTACATTAAATGCGAGTATGTAGCTGACGCCGATCACTGTGCCAGGAATAGCAAAACTCAACATTGTGCCAAATTCAAAAGCGTTTTTTCCTACAAAGGTTTGGCGAGTCAAAAGATAGGCAGTTACCAAGCCCACGATTGCAGTAAGCGGAGCTGCTGCTACCGCTATATAGATTGTAGTCCAGAAGCTATCCCACGCTGCGCCTGACCAACGAATTCCACTTTCTTCGAACCGAACTGAGAAAGCTGTAATATAATGCTTGAATGTTAACGTATTATTAACACCCCATAGCTCAACGAAGCTTCCATAAAAAATCATGCCATAGACGACTACGGTAAAGGCTCCCCAAGTTCCTGCAATTAGGAATACGGGTATAGACAAACCCTTTGGCATCAAAGGATGCACGCCTGCGTCGCCCTTCCCCGAAACCGTTGTATAACTTTTTTTTCCGAGCCACATGCGTTGGGCATAGAAGGCCGATAGAGTGAAAAACAACAGAACCATCGCTAAAACTGCGGCTCGGCCTTGGTCGTACTGCGCACCTACTATGGCAAAGAAAATTTCTGTGGAAAGTACATCAAAATTGCCACCTAAAACCAGAGGGTTGCCGAAATCTGCCATACTTTCGATAAAGCCAAGTAAAAATGCATTCGCAAGTCCTGG
>ENA-UZXD01009506-UZXD01009506.1-metagenome-genome-assembly--contig:-Day-3-50m-contig-9506_pt2 | contig 17494 bp, 14 predicted proteins | sample MGYA00260344_ERZ794904 | MGnify/ENA metagenome assembly ERZ794904 | reverse complement strand
TCATCTATCAAGGCATTTTCTTTAAGGTTTATGAATTCTGCCTGGTCTTTTCGCATTCTTAATGCGCCAATTGTTGAACCGGTAAATTCATAGGTTGGATTTGGTAGCGCCTCTATAACGATTAAGGCAAAGTGAGAGCGCATTGCCTCATCTATGGCAATGTGTTTTGCAGAACTTTCGCCAATATATAAAAGCGCCTCTTTAAGAGCTTGATCTGGCCCGTTTTCATCATTCCAGCTATTAATTGCTATATCGGTTCTCTTTCTTGCATCTTCTGCATTTACCGATGGCATCAAAAATGCTTCTTTTTCTTTTCCTATTAAAAGCATGCATGGCCTTTCATCTGGATAGGGGTTAAATCCCAATAACCAGTTCATATGCGTGCCTGGTCCAAGAACAACTAAGTCGACGTTATTGTCTTTCATCCGAAGTTTAAGTGAGTTTAATTTATTTTGCATAAACTTCTCTCTATTTATGCGTCTGTCATTCCATAAACCGTTCTTGCTACTTCAGGAGTTATAAGCTCATTTTTTAGATCTTCTTTTATTGAGGCCTGGTCACGAGACTTAGGTTTGCCTAAACCACCGCCGTTGCCAGTAACAACCCTAATGACATCATCTTTATGAAGACTTAAGCCAGATACAAAAGCAAACTTTTCGCTCTTACCTTTTAAAGGCAAGTATTCAACATAGTTTGATGAGCCTTCATTACCGCCATCAAGAGACCAGGCTGGAAATTTCGACCTTGTATAGCCGGCAGTTAAATAACCATCCTCTGCGCGAATTCGGTAATCCATTACAATCCCTCGTCCTCCGGTATATTCACCTTCACCACCAGGCTCTGTATTGAGGGACATCTGATCAACCCAGAGCCCATTTCTTGCCTCATTGATTTCTGCAGGGCAGTTATAAGTTTCACCATGGAAGCCACAAAACATAGCATTGTTACCGTCTGCTCCAGCTCGGCCACCCCAGCCACCAACTTGGGCTTCAACTATAGTATATTGCTTTCCAGTATCTGGATGGGTTCCACCAATAAACGTTCCACATACTGAGGCAAAATGACCAGCTGATAATCTTTCAGGCATATACTTAGCTAGGCATCGCCACATTATGTCGTAAACCCTAAGCTCTACTTCATAATAAAAGCCAAGTGGAGCAGGCTCCTGAGCATCAAATACAGTTCCAGGTTTTGTAATAAGCTCTATTGGCCTAAAGGAGCCTCCATTGCATGGAGAGTATGGGTCTGTCATTGACTTAAAAATCATTTGAGCAGCAACCATAACTCCATCACGTGTGGTATTAACTGGCGATGACAGTTGCTCTGGGTTATCTCTTAAGTCAACAGTGAATCGCTCATCGCTAATTGTTATTTTTACATTATAAAAACTACCATCATCTTGTTCTTCAGAGAGTTCGAAAACCCCTTTAGGTAGTTTTAACAACTCAACACGAGAAGCCTTTTCACCAAAATCCATAAACTCTACCATGGCTCTCTCAAAGACATTAGCACCATATTTTTTAGCAAGTTCTTGGATTCGTTTTGCGCCAATCCTAACTGCTGCTATTTGCGCCCAAACATCACCATATATAGTATCTGGCATTCTTGAATTAACTATAAGGATATCCATAACAGATTGAATAGTTTGGCCTTGACTTATAGCTTTAATAGCAGGGAGCCTGATGCCTTCTTGAAAGATTTCAGTGGCATCTCCAGTTAGAGAGCCTGGTGCCATTCCTCCTACATCAGAATTATGGGCAATATCCGCTGTCCAGGCGATAAGCTTCCCATCAGAGAAAACAGGCATTGCAAATACAATATCATTTAAATGTGTGACACCTCCATAATACGGGTCGTTTGTCATAAAGACATCACCTTCTTGGATTTCTCCAGGCTGATCAAATTTATCTAATATAACCTTTACTGCTTTATCAAGCACACCAATAAAAGCTGGTATTCCTGCTCCAGAGGAGGCAATTTCGCCTTCTGCATCCATTATTCCAGTGCCCATATCTAAAACCTCATAGATAATTGAACTCATAGCTGTTTTACGTATCGAAGCAAACATTTCATCAGCCGTAGCTTGAAGTGAACTTTGAATAATCTCAAGAGTAATAGGATCGTATTCTTCTTTTTTCATTTTTTTCTCCTTAAGGTAGAAAGGCAAAAGCTACCATTGCTATATTTCAATATGTATATTTTTATAACCATCAATATACACTTTATTTTCTGGGTGAATTACAGTAGTTGCCCCAGAGTCCTCAATTATCGCAGGTCCAATAAATTCCATACTTGGTAGAAGCTTATCTCCATCATAGAGGGTTGTTTGGTGAATTCCATCAAGGGCATAATCCACATCACGTTTACCTTTTCTAGCTTCTGCTTCATCAGCTTCTTGATTAGGAAGTTCCTTCATTGTTAATTTACCTACTTCAGTTGTTGCAACAACATGAATTCCAACAAGCTCAACAGGCATATTAAGCTGATATGTGTATTCATGTTCGTATGTTTTATGAAACTCGTCTTCAATTAAGACAATTTGTTGGTCTGAAATTTTTCCATCCGATAGTTTTACTTCGGTTGTGTGTTCTTGATTTTTATATCTAAAGTTTCCATAGCGGGTAAATTTTATATTTTTCTTTTTTATGCCCTCAGATTTAAATTGTGATATTGCTTCTGATTCGACCGCTGAAAAAGCTGACTCAATGTTATCTGCCGCACCTTCAATCAGATCAGCTAGGTGAGTTATAAAGTAATCACGCCTCAAGTCCGACATCATCATGCCCCATGCGGAAAATACAGATGCAGCAGCAGGTATGATAACTTTTTTAATTCCCAGCTCTTTAGCCAAGTCAACAGCATGCATTCCACCTCCACCACCAAATGCAACCAATACAAAATCACGAGGATCAAAGCCTCTATTTAGAGATACTAGCTTTAAAGCGTTGATCATATTATTATTTGCAATTCGAATAATTCCCCTTGCAGCTTCAGTAGAATTAACTCCTAATTTATTTCCAACTGAACTTAGTGCAGTATTAGCAGACTTCATATCAGCCTTAATAGACCCTCCACAAAAGTAGTCATGATTTATGCGACCTAGTTTTAGATTGGCATCTGTGGTTGTAGCTTCAACGCCTCCCTTACCATAGGCTGCTGGACCAGGTATTGCGCCAGAAGATTGAGGTCCTACATGAAGTTTGCTATACTCATCAACCCATGCAATAGAGCCACCACCATTACCAATTTCAACCAAGTCAACCACAGGTACCATAATAGGATAGCCTGCACTTTTCCCATCTCTTTCAATCCAGTAGTTGGTCATAATGCGCACTTGACCATTTTCAATAAGGGAGCATTTAGCAGTTGTTCCTCCAATGTCTAAGGCAAGAACATTTGGTTCATTGATTAATTTTCCAAGTTCTGCGGCACCCCAAAAGCCTGATGCTGGACCAGATTCAACCATTGTGATTGGGATGCGCGATACAGACTCTAAAGAGTCAACTCCACAATTAGACTGCATAATATAAGGACTTCCTTTGAACCCTTTTTCTTTTAACCCGTTTGCAAGTTGTTTCAAGTATTTTTCTGCAGCTGGTTGCACATACGCAGATAGAACTGCTGTACTAGTTCGTTCGTATTCTCGCCACTCTCTAGTAATTTGATGAGAAGCAACCACTGCAACCTCAGGCCACAATCGTTTTACTTCCTTCATTGCAGTCTTTTCGTGTGCAAAATTAGCATAGCTATGTAAAAAACAAATTGCAACTGCAGCAACACCCTCTGATTTAAAGTCATCTAGAATACTGGGTAATAAAGCCATATCCAGTGGCTCACTTTCTTCTCCACGGTAGCTCATTCTGCCTGGTAGCTCACGTCTAAGATATCGAGGGACAAAAGGGATAGGTTTTTGATAATGTAAATTAAAAAAGTCAGGCCTATTTCCTCTTGCAATTTCAAGACTGTCACGAAACCCTTTGGTCGTAACTAAGCCAACTTTGACACCTTTTCTTTCTGTAATTGAGTTAATAACAACGGTAGTTCCATGAGCTAGAAAGTCAACTTCAGAAGGGTCTACCTGTCCTTTCGCTAGGACATTTAAAACCCCTATTTCAAAATCTGGCGGTGTTGTGTCAGTTTTTGCTGTAACAATTGAATGTTTTCCTGTCTCTATATCAGTTTCAAAGCATACTAGATCGGTAAAAGTTCCACCAACATCTGTTGCAACACGAATCATTGTTTTTTTCATAGTTAGTCCATTGTATTGTTTGTAAGTTTATTTAACAAAAAGCAGGCTGCAGCAGGTAGCTTAATCTGCTCAAGATCTTTAATTTTTTCAGAAGTAAAGTAATTTTCTTCATGAAGGCAATTTACAGTACCCAGTAAAGCTCCATCTACAACAACTGGAAGATTAACGACAGATTGACAACCCAGTTTTTCTATCAAGCTATAATCAGAAAAAACTTTTGATATGTCACCAATGTTATTTGCAACAAAATAATCGTGCTTATCTAGAACAATTTCAGTCCAATCTGATTTTTCTATGGGCTTGGTACCTGATATTGGATACTCCTTTGGCATGTTAGAGAAGATTCTTTGAGCTTGGGCGTTAGGAATATCAAATGTTGTCAGAGTAAAAAGTTTTATCTCTATGAAATTTATTACTAATTGATATAACGCATTAAAAGCGTCATCAGGATGATTTCTTTTTCTAGATAAAGACTTAAAAAATTCTGAATAATCAATCATAAATTACACGCTTAGTATTATTGGTTATCAGTATGTATGTTTAAGTCCATACTATGGTCTTGAGAAAAAATTAGATTTCCACGACAATCAAACACACCCGGGATTTCTTTGCTCATCTCTTTTTCTCCAAAAACGTTCATTGTACAAACGTGTAGAAGAGTTGTTACCTTGTTTGTATGGTTCCAAGCAGAATGACTTTTAGACGAGTCAAAGTGAAGCGAATCTCCTGACTCAAGAACATTAACCTTGCCATCAATATAAATTGTAATAGCATTTTCTAATATGAAAAAAAACTCTTCGCCTTCATGACTAATTGATTCAGTGCGATGGCCTGGCATCTCATGGATGATGACGCTGTTAAGCATGTGTCCAGGAAATGAGTCGGATAGACGCTCATACTGTAAGCCATTTTTGTTGATTGTATAAATATCTCGTTCTTGGTGACGGGTAATTGATGATTTGCTTTTTGGTTGGCTCAGAAAATTTGAAACATCAGATTGAAGAAAGCTTGAAATAGCAGTCAAAGAAGTTAGAGATGGAGAGGTTAGTCCTCGTTCAACTTGAGAGATAAAGCCTATAGAGAGTCCCGATGAAATAGCAACTTCTTTCATCGAGAGTTTTAGCTCTTTTCGACGTAGTCTTAGTCTTTCGCCGAGTGTATTTTCTGGGTCTTCCTGAATTACTGTATGGTTTTTTTTCATAAGCCACTTTTAAGTAAATTTTAGTATAGGTAAAATATATTAACACACTTTTATTTAAATTATTAGGTATGAACAAAAAAAATGACAAAAATTTAGTATTAGTTAAATAAATTAGTCAAAGATATAAAAGTGTGTTAATATTAATTTCCAGTTAACAAGTTAACTAGGGTTATTTATTAATTAGGAGAAAATAATATGAATGTTAAATATAGCAAAAAGCCTTTAGGTTTAATTGCCTCAATGTTCTTGGCAATTTTATTTACATTTAGCTCAAATGCAGTTTTTGCAAAGAGTTATGAAGTGGCTTATCTATCAGCAAGCTCTGCCAATACTTGGTTAGGCGCTTCCGTGAAAGCGATGGAGGCAGTCGCAGGCAATAATGATATAAATATAACAGAGTTCGATGCACAGTTTGATCCAGCAAAACAAACGTCACAACTTCAAGACGCAATTGCTTCAGGCAAGTATCAGGGCATCGTTGTATGTGCCATTTATGGTGTAGGATTAATTCCAGATATTGAGGAAGCAATCGCTGCAGGTATTGAAATTGTTGTACTGAACCAAGTTGTTGGTCCAGACTTAACTACTTCAGATCCGCAAGTGGATGGTATTGCCGCATCAGTTTTGGCTTCACCATATCGATCAGGCACTCGTCATGGAGAGCTAACGGTTAGAGCTTGTGAAGGTGACAGTAACTGTGAAGTGGTNNTTTATTTATGGAATAAAGGGCATACCACTTGATGATGCAATCAGACAGGGATTTGATGATGTAATTTCACAACATTCTTCAATTAAAGTTGTTGCTGAAGGTGAAGGAAAATATCTTGGACCTGATGGCGGTATAGCTGCTACGCAGGACATTCTCAGCATGAACAGCTCGTTTGATGTTATGGTTGGTGCTGATCAATCCATGCAGGGAGCTGCAATTGTTTTAGCTGACGAGGGTATGACTGGTAAAGTCAAACTCATAGGTCTAGGTGGTTCCGCACCAGCTATGGAAGGCATTGCAGATGGCTCTTGGTTTGCTGGTGTTTTAGGGGCACCTGCTACCGAAGGGCGCTATGCAATGGAAGCTATGGTCGATGCTTTGAAAAATGGCGTTCACCAAGGTGGAATTGATCCGCTNNAAATTTACAGCTGAGTGGGATGGCTAGTTAAATAATTTCAAAGCCCTTATTGTTTATAAAATGAATAGTGAGGGCTTTGTTTTATTAGATAAATCAATTCCAATTTTATTTTGCTTGGAACAAATTTTAGTAGCTTAATAATTCATAGAAAAATATCTGTAACTTTCAAAAAGTGTAGTTATGAAAAGCCAAAATACAGGACAAAAAATAATGTATTTAAATCCAGTTGGATTTGATGCTTATGATGCTTTTTTTGCTGAAATGATAAGTAAGAACAAGTTTGCAAGTTCAGAAGTTCAAGTAACCTCGCTAGCTCAATCAGTTGGACAAATGGATAACTTAGAATACAGAACTTATAATGCACTTATAGCATCAGATCTAATTAAGGCAACAAGACAAGCATCGATTGAAGGTTTTGATGCGTTAATCATTGGCTGTTTTTACGATCCATTTTTGTTAGACGCCAGAGAAATATCTGGCGATATGGTAGTTGTTGGTCCATGCCACTGTTCAATTGAAATAGCTTTAAAATTATCCAACTCTTTCTCCGTTATTATAGGACAGAAAAAATGGCAGCATGAAATGCAATCGACAATAATAGAATATGGTTTTGGAGAGCATTTAGCCTCCTTTAGAGATGTTGGCATGACAGTTCCTGAGTTTCAAGAAGACCATAAACTAACTGAAGAGAAGTTAATGGAGGCTGTTCGACTAGCCATAGATGAAGATGGAGCAGAATCTATAATATTAGGATGCACATTGGAATTTGGTTTTTTTGAAAAAATTCAAAATAAATTTAATATTCCAGTGATAGACCCTTCTATAGCGGCATTAAAACAAGCGGAACAAGCAGCTATTTTAAAAAATAAATTTGGTTGGAAGCCTTCAAGACAATGGAGCACACAAGGTCCGCCTGAAAGTGATATTAAGCGTTACAATTTGTTTGATAAAGAATATCAATTTGGAAATCGCATAACTGTTTAATAAGTATTAAATCCAGTGGAAAAACGTAACAATAATATTAAGGCTTTTATTAGTTTTGATAAAGTTAGTAAAAGCTTTGGGGCAACGAATGCGCTTATCGACTGCTCAGTTGATTTTGCAGCAGGAAAGATACACGCTTTAGTTGGCGAAAATGGAGCTGGAAAATCTACTTTAGGTAAGCTCATTCTTGGTGTACATAAACATGATTCAGGGGTAATTAAGGTTGATGGTAATGAAGTCTCTTTCTCATCGCCAAAAGAATCAGTAAATCAAGGCTTAGTAGGAATTTCACAAGAGCTATCATTGTTGCCTGATCGAACAGTGGTTGATAATATTGCTATAGGCAGAGAAACAACTTTTGGACCATTTGTTTCTAGTAAGCAAACACTTCAAAAAGTTTTGAGTGTTATGAAAAAATATGATCTCTATGTTGACCCTAATAGAATTGTTGGGACGTTATCAGTAGCTGATCAACAGAAGGTTGAAATCCTCCGAGCATTAAACACCAACGCCCGTTTAATTGTTTTTGATGAGCCTACAGCTCGACTAGCTAGTCATCAGGCTGAACAGCTTCATAACTTGGTACGTTCTTTAGCTGAATCTGGCACTACTATAATTTATATTTCTCATTTTCTTGAGGAAGTTTTAAAAATCTCTGACACTATTTCATTATTAAGAAATGGCTTAAAGGTCAGAACTGAGCCAACATCAAAAGAAACAAAAAAAAGTCTTATTGAGGGAATGACTGGAAAAGATGCAGGAAGCTTATTTCCTAAAAAACCAAAAATAAACCCTAATAGTGAGACTCTTTTGAAAGTAAATAACCTTACTCGTAAAAATGAATTTGAAGATATATCATTTGAAATAAAAAAAGGTGAAATTCTTGGTATTGCTGGATTGGTTGGGTCGGGACGAAGTGAGTTAGCACATGCCATATATGGAAATAGCTTGCCGGATAGTGGTAGTGTAGAATTTTGTGGGAAAGAGTTTATTGTTAAAGACACTGCCAAATCTATTGATTCTGGCATGGCAATGGTTCCAGAGTCTAGAAGAGAGCAAGGTTTATTTTTAGAGCGCTCTTTATTAGAAAATACTTCGTTACCGTATTTGAAAAATTTTTCTTCTTGGGTTTATGGGCTTAACAAGCGTCAAGAGTATGATGAAGTAGATGATAGTTGTATGACAACAATGGTAAAGCATAGCGGGCTAGAAAAAGAGGTTCAATTTTTGTCTGGAGGCAATCAGCAAAAAGTATTATTCGCAAGAGCAGCAATGGGCAAACCTAAGTTGCTTATAGCAGACGAACCAACTCGAGGAGTTGACATTGGAGCTAAGCAGATAATTTATGAACTCATGTCTCAATTATCAAAAGTAGGTGAGGCGGTTTTATTAATTTCATCAGAGGTGGAGGAGATTATTGGAGTTGCACACAGAACGCTTGTTATGTCACGGGGTCAAATTGTGGCAGAGCTCAAGGGAAGTCAAATAACAAAGAACGCTATAATGGAAGCTGCTTTTAAGCAGGATTAATCGTATGAAAAATGTATTAGAGTTTTCAAAAAAACATGGTATTGCCATAATTACTATTTTACTTTTTGTAGTATTAGCTCTAACAACTGATGGTTTTTTTACAGAGCGAAATCTTAGAAATTTATTAGATCAGCAGTCGACAATTTTGATAGCTGCCTCATTTATGACAATTGTTATCATTTCAGGTAATTTTGATATTTCTGTTTCGTCAATTTTTGTTGTATCCCCTTTGTTTGCATTACTTGTTGAAAATGCAACTGGAAATATATTTTTGGCTTTATTGGCTGGTATCAGTATAGGTCTTGCGATGGGGGCATTCAATGCGATTGTTGTTACCTATTTCAAAGTAAATTCATTTATAGCAACATTGGCAACCTCTTTTATGTTTTTTGGTCTAGGCTACTTAATTAGTGACAGATCTTTAATGAGACCTATGGGCGATGCCTATCAACAAATCGCTCGTACAAAGTTTTTTGATATTACTTCTGCTACATGGCTTGCCTTGGTAATGGTAATTATTGCGAGCATTATACTAACTCAAACGAGGTTTGGTCGTAACGTGTTTGCAACTGGAGGTAATCAGGAGGCTGCTCGATTGGCAGGCGTTAATGTCTCTAGAGTTCAAGCTGTAACCTTTATTTTGCTTGGAGGTGCTGCTGCGCTTGCAGGAATTGTGAGCTCATCAAGGGCTATTTCAGCACAGCCATCTGATGACTTTAGTTTTGTATTTTCAGTTCTAACGGCTGTTATTGTTGGAGGTACTTCTATAGCTGGAGGCAAGGGGGCTGTATGGAGAACTGTAGCAGCGGCTTTCTTTTTAGCATTCATGAGTAATGGATTTAATTTGAATCAAATTGATCCACTTTGGCAAAGAATAATATTAGGGCTTGTTATAGTGATTGCGGTTGCAATCGATTCTTGGTCGCAACGCAAAAATGTTTAAATAATATGATGATTAGAGTTGGAGAATTTAGATGATTAGAGTTGGGGTAGATGTTGGTGGAACTAATACTGACGCAGTTGTTATGAAAGGACAAAAGTTTTTAGGGGGCGCTAAAAGACCTACTACAGAAGATATCTTAACCGGTGTTGAAAATGCAATTCAAGCCGCCCTGGGTGAGGCAAAAACTTCTTCTGATAGTGTGGACGTTCTAATAATTGGCACCACTCATTTTGTGAATGCATTAGTTCAGCGAACTAAGCTTGCACAAACAGGGCTGATTAGGATGTGTTTGCCATCAGGCTCATCAATTCTTCCTTTTTCTGACTGGCCAGAATCTCTGGTTAACGGCATGAAAGGATCTTGTAAGCTTGTGAAAGGCGGCTATGAAATGGACGGAAATGAAATATCTCCGCTTGATAAGGATGAGCTTATAGATGCCGCTAAAGAGTTAAGCGATTTGGGTTGTAATCAAATTGCAATTAGTTCGGTTTTTGCCACAGTTAGAGGAGATATGGAAGATGAGGCTTTAGAATTAATAAGCAAGGCCATGCCAGAGCTTAGCATTACACTTAGCAAAAGTATTGGTGGTATGGGATTACTTGAAAGAGAAAATGCAGCAATTATTAACGCTTCACTTAAGCCATTGGCTGGAGAGGTTGTTGATTCATTTAAGCTTCTTCAGAAAAGTTTAAAGCTTTCTTGTCCAATGTTTTTTACTCGAAATGATGGTACTTTAATTGAGGCAGCTGAGGTTATTGAGTTGCCTGTACTTACATTCGCTTGTGGCCCAACAAACTCTATGCGCGGAGCTGCTTTTCTTTCTGGTTTGCAGGATGCTTTAGTTGTTGACGTTGGTGGTACAACCACAGATGTTGGTGAGGTTCAAGACGGCTTTCCTCGATTAGCCGGTACTTCTGTTATGGTTGCCGATGTTAGAACTAACTTTGCAATGCCTGATGTAATAAGTATAGGGCTTGGTGGTGGCTCTATTGTTAGTGACAATGACCCAATGTCTATTGGGCCAATTTCTGTTGGTCATGAGCTTCCTCAAAAAGCTAAAGTATTTGGAGGCGACACATTAACTGCGACTGACCTTGCCGTTGCTGCAGGACGATGTCAAGTTGGCGATACTGCCCCACCATCAATAGTATCCATTGACAAGCTAGTGGAAATTCTAGACAAGATGGTTTCAGATCAGGTCGCACGAGCTAGAACAAGCAACAAAGCTATTCCAGTTATAGCTGTTGGTGGAGGTAGTGTTATGATGCCTTCTGAGGTTGACGGATTAGAAGTTATTTCTCCAAAACATAACGATCTAGCTAATGCAGTAGGAGCTGCTATTGCACAAGTTAGTGGGCAGGTGTCACGTGTAGTTTTACTAAATGATGATATTGATCGTGATAGTGCTATTAAAGAAGTGACAGAAGAGGCCACTAAGATTGCAGTTAAAAGACATGCTGATCCTAAATCGATTTCTGTTTTAACAGTATCAGATATGCCACTTTCATATTTGCCAGGTAATAACTTATTGATTAATGTTACTGTTGTGGGCGACCTTTTAATGGAGGAAATTTAATGAGTATTAAAAAACTATCTTTTGTTGATAATAAATCGATAAATGCAATTGCCTTAGGGGGCGCTGTTCTTGGTTCGGGCGGTGGTGGCGATCCTTATGTTGGGCGACTGATGACACAACAAAGCATGAAAGAGTCAGGAGGAGTTGAAGTAATTGATATTGAGTCTTTGCCAGATGAGGCGTTGATTTTGCCAATTGCTATGATGGGAGCGCCTACAGTTATGGTTGAAAAATTTCCTTCTGGTAATGAATTTGCACAATTGATTCCGATGATTGAAAAAATGCTCACAAAGCCTGTTGCGGCTATTTTGTGTATTGAGGCTGGAGGCTTAAACTCAACGATTCCATTTGTAGCAGCATCGAAATTAGGTTTACCAATAATCGATGGTGATGCAATGGGGAGAGCGTTTCCTGAGCTACAGATGGTGACCTTTACTTTAGGAGGTATAAGTGCAACACCAATGGCGATGGTTGACGAAAAAGGCAACGGTTGTAATTATGCTACTATTAGTAATGCTTGGACTGAAAAGCTTGCACGAGCAATTACAATCGAGATGGGCGGTTCAGCCATGTGTAGTCTTTATCCAGTTTCTGCTAAGGAGTGTAAGGAGTATTTAATTAAGGGCAGCCTGTCTTTAATTCACCATATTGGCTCTATTATAGAAAAACATAGTTTTAATGCCTACGAAATACTTGTAAAAGAGTTAGATGGAAAGCATCTTTTTCAGGGCAGAGTAAGGGATGTTGAAAGGAGAACTGAGGGTGGTTGGAATAGAGGCATTGTTAAACTAGAAGGCATAGATGATTTTGTGAATCGTGATGCGAAAATTGATTTTCAAAATGAATTCTTAGTTGCCATGGAAGGAGATAAGGTTCTTGCTACAACCCCCGACTTAATATGCATGTTTGATGCCAACACAGGTACTCCTGTTACTGCCGAAACGATTAAGTATGGTCTTGCTGTAAATATACTAGGACTTCCCTGTGATCCGATTTGGCAAAGCAAAGAGGCTATTGAAATGATTGGGCCTCGATATTTCAAATATGATATTGATTATCAGCCTCTATGAGGCCTTAAGCAGGCCAATACGTTTTTGTGCGACCGCTAAACAAGATACTCTAGAGTAACCATAAAGCTCCATCACTGGATCGTTTAATAAGTAATTAATTAAATTATAGATTCAATTTTAGGCATTAGCCTAATAAGTTCCTGAGTATATGGGTGTTCTGGATTGTTAAATAATTTCTCAGTTTCTTTTGTTTCACAAACACTACCATTTTTCAGTACTACAATTCTATTACACATTTGTCTAATTACAGGAAGATCATGACTAATAAACAACATAGCAAGGTGAAGCTCATCTTGAATATCTTTTAAAAGATTTAATATTTGTGCTTGTATACTTACATCCAAAGCAGAAGTAGGCTCATCACAAATTAATAAGCGTGGTCTTGTGGCTAAAGCTCTAGCAATTGATATTCTTTGTCTTTGTCCCCCAGAAAATTCATGAGGATATCGATCCAATGATTGTCTTGTCATTCCAACAATATCTATCAAATCGTAAACATTTTGTGTGAGTTCATTAGAGCTAATATTTTTTTGAAAAAGCTTTATTGGTTCAGATATTATGTCTTTTACTTTAAATCTTGGGTTCAAAGATGAATACGGATCTTGAAATATCATCTGAATTTGCCCCCTACTCTTATCAATTTGGTATTTTCTTTTTGAATTATAAAGTGAGATATTATTATAAAAAATTTCCCCATTAGTTGGCCTTACTAGTCCTGTAATAATTTTTGCTATTGTTGATTTTCCTGAGCCAGATTCACCAACTAAACCTAGAGTTTCACCCTCAAATAGTTCAAAAGATACATTATCAACTGCCTTCACTACTTTATCAGGAGTCTCGTTTTTTGATCCAAATGAAATATTAATTGCGAAAGATTTATCATCAAAAATTTTAGTAACGTCTGTCAGTTTTAATAATTTTTGTTTTTTATTCTCTCTTATTCCCCAGGTTTTTATAATATTTTTTGTTAAATTTTTAGAATCAGATGTAATTTCTTTCCCATCAGGACTAATAAGTTTGAATCTATCAATTTTTTTATTTGTGGGAGGTACAGAAATAACCAAACTTCGAGCCTCATTAGATTTGGGGTTATTTAATAATTCTTTTGTATCACCTTGCTCAACAATAACTCCATGTCTCATAACAATAACTTTATTTGTTGTCTCAGCAATAACACCCATGTCATGTGTAATAATAATTACTCCTAAATTTCTTTTTTTAGTAAGATCTTTAAGTAATTCCAGTATTTGATATTGAATACTTACATCTAAAGCAGTTGTAGGTTCATCAGCTATAATTAAATCTGGTTCACAACTTATTGCTAAAGCAATAACAACCCTTTGGCGCATACCTCCGCTAAATTGATGGGGATAATCTTCAATTCTTTTTTCAGCGTTATCTATTCCTACTTCTTTTATGAGTTGAATAGATTTTTTTAATGCTTCTTGATAGCCTAAATTTAGGTGTGTTTGAATGGTTTCAATTAATTGATCTTTTATTTTAAATAATGGATTTAAGGATGTTTGAGGATCTTGAAAAACAAATCCAATTTTCTTTCCTCTAATTTTTTGAATGAGCTCTTCGTTATCTCTTAATTCATTATTATCAATTTTAATTGATCCATTCGTTATTTCGCCTGGAGGATCAATTAAATTTATGATGGCATTTGCAATAGTAGATTTTCCAGAGCCAGATTCACCAACTATTCCTAATATTTCACCCCTTTCCAATGTAAATTCAACATCTTTACTAGCAACAATTGTTTCTTTTCTAGTTGGATAACTAATATCTAAATTTTTAACTTCTAAAAAACTCATCTCTTTTTTAATTTAGGATTTAAGGCATCTCTCATCCAATCTCCTAATAAGTTAATAGATAAAGCTAAAAGGACTAAAAAAATAGCTGGAAAAAATGTAATCCACCATTCGCCTGAAAATAAAAAATTATTTCCAAATCTAATTAATGTTCCCAGAGAAGGTGTTGTAGGCGGAACCCCAACACCTAAAAAACTTAATGTAGATTCTGTAATTATTGCAAGAGCCAATCCTATTGTTGCAATTACCAAGATAGGTCTAAGTATGTTTGGCAAAATATGTTTAAACATAATTAGAATGTTTGATAACCCTATAATTCTCGAAGCTGATACATATTCTTTATTTTTTTCAACTAGAGTTGATGCTCTAGAAACTCTAGCGAACTGCGGCCATTCAGAGATACCAATTGCAAAAATTAATACGTAAATTGCCATTTCATCATGCATTGATTGTGTAATGATTGATCTGGCTATACCATATACGAGTAGAGCCATTAGAATGCTTGGTATTGTTAATTGGACATCTGTAAGCCGCATAACAACTGTCTCATATACACCACCTATATAACCAGCAGTAACACCAAGGAATACGCCGAGTATCATAGCAAAAATTATTGATGAAAATCCTACGATTAATGAAATTCTTGAACCATAGATCATTGTTGAGAACATATCTCTTCCTTGTTGATCAGTCCCAAGAATAAAGCTAGTACTACCACCCTCAGACCATGAAGGCGGGGTAAATGCATCCATTAATGAAACTGTAGCTGGGTCAAAAGGATTGTAGGGAGCAACTATTCCAGCAAAAACTGAACAAAGAAAAATAATAAATAAAATAGTAGAAGAGATAATTGCAATTTTTGAATTAAAAAAGCTATACCCTATATCGGTATCATAAATTTTATCAAATGTTTTGAATAACATCTCTAACTCGTCTCTTCTTTAAGTCTTATTCTTGGATCGATAAAATAATATGAGATATCAACAATGAAATTTATCATAACAAAAATAAAAGCAACCATAATCATGTAGGCTGACATTATCGGTATATCAACAAAGTACACTGCATTAATAAATAGTAAGCCCATACCAGGCCATTGGAAAACTGTTTCTGTAATAATTGAAAAGGCTATTAAAGTTCCAATATTAATACCAGTAATAGTAATTACAGGTATTAAACCATTTTTAAGCGCATGCTTATAATTGATGATATTTCTTTTAATGCCTCTAGCTTTAGCAAATTTAATATAATCCGTTTGAAGTATTTCCATCATTTCCGCACGAACTAATCTGATGACATATGTCATTTGAAATAAACTTAATGTGACCGAGGGTAATATTAATGCCTTAAGTCCAGAAGTAGTTAAAAAACCTGTTGTCCAAAAACCTAGCTCTATAACTTCACCTCTTCCAAAAGAAGGAAGAACTCCCAGTATTACAGAAAACAAGTAAATTAACAGTATCCCTATAATGAATGTTGGAAGAGAAACACCAGCAAGTGAAACGACAAGGACGATATTTGAAATAAAACTATCTCTATGGATGCCTGTATAAACACCTAAAATGACGCCCGTTATGATAGCAAGCAAGGCAGATACAAATACTAATTCTAGAGTAGCTGGCATTCGTTCTGCAATTAAATCCGAAACCTCTCTTTTTAATTGATAAGATATGCCAAAATCGCCTTGAATAATATTGCCTAAAAATCTTGAAAATTGAATATAGATAGGATCATTTAATCCCAGGACCTCTCTAACCTCAGCTTGTCTTTCAATCGAGGCATCTATTCCTGTCATGCTATTTACTGGGTCTCCAACAAAATTGAATAAAGAAAAGGAAACAAAGGCAACAACAATCATTACAAGGATAGATTGTAAAAGTCTTTTAAAGAAATAGCTAAACATGGACAACTTGGTGATGTAAAGGAGGTTATGTTACATCAACTTGAAATGTTTTTCTGGCCAGTTACCTGGCCAGAAAATATATAACTTTTTTAGTTTACGTTTGCAAATCTAAATAATGGTTCGTTGTTCATTCTAATTGGAACATCGATATTACTTTTTGATGCTTGGTTAACAACTTGGTGATGTAAAGGAAGATACGTTACATCGTCTTGAGTAATATCCCAAGCTTCAGCAATCATAGCATTTCTTTTATCTAAGTCTGTTTCAACACCCATTGCCGCAACTAATTCGTCGACTCTAGCGTTACTGAAATTTACTTTATTCCAGCTACCAGAGCTTTCAAACAAGTATGAATATACATAGTGACTGTCAAAAGTTGGAACACCCCAACCTAACATGTACATGTCACTAGTCACACCATTAGCATCACCGCCTTTAACTTCAGCGAAATGCTGACTCTTAGTTTTTGCATCAAGATTTACTGTAACTCCAATTTTTGCAAACATACCAATAGCTGCTACACAAATTGCTTCATCATTGATGTAACGATCATTAGGGCAATCTAATGTAAGCTCAAATCCGTCAGGATAACCAGCTTCAGCTAAAAGTTGTTTTGACATTTCAGGATCGTAAGCCATTCTTTGATCACGCGCTGCTGTATGACCATTAACACCAGGAGCAGTAATAATACCTGCAGGCACACTTTGCCCTCTCATTACCTTATCCTTAATAGCGTCCATATCTAAAGCATGGTACATTGCCAGCCGAACTCTTTTATCTGCAAAAGGATTTTTTCCTTTAATGTTAGAAGAATTCAATTCAGCTGAACCTTGATCCATACCAAAGAAAATGGTTCTATTTTGAGGAGTCATTTTCACACTATGGCCTGAAGAAGAGTCGATTCTTTGAATATCTTGAACTGGCACAACATTAGTGTAATCGATTTCTCCAGAAAGAAGTGCCGCAACTCTTGTTGCATTATTCTTAATTGGGAGTAATTCAATTTGATCTATGTTGTGTAAATAGTGATTTCCCCACCAGTTATTATTTTTTTCAAAAACAGTTCTTACATCCTGCTCTCTAAAAGTAATTTCAAA
>ENA-UZXD01007351-UZXD01007351.1-metagenome-genome-assembly--contig:-Day-3-50m-contig-7351_pt1 | contig 17535 bp, 17 predicted proteins | sample MGYA00260344_ERZ794904 | MGnify/ENA metagenome assembly ERZ794904 | reverse complement strand
GGCTCCACCGGGAGGCCCCGACCTGACCATCGACGACGTGCTGGACGCCACCGACCACGTGACCCCGGCCGTCGAACTGCTGGCCGCCCGGTCGATGCGAATCGACCCTGATTCGGGCCGCACCCGGACGGTGGTCGACACGGTGGCCGACAACGCGGCCGACGCGGGGATCGTCTGCGGAGGCCGGGCCATCGGCCCGCGGGAGACGGACCTCCGGTGGGTCGGTGGAGTCCTGAGCCGCAACGGCACCGTCGAGGAAACCGGACTGGCGGCCGGCGTGGGTGGCCACCCGGCGCTGGGCATCGTCTGGTTGGCCCGCCGGTACGCCGAACAGGGGCTCGCTCTCCTGGCCGGTCAGACCATCCTGGCCGGGTCGTTCACCCGACCGGTCGACGTCCGCCCGGGCGACGAGTTCGCCTTCGACTACGGCCCACTGGGCCGGTTCACCCTGGGGTTCACCTGATGCCGAACGCAACCGAGATCGCACCCAACCGCTTCAAGCAGGGGCTGACTGGCGGTGCCGTCCAGTACGGCCTGTGGCTGAGCCTGGCCGACCCGGTGGCCGCCGAGATCGCGGCGGGTGCCGGATTCGACTGGCTGACCATCGACCAGGAACACGCCCCCAACGACGTGCGGACCACGCTGGCCCAACTCCAGGCCGTGGCCGCCTACCCGGTGGAGCCCATCATCCGGCCGCTGCGGTCCGAACGGTCGCTGCTCAAACAGGCCATGGACCTCGGGGCCCGCACGATCCTCGCTCCCATGGTCGACACCGCCGAGCACGCAGCCGAGATGGCCGCCGCTGTGCGTTACCCACCAACCGGTGTGCGTGGCGTGGCCAGCGCCCGGGCCGCCCGTTGGGGACGGGCCACCAACCACTGGGAACGGGCCGACGCCGAGGCCTGCCTCATCGTCCAGATCGAATCGACGGCCGCGCTGGACGCCCTGGACGAGATCGCGGCGGTCGACGGCGTGGACGCGCTGTTCGTCGGGCCGTCTGATCTGGGCGCCGCCCTCGGCCACCTCGGTCAGGCCGACCACCCCGAGGTGCGGGCCGCGGTGGTCGAGGCCATCGGGGCCATCCGGGCCGCCGGGAAGCCGGCCGGCGTTCTGGCCACCACGCCCGAGCGGGTCGAGGAGTACGTGGCGGCCGGCGCCACCTTCGTGGGCGTGGGCGTCGACACCATGGTCCTGGCCCGGGCCACCAGCGACCTGGCGGGCCGGTGGACCGGCCCGGAGGTGGGTTCCGATGGCTGAGCGCGGCTACCACCAGGAGCGGGCCGAGACCCCTCCACCGCCCAGTGGCTGCCCGATGCATGCGTCGTGGAGCCCACTGGACGACGACTACCAGGCCGACCCGTACCCCATCGCCGGTCGACTGCGCGACGAGCACCCCGTCTTCTACGCCGAGAGCCTCGACGCCCTGGTGGTGACCCGCATGGCCGACATCGAGGCCGTGTTCACCGACCACGAGACGTTCGCCTCGACCAACGTCCAGGACCCGGTCTTCCCGTTGGCCGCCGAGGCCCACGAGGTCCTGGCCGCCCCGGACTTCGACCCGGTGGCCGTCATGTCCAACCGCCCGGAGCCCGACCACGGCCGCATCCGGGTCCACACCCGGCAGGGCTTCTCGAACCGGCGGCTCCGCACCCTCGAACCGTTCATCCGGAACCGCACCCACGAGCTACTGGACGCCATGGAGGCCGGCGGGTCACCGGCCGAGTACGTGGAGGCGCTGGCCTTCCCGCTGCCCGGCGAGACCATCTTCCGGTTCATCGGCTTCCCGGCGGCCGACGACGAGCGGCTCAAGGACTGGTGCGGCGAACGCAAGGCCTTCTCGTGGGGTCGACCCACCGCCACCCAGCAGGTGGAGATCGCCAACTCCATGCTGGACTACTGGCGGTACTGTCGCGACTTCACGGCGTCCAAGCGGGACCAGCCGGGCGACGACTTCGCCTCCGAACTACTGGCCGCCCACGCCGAGCACCCCGACGAGATCACCTACCGAGAGGTGGAGTCGGTCATCTACGGGCTGTCGTTCGCCGGCCACGAAGCCATCACCTCACTGCTGTGCAACACGTTGCTGTGCCTGCTCCCCCGGCGTGACCAGTGGGCGGCCGTCTGCGCCGATCCGTCGCTGATCCCCAACGCCATCGAGGAGGTCATGCGTTTCGAGTCCAGCCAGGTCGCGTGGCGCCGGGTCACCACCCGGGACACCCGACTGGGCGGCATGGACGTCCCGGCCGGTACGACCATCTTCCTGAACTTCGCTTCGGCCAATCGCCAACCCGACCTCTGGGACGACCCCGACACCTTCGACATCCACCGTCCGGACGCCAACCGACACATCTCGTTCGGCAAGGGCGTGCACTTCTGTCTGGGCGCCCGCTACGCCAAGTTCGAAGCCCAGGTGGTGACCGAGATCCTCGCCGAACGAATACCCGGCCTACGTCTGGTCGACGACCAGGACCTGGACTACTTCCCGAACATCACCTTCCGGGGCCCAACCGAGTTGCAGATCGCCTGGTAACGGTCGAGACGATGAGTCAGTCGGCAAACCCGGCACGGCGATAGACATACCCGGGCGACTCGGGGTATCCAGCCCAGACTCTGGCGCGGAAGAACTGCAGAGCAGAACCGACCGTCAAGGCAAACACCACGGTTCCCAGTCCGAACCGGCCTCCGAGGACGATGCCGACCAACAGCACCGTGACCTCCAGCAGCGTCCGGGCGACCCGGAAGCTCAACCCTGCATCGACCAGCGCCGTCATCAGGCCGTCACGAGGCCCGATACCGATGCCACCACCGATATAGAGCATCGAGCCGAAGGCCACCACCATCGGAGCAGTGGCCACCAACACCAGACGGGCCGCCATGGCCGACGGCGTGTCCACAACGGCCAGCAGCACATTTACCGTCGTGCCAACGATGGCCACGTTGGCCAACGTGGCCAAGCCAATCGGTTGGCGAAGCCCGACCAATAGGGCGAGCAGCACCACCCCCAGTCCGAGAATGACCGTGCCCGGTTGACGATCGAGCAGAACGGCCAAAGCGTCGTGCAGGACGTCCCATGGCCCGACACCTAGGTTGGCTAAGAACAGGGCACCGATACCAACGCCAAACAGAGTCAAGCCCACGACGACTATCGCAACCCTGGTGGCCATCTCCCTCATCAGGTCATTCTCTCGCCCTCGCCATGTGACGAGCCCGACGAGGGGGCTGGTCACCAGTCACAGGACCAGCCTGATGGGGTCGGGTATACGTCCGGAGCCGGGTGGCCCAACCGAATGATGTCGGTCAGGCCACCCGGGACACCCGGGAGTTGGGGCAAGCGGGACAGAGACGCCGCCGCCCCTCCGAACAGCTACTCGCCGCCCGGGTTGAGTGTCACATCCACTCGACGCCAGTTCTTGCCGGTGGTGTCCACACCGCGGTTCTTCAACATCTCTACGGCCGCCTCGGCGTACTCCGTTGTGTACGCGCCGGAGTCGGGCGCTGAGGCGAGAATGCCTTGGCTAGTCGCCACGTCGACGGTCTGGGCCCACAGGCCCTCATCCATCACGCCGGCCCCGTCGGGCGATGGCCAGATCAGACCATTGATCTCGTTCATCTGCCACGCCTGATGTGATGCACCAAGCGACGAGCCGTTGTTGAGCACGATTTCAACGCAATCCGCTGAATTGTCGCGGCAGTACATCCAACCCTCAAGAGAGGCAGCCACAAAGCGGGTGGTGATGTCGGCGTAGTCCGCGTTACCGAGTCGGGCGCCGTCGGCCCAGATCGCGTCGTTGAGCATGGCCGTCCCTTCGTCGTTCCAGTCGATGATCGAGAGGTCGTCCGCGGTGACACGCTTGCCGGTCGCCGGGTTGGTTGCCTCAAGCATCTGGGCGTACTCGTTGTAGATCATTGCCTGGGCAGCGTCGATCTCCCTGGTGAGCAGGGCGAGCATGTCGAAGCTCTGCTGGACCAACTCGTAATCGCTGGATGGATCGAGACCTGCTTTGCGCGAGCCAGCTAGGAGCTCGAACTCGTTGCCCCAGCCCCAGTTGCCGACGACCTTGCCAGCCAGGTCCGCGGGACCGTCGATGCCGGCGTCAGCCCACGAGACCTGCAGGGTTCCCGAGCGCTGGAATACCTGGGCCACGTTTACGATGTCCATGCCCTCTTCGCGCGGCACCAGGGCCTTGGGCACCCATGACACGGCGAAATCCACAGCTCCTGAAGCCAACTGCTGATGGGGAGCGATGTCGACACCGCCTTCGCGGATCTCCACGTCGAGGCAGTACCTCTCGTAGATCCCCTCGTCAGCCGCCGCGTAATAACCAGCGAACTGGGCCTGGGTAAGCCACTGCAGTTGCAGCGAAACAGAGTCAACTGATTCGCAGTCGCCAATGCCGACCGCAGCTTCGTCATTGCCACAAGCAGTGGCAAACAACGTTAGGGCTGCCAGCACCGCCAGCAGTCTCGTCGTCAATCGCTTCTTCATCATTCCCTCCCGGGTGTAGTTGTGTACTCGCTGTCCCCCATCGCCGCTCGCCAAGGCATGCTTGCACGCTCAACTATTAGGGCTACAGCGAACAAAGTTAGGCCAAGAGCGGAGGCGACTGCGATGGCGGCCCAAGCAACGTCGTACCTCACGAATGCGACGTTCGACGTGATCACGTTGCCGATGCGGTCCTGGGGGCCCCCAAAGTACTCGGCCACGATCGCGGCGATTACCGACAGGGGCGCCACCAACCGGAGAGAGTTGGCGAAGAACGGAAGAGCGTTGGGGATTCGAACCTCCCGGAGGATCGTCCACTCGCTAGCCGCATAGGAACGCATGAGCTCAATCTCATCGGGATGTACTTCGGTGAGGCCTCGAGACGTGTTAATGAAAACCGGGAAAAAGACCACAGCGATTACTACGGCCTGGTTGCTGAGCGTGCCGGTGATCCCGAACCAGGCATTAAAGATCGGCGCAAGGGCCACAATGGGCGTGGCGTTGACGACCACGGCAAGTGGTGTGAGCCCCTCTTCGAGGGTACGAAAGCGTGTGGTGACGAAAGCCAGCGCTACGCCGGCCATGATGCCGATCAGTAGGCCACTTACAGCGATCCATCCCGTCTCCCATATGGCATGGCGTAGAACGGGCCAATTGTCGACGAGTTCTTCCATGATCGACGTGGGCCTTGGCAATAGGAACTCCCGAATTCCAAATCCCCTCACGAACGCTTCCCAGAGCAGGAGACCGACCACACCCACCGTGATCGGCGGCCCCAGGACGGAAATCTGGCCGCGAACTCGCCGAACCATCACTCGCCGCTCTCTACGGCCCGGAGCGCTTCGCGGATCTCAGTGGCCTTCGCGAAGAAGGCTGGATCTTGTCGCGTATCGTCGCTGCGCTCACCTAGGTCAACGTCAACTACAGAGTGGATACGGCCGGGCCGTGGCGACAAGACCACTACTCGGTTGGAAAGAAAAGCCGACTCGGGTACCGAGTGGGTGACGAATACCACGGTGGTATGGGTTTCCCGCCATATCCGAAGTAGTTCAAGCTGCATGTGCTCGCGGGTCATCTCATCGAGCGCCCCGAAAGGCTCGTCCATTAGCAACAACTTCGGCTGAAATGAGAGCGCCCGGGCAATAGACACCCGTTGTTGCATGCCGCCGCTGAGTTGGCGGGGATAGTGCCCACCGAAGTCTTCAAGCCTTACCAACCCGAGCATCTCTGCCGATCGGGCTGACCTGTCAGCTTTCGACCAGCCACGAAGTTCGAGTGGCAGCTCGATGTTGGCCAGCACCCGACGCCAATCGAATAGACCGGAATGCTGGAACACCATGCCGTAGTCCTGATTCAGGCGAGCCTCGTGGGCTGATTTGCCGAATACCGTCAACGCTCCCGTGGTTGGGGCGAGCAAGTCGCCAATCAGGCGCAAGAGAGTCGACTTGCCGCAACCCGAGGGGCCAATCAGCGATACAAACTCCCCGGCCTCAACGGTCAGGTTGATGTCAGACAATGCCTCTACCTCGGAATCGCTCCCGACGTTAAAGACCTTGTCGACCCCATCTACGACAACCGCTTTTTCTGCCAGAACTGGGTTACTCATGATGTGACCTCACCGGTGCGTCGCACCACGATCCATTCGGCCAGGGAGACCAGTCCAAAAACCAAGAGGCCAAGCGCCGCTGCACCAATCACCGAGGCGTAGAGCCGCTCAGGCGAGACGGCGTAGCGCTGCGCGTATTCAAGGATCGCCCGTCCCAGACCGGTCTTGGTGCCGATGGAGATCTCACCAACGATGGCCCCAACAACGCTGAGCGTTGCTGCAATCTTCAATGCAGGAAACAGATAGGCACGTGCAGCGGGAAGCCTCAGTTTGACGAGGGTGGTCCGCCAGGGAGCTGCGTAGGAACGCATGAGCTCCACGTGGGCAGAATCGGGGGACTGCAGGCCCCGAAGAGCGCTGACGGCAACCGGGAAGAAAGTTAGGTAGGCAGCGATCAGTGAGATCGAGAGCATGTCGGGTAGGTCCTGCTGGCGCCCCCAGGTCACGACGATCGGTGCTAGCGCGATCAGTGGAATCGTCTGGGACACGTTGATCCACGGCAGCAGCCCGCGTTCGGCAACCCGCCAACGGAGCATGAGGATGGCCAGACCGAGGCCGACTGTTAGACCAAGGGTGAACCCGATGGCCGCCTCCTGGAGGGTGAACCAACCCTTCTTCAGCAGGAATAGGAACAGCGGCAAACGGGTCCGGCCATCTCGAACCTCTTCGAACAGTTCGTTGGCGATGTCCACTGCGTGGGGCATGGTGAGGTCATCGGTTGACGCTGGGAGCTCGATTGAAGTGCCGGGCCAGTAGTCACCGGTCTGTTGACCAACCCACTTGTAGCCCTCCCATATGCCGAATAGGAGGACGATCGCGGCAAGCACGGTCATGGCCACACGAAGCCACTTTCCGCCGCGTGCCATTAGGCAACCGGACCGGGGCTCAGGGGACTCTCATTTCGAAAGGTCCTGCAGTCGCTGCGCCCGCAATGTTCTTGGGCGTCATGACACATCGTTCAACGGCCATCTGCATTGTTTGGTGGCAGATTCGCGGGGGCGAATCGCCGTTGTCTCTCCATCAAGCTGCACCAGTCCCAAGTGGTTCCCCCCATGGCGTCTACATCTGCCAGGAACTGGCCCACCAATGCGGTGATCGGAAGTGAAACACCCATGGAAGAGGCCTCCTCGAGAACAAGTCCTATGTCCTTTCGCATCAGCGCGGTGGAGAAGCCAAAGTCGTATTCACCGGCCAGCATCTTGTCGGCCCGATTTTCCATCTGCCAGGAAGTTGAGGAACCTTGCAACATCGCCTCGACCACATTTTCGACATCGAGTCCAGCCCGAGAGGCAAAGTCCAGACCTTCGGCAAGTGCCTGACATAGCCCGACCACACAGATCTGATTCGTCATCTTGGTCAGTTGGCCTGCGCCAACCGGACCCATGTGTCGCACCCGAGAGGCATAGATCTCTACTAAGGGCTCAACTCTGGCAAATGCGCTTTCATCACCACCAACCATTACCGAGAGCGCCCCCCGGCGCGCTCCATCGACACCACCGGAGACAGGCCCGTCAAGAAAGTGGCCGCCAACCGCGGACATGCCGCTTCCTAACTCGCAAGCGATCTGCGCAGAGGTCGTGGAGTGATCGATCCAGATTGCCCCTTCAGCGATGGCGGGCAGAACCTCTGTCGCGACTTCCGCCAACTCCTGGTCTGACGGCAGCGAGGTGACGATGAACTCCGCACCAGTGACTGCCGACTCCACTGAGTCGGCCTCCGTGCCGTTGTGCTCTTCGACCCACCGGCCTGTAAGGCCATCGACGACATCGAAAACCGCTAGATCATGGGCATCGCTGTGGTCGGCCAGATGTCCAGCGATATGCCAACCCATACGCCCAAGGCCAAGGCACGCAACCCTCATGCCGGCACGCCGGGTTGACCCCGGTCATCCAGGGTGAAACCTCCGGCAAGGCGCGCATTTATCCGTCCACCAATTGCCATGGCAAGGATCAGTACCAACTCATCCGGCCGTGGTGCGTCTGGAACTCCTACTTCGATTGCGTCGTAATGGCTTCCGACGTAAGACCACTCAAGATGGGTAAGGGGGACGTCTAGCCTTGCTCCGAGCGGTCCTACTTTCTTGGTGGACGGGACGATGGCCTCTCCCTTTCCGAGGGCAGCCCTCATCCCGCCGCCACCAGGGATGTGCCACATGGCGCCGTGTTCGATCTCCCCCGCTGCCCCGACGATCGCTCCTTTGCCATAGCTGTCAATAGCGTGAGGATCGCCACCTAGATGCCCAACAAGCAACTCACCCAACTGATGGCCCAGGTCGCGTAGTTCCTCCTCAGCAGGGCTCAGATCGGCTACATAGTCACCAACGAATGGATTGCTAACAACAGCAGCGGCGGCCCCTTTCAAGGCGGGCCGACTTGGTGACGGGCCGAAGTCGTGACGGGTTTCTTCGACCACGACATGGATCTTTCTTTGCCTAAATAACAAGGTGGTCACGCTCTCTCAGTTGTTGCGTCCAGGTCAGATCGGAAGCGATCCGGCCTAGAGACGGTGCTGAATCTGTTAACGGGCTAGAGCCGGAATAATTTTCCGGCCGTATGCGTCAAGGGTCTCGTCCTTCTGGTCGTGCATTAGGTAGATGGCGAACTGGTCCACGCCGAGGCTCTCGAGTTCGCGGAGCCGAGCGATGTGGGCATCCTCATCGCCGAGGATGCAGAACCGGTCGATGACCTCGTCGGGCACGAAGTCGGTGTGCTCGTTGCCGGCCCGGCCATGTTCCGTGTAGTCGTAGCCCTTCCGACCCTCGATGTATTCGGTCAGAGCTTGGGGCACCGCCGACCCGTCGGCGCCGTACCGGCCAACAAGGTCGGCTACGTGGTTGCCGACCATCCCTCCGAACCAACGCACCTGGTCGCGCTGGTGGGCGAGGTCATCGCCGACGTAGGCCGGAGCCACCACGGTGATGGTCAGCGACTCGGGGTCTCGCCCGGCGTCGGCCGCGGCCTGCTTCACGGCGGCAATGGTCCACTCGGCGATCTGCGGGTCGGCCAACTGGAGTACAAAGCCGTCGGCCTTCCGGCCGCAGAGATCAAGCGCCTTCGGCCCGTAGGCGGCCATCCACATGGGAAGCGAGCCGCCATTGCGCCACGGGAAGGTTTGAGTGGTGCCGTTGTACTCGGCGGTGCCGCCCTCGGCCAGGTCCTTGATGACCCCCATGGACTCCTCAAGGGTGGCCAGATTGCAGGGCTTGCGACCGATGACCCGCATTGCTGAATCGCCCCGGCCAATGGCGCACACCGTGCGCTCGCCGTACATGTCGTTGAGGGTGGCGAACAGCGAGGCGATGACCGTCCAGTCCCGGGTACCCGGGTTGGTCACCATGGGGCCGACCACCATCTTCTTGGTGGCTGCCAACATGGCGCTGTAGATCACGAACGGTTCCTGCCACAGGACGTGACTGTCGAATGTGTACGCGTGGGTGAACCCGAGGGTCTCGGCTTGGCGGGCCAACTCGACCACGCGCCATGCCGGAGGGTCCGTCTGCAAAACCACTCCGAAGTCCATTCGCCCAGCCTTCCTTTCAGTCGTTACGGGGGAAACCGAGGTCGACGCCGCTGGTCGACGGGTCGGGCCACCGGCTGGTGATCACCTTGGGTCGGGTGTAGAACCGCAGCCCCTCCGGCCCGTAGATGGTGTGGTCGCCGAACGCCGAATCGTTCCACCCTCCGAACGAGTGGTAGCCGACGGGTACCGGGATGGGCACGTTGATGCCGACCATTCCGGCGTCCGCGTCCTGCTGGAACTGGCGGGCCGCCCCACCGTCCCGGGTGAAAATGGCCGCCCCGTTCCCGAAGGGGTTGTCGCGGATCATCTGGGCACCCTCGGCGTACGAGTCGGCCCGCACCACCGACAGCACCGGACCGAAGATCTCGTCGGTGTAGACGCTCATGTCGGTGGTGACGTGGTCGAGTAGCGACACGCCGAGGAAGAAACCGTCGCCGTCAAATGCCTGGTCCCGACCGTCGACCACTACCCGACAGCCGGCATCGGCACCCGCCTGGATGTAGCCGGCCACCCGATCGCGAGCCTCCCGGGTGATGAGCGGGCCCATCTCCGATGCAGGGTCGGTCCCCGGACCGATGACCAACTTCTCCATACGGACCCGGATGGCCTCGACTAGCCGGTCCCCCGCGTCGCCTACGGCGACGACCACCGAGATGGCCATGCAGCGCTCGCCGGCCGACCCGTAGGCCGCCGACACCGCCGCATCGGCCGCCATGTCCAAGTCGGCGTCGGGAAGCACGATCATGTGGTTCTTGGCCCCGCCCATGGCCTGAGCCCGCTTGCCGTTGGCGGTCGCCGAGGCGTACACATACCGGGCGATAGGTGTGGACCCGACGAAGCTCACCGCCTTCACATCAGGATGCTCGACCAGGCGGTCGACAGCCACCTTGTCGCCATTGACCACGTTCAACACGCCAGGGGGGAAGCCTGCTTCCTGGAAGAGCTCGGCGATGAACAGAGGTGCTGAGGGATCACGCTCAGATGGCTTGAGGACAAAAGTGTTCCCACAGGCAATGGCGTTGGGGAACATCCACATGGGGACCATGGCCGGGAAGTTGAACGGGGTGATCCCTGCCACCACCCCAAGGGGCCGACGCACGGTGTAGACGTCCACACCTGTGCTGGCGCCCTCACTGTGGAGGCCCTTGAGCGCATCGGCGATGCCGCAGGCGAACTCAACGTTCTCGATGCCTCGGGCTACCTCGCCGCGGGCGTCGTCTAGCACCTTGCCGTGCTCGGCCGACAGCCGTGCCGCCACCCCGTCGGCGTTGGCCACCAGCAGGTTGCGGAACTCGTACATCAACTTGGTGCGGCGGGCCAGTGACACCTCGCTCCAACCGTCGAAGGCGCTCCGGGCCGAGGCCACCGCGGCATCCACCTCGGCCACCGAGGCCAGGGCGACCGTCCCGGTCTGCTGGCCGGTAGCCGGATCGAAGATCGGACCGTCATTGCCGGACGTGGACGGCGACGCGACCCCGTCGATCAGGTGCTGGATCTCGTTCATCGGGTTCTCCTTCAGGGGGCGGACCATCCGGGCCGCCGGAAACTACGAGGGCTACCGGAGGTCGGTGCTACTGGAGATAGGTCGACAGGCCGCGTCGGAGGTAAGCCCCGTGACCCTTGGCCCCGTGGTACTCACCGTCCTCGATCAGAATCCGTCCCTTGGACATCACCGTGTCGACCTTGCCGTCGATCGAATACCCCTCGTAGGCCGAGTAGTCCATGCTCATGTGATGGGTGTCGACCGAGATCTCGGTCCTGGCCTCCGGGTCGTACAACACGATGTCGGCATCCGAACCCGGCGCGATCACACCCTTCTGCGGATAGATGCCGAACATGCGGGCCGGGGTGGTCGAACAGGTCTCCACCCAGCGCTCCAGCGTCAGCTCTCCCATGGCCACGCCCTGGTAGATGAGGTCCATCCGGTGTTCCACGCCGCCGATGCCGTTGGGAATGGCCCGGAAGTCGTCCTTCCCCAGTTCCTTCTGATCCTTCATGCAGAAGGGGCAGTGGTCGGTGGCCACGATGGCCAGATCGTTGGTTCGCAGGCCCCGCCACAGGTCCTTCTGGTGAGTGTGCTCCTTGGTTCGCAGCGGCGGCGAGCAGACGTAGCCCGCACCGGCGAAGCCCGGGGCGCCGAGGTGGTCCTCCAGGTTCAGGTACAGGTACTGGGGGCAGGTCTCGGCGAACACGTTGTGCCCGGCGTCGCGGGCCTCAGCCACCCGCTCGAGAGCCTCACTCGCCGAGAGGTGCACGAAGTAGACCGGGGCGCCGGCCACCAGGGCCAGCTGGATGGCCCGGTTGGTGGCCTCGCCCTCCATGCGGGAGGGCCGGGTGATGCCGTGGTACACGGGATCGGTCTGGCCTCGGGCCGCAGCCTGCTCGGCCAGCACGTCGATGGCGATGCCGTTCTCGGCGTGCATGGTGATCAGCGCACCGTTGTTGGCCGCCTTCTGCATGGCCCGCAGGATCTGGCCGTCGTCGCTGTAGAAGACACCCGGGTAGGCCATGAACAGCTTGAAGCTGGTGATGCCCTCGTCAACCAGGGCGTCCATCTCCTTGAGCGCCGCGTCGTCGACGCCCCCCATGATCATGTGGAAGGCGTAGTCCACGGCGCACTGCCCGTCGGCCTTGGCCTGCCATGCCTCGAGGCTGTCCCGGACGTTCTCGCCGGTCTTCTGGACGGCGAAGTCGATGATGGTGGTGGTCCCGCCCCACGCGGCGGCCCGGGTGCCGATCTCGAAGGTGTCGCTGGCAAACGTGCCGCCGAACGGGAGCTCCATGTGGGTGTGGCAGTCGATACCACCGGGCACCACGAACTTTCCGGTGGCGTCCACGACCCGGTCAGCACCCGTCTCGGCCGACACGGCCATGGTCGAGCCCGGCTGAAGCACCGCGGCGATGGTGGTCCCGTCGACCAGTACCTCGGCGGCATGGCGACCGGTGGCGCTGACCACCGTGCCGTTCTTGATGAGCGTCGTCATTGGTTCCCCCTTCATGGCCGCTTTACGCGGCCTCCTCGTTCCCGTCGGATTCGTGTCTGCCGGTCAGCCCAGTCGTTCGATGATCCCGGCCAGCGTGGTGCCCGCCTCGTCGATCTCGGCCTCGGTGACCGTCATGGGTGGGGCGATCCGGAGGACGTTGCCATAGAGGCCACCCTTACCGATCAGCAGGCCGGCGGCCCGAGCCTCCTCCATGATCCTTGCTGCGGCGTCGCCGTTGGGCTGGATGCCGCCCGGTTGCACGGTCTCCAGAGCCAGCATCAGGCCCTTGCCGCGCAACTCGACGACCACCTCGGAAGCGTCGACGGCGGGCTGTAGGTGGCCGACGAGCCGTTCACCCATCCGCAGCGCGTGACCCTGGACGTCGTGTTCCAGCATGTACCGAATCGTCGCCAGGGCCCCGACGCTGCTCATGGGGTTCCCACCGAATGTCGAGAGCGAGTTGCCGGGCAACGAGTCCATCAACTCGGCGCCGGCGATCACACCACCGAGGGACAGCCCGTTGGCCACCCCCTTGGCAAACGTGATGATGTCGGGCGTGATGCCATGGGCCTGGTAGCCCCAGAAGTTCTCGCCGGTCCGGCCCCAACCGGTCTGGACCTCGTCGGAGATGAACAGGACGCCCCGGTTGTCCAGCTCCTTCTTCATGGCCCCGAAGAACCCGTCGGGTGGGGTGGCGAAGCCGCCGACGCCCTGGATGGGCTCGGCGATCATGGCCGCCACGTCGCCCGAGGTCATCATGTCGAAGACCTGGTTCAGGTCGTCCACGCACGCCGCGGTGTAGGCCTCGTCGTCGAGGTGGCGGAACGGGCTGCGTAGCCGGTAGCCGCCGTGCACGTAGTTGACCGACAGGCCGCTGACGCTGGTCGGCGACCACGACCGCTGCGCGGTGATGGCGATCGTGGTGAACGACCGACCGTGGTAGCTGTTCCGCATGGCCAGCACCTGGTTGGACCGCCGAGCCACGGTGGCCAGCATCAGGGCGGCGTCGTTGGCCTCGGTCCCCGAGGTGGTCAGGAACACCTTGGCGTCGGGAATTCCTGAGAGCTCCGAGATGAGCTCGGCCAGCTCGATCATCGACTCCGACAGGTAGAGCGTGGACGTGTGGAACGTCTTGGGGGCCTGTTCCTGGACGGCCCTGGTGATCTCGGGGATGTCGTAGCCAAGGCTGGTGGTGAGAATCCCGCCGAAGAAGTCGAGGTACCGGTTGCCCTCCACGTCGTAGACGTGGCGACCCTGGCCGCGGTCGAACGAGATCGGGGGGTCGTAGTACTGGGCCAACCAGTTCGGCAGGACGGCGCGGTGGCGACTCAGCAGCTCGGCGTTGGTGGTCATCGACGTCTCCGGTCCGGGATGCGGCTCAGGCCCGGGTGAGGGGGTCGTACATGTCGGGTCGACGGTCCCGGTAGAAGGCCCACTGGTTGCGGACCTCGTCGACCATGTCCAGATCGAGGTCGCGCACGATGAGCTCCTCGTCCTGGTCGGAGCACACGTCGCCCACGAACTGACCTCGGGGATTGGCGAAGTAGGTGGTCCCGTAGAAGTCGTTGTCGCCCAGGTCCTCGATGCCCACCCGGTTGATGGCCCCCACGAAGTACATGTTGGCCGCCGCCGAGGCCGGCTGCTCGAGCTGCCACAGATAGGCCGACAGGCCACGGCTGGTGGCCGACGGGTTGAACACCATCTGGGCACCGTTGAGGCCCAGGGCCCGCCAGCCTTCCGGGAAGTGACGGTCGTAGCAGATGTAGACACCGACCCGTCCCACCGCGGTCTCAAAGACCGGGTATCCGAGGTTGCCGGGACGGAAGTAGAACTTCTCCCAGAAGCCCTTGACCTGGGGGATGTGGGTCTTGCGGTACTTCCCGAGGTAGGTCCCATCGGCGTCGATGACCGCCGCGGTGTTGTAGAGCAGTCCCTCCTGCTCCTTTTCGTACATGGGCAGGATCAGCACCATTCCGTACTTCGCTGCCAACTCCTGGAACCGCTTGGTGGTCGGACCATCGGGGATGGCCTCGGCGTAGTCGTAGAACGCGGCGTCCTGGACCTGGCAGAAGTAGGGCCCGTAGAAGAGTTCCTGGAAGCACATGACCCGTGCACCGGCCGCAGCCGCCTCAGCGAGGTACTTCTCGTGGAGTTCGATCATCGACTCCTTGTCGCCGGTCCATCCCGTCTGGACCAATGCTGCCCGTACTTCGCTCGCCACTGCCGCCCCCTGATCGTTCGGTTCTCGATCGGCGCCCGGCCCTGCCGGGTGCACCGCGGCCCCCGCAAGGACTCGTGATGAGCCCTTGCGTTGGGTCGCAGAGAGGGACAGTATGTGCTGCCTGCTGACAGTACAATCCCCTTATTGTTATAATCAAAGATTTCCGACGGAGGCGAGATGACGACGCGACCGGTGGACGGACACCTCGCGACAATCACCAACGCCGTGGACGGCGACCGCAGCCCCTCGGCCATCGCTGCATCGGTGGGACGCCTGATCGGTCATGGATCGCTTGGTGCTGGTGATCGGCTTCCCACGATCCGCGTGCTGGCCCGGGCATTGGAGGTCAGCCCGTCGACCATCACCGACGCTTGGCGGCGGCTCCAGTCCGCCGGTCTGGTGGCCACCGAGGGTCGCCGGGGGACGTTCGTACGGGGCCGACGCCAACCTGATGAGGCTGGCCGGTTCTGGCAGGTCCCGGTCGATCCGCGGACCTACCGGCTGGACCTGAGTACCGGCACGCCCGATCCCCATCTCCTCCCCCCGCTCGGTCCGGCACTGGCCGCCCTGCACGACGAACCGCCGGTCGTCTCCTACCTCGATGCACCGACCCTGCCCGACCTGGCGGACCGTCTCCGGGACGACTGGCCCTTCCCGCCCGAGACACTGACCGTGGTCGACGGAGCCATGGACGCCCTCGATCGGGTCATCGGCGCCACGGTGACCTACGGCGATCGGGTGATCGTCGAGACCCCCGGGTTCCCGCCGGCACTGGACATGCTGGAACTGGCCGGTGCCGAGCTGGTTCCGGTACCGGTGATCGACGGAGGCCCGGAACTTTCCTCGCTGGCCGTCGCAGTGGCCGGTGGGGCCACAGCGCTGCTCCTACAACCCCGATCCCACAACCCGACGGGCTGGAGCATGGACGCCGACCGGGTGGCGCGGATTGCCGACCTGCTCCGCGGTACGGACATCCTGGTCATCGAGGACGACCACTCGGGAACGGTCGCCGGCGCTCCCCTGCACAGCCTCGGTACCCACCTCCCGAATCAGGTGGTGCACGTGCGGAGNNAACAGCATCGGCACCCACCTCCCGAGCCAGGTGGTGCACGTGCGGAGCTTCTCCAAGGCCTACGGACCGGACCTCCGGCTCGCCGCACTGGGTGGGACGGCCTCGGTAGTCGACGCGGTGGTCCATCGTCGGCAGTTGGGGCCGGCATGGAGCAGCCGACTCCTGCAGGGAGTGCTGTTGCACCTCCTGTCGGACCCCGAGGCCGACCGGTTGGTGTCCCGGGCCGCCGCCACCTACACGGCGCGCCGTGAGGCCATCACCATGGCGCTGGCCGAACGGGGAATCACCATTCCCGGTCGATCCGGCTTCAATCTCTGGATGCCCATCGCCGATGAGACCAACGCACTGATCGCCCTCTCGGCCCGGGGCATCGGCGCCGCTCCGGGAAGCCCCTTCCAGGTCGGCCCCAACCGGGCCCACCATCTCCGTTTGACGGTGAGCACCGTCGACGACGACATCGACACCCTGGCCGACGACCTGGCGGAAGCCGCATCCATCCCCGCAGGTCGGCGTATGCGATCCTGAGCCCATGACCTCCGGAGGCCCTCGGCTCGACGACGGGGATGGGCTCCTGGACTGGGGTCGCCTCCAGCCGTGGATCGCCGCCTGCCCGGCGCCCGGCAAGGGCCCGGTTACGGACTGTGTTCCGCTGGCCGGCGGCACCCAGAACCACCTGTTCCTGCTGACCCGGGCCGACGGGTCGGCCATAGTGCTCCGGCGTCCGCCCCGGCACCCCCGCCCGAAGAGCGACGAGACCATGCTCCGCGAGGCTCGGGTGCTGGCTGCCCTCTCGGGAGCAGGATCGGGCGCTGGCGTCCCTCATCCGACCTTCTTCGCGGTGTGCGACGACCCGTCGGTGATCGGGACGTGCTTCCACCTCGGCGCGGCGGTCGACGGCTTCAATCCGGGATCGGCGCTCGAGGGTCGGTACGTCGACGACCCCGACTGGCAGCGGTCACTCGGCCTGTCGATGGTCGACGCCATCGCCGCACTGGCATCGATCCGGCCCGATGAGGTCGGTCTGGCCGACCTGGGTCGACCAGACGGGTGGATCGAGCGCCAGGTTCCCCGGTGGCGGGCCCTGCTCGACTCCTTTCAGGGCTTCGAGGGCTACGACGGCCCGGACCTGCCCGGGGTGGATCGTGTCGGCACCTGGCTGGAGGCCCACCGACCCGACGACTTCACCTGCCGGGTGATCCACGGCGACTTCCATCTGGCCAACGTGCTGGCCCGACACGATCGACCGGAACTGGCTGCCGTCGTCGACTGGGAACTCACCACGCTCGGCGATCCACGGCTGGATCTCGCCTGGTTGCTGGCCACCTCGGGTGGCGTCGGGTCGTTCGCCGCCGCGGCCCCCGGGTTCCCGTCCCCCGACGAGTTGATCGACCGGTACGCCGACCTGACCGGACTCTCGGTCGATGACCTGGACTGGTGGTGGACGCTGGCCTGCTACAAGCTCGGCATCATCCTCGAGGGGACCAACGCCCGGGCCGCCGCAGGACTGGCCCCCGTCGAGACAGGCCGCGACCTGCACGAACGGGCCGTCCTCCTGTTCGAGCAGGCCGGCCGTCTGGTCGACGGCTCGCCGGAATGAGGGGACCGCCGGGACCGCCGACCATGCAGCGTCGTTCATTCCTGGCCGGAATG
>ENA-UZXD01011063-UZXD01011063.1-metagenome-genome-assembly--contig:-Day-3-50m-contig-11063_pt3 | contig 17569 bp, 9 predicted proteins | sample MGYA00260344_ERZ794904 | MGnify/ENA metagenome assembly ERZ794904 | reverse complement strand
GATCTCGGTGGTGAGGCATTTAATGGCTCTGCATATCTGCTGACGACGCCAAGAAGATTGGGCCATTGCATGAACCCGATCAGCCTCTTTTATTGCTATCACGCCGAACAAGGTGGGCCAAGAGAACTCAAATATGTCCTTGCAGAGGTGCACAATACACCTTGGGACGAACGCCACGCTTATTTGTTGGAGGGTCCCGAGTTTCTTAATCCGACCCAGAAAAACTTTCATGTTTCACCCTTCATGCCAATGGATACGACCTATGAATGGGCTATCAGTGATCCGAACGACCGAATGAACGTACAAATTAAGGTAAGCCGTCGGTCTGCACCACTTTTCACAGCAAGTATGTCAATGGTCAAGCAGCCCATGAATGCTGACACGCTTTCTCGTAGTACCCGTCGTCAGGTTGGGCAGGCGTTTCTCACAATCAGCGCTATTTATTTTCAAGCCGTTGTTTTGTGGCTGAAAAAAATACCATTCTACGGTCACCCGGATAAAATAAAACGGCAGGAACACAGCGAATGAAAACTCTCACGCTTGATTACCCACCAGAATCAGTTAGACGCAAAGATGGCTGGTTTATCACGCTTATTAAGAAAAAGTTTTACGCCAACTTCAGTAACCTGGAGCACGGCAATATTATCTTTATTGATGGCGATTTTACGCAGCAATGCGGAAATAGCGCTGAACCTGCAGCCACCGTGAACGTGCATGACGACCGGTTTTACACCACCCTCGCTGCTGGCGGTGCGGTGGGTGCTTCAGAGGCATATATGCAAGGCATGTGGACCTGCGATCAACTTACGTTGCTTGTTCAAGTGCTACTTCGCAACACCTCCGTACTGCGTGGGCTAGGTAACGCTGCCTATAAAAAGCCGCTTTATAAGTTACTCCATCTGATGAATCGAGATTCTGTCGATGGGTCTAAGAAAAATATCGCAGCGCACTACGATCTCGGCAACAAACTCTTTGAAAATTTTCTTGATCCAACGATGACTTACTCCTCTGGTTTTTTTGAGAAACCCGACGCGACAATGCAACAAGCGTCAACTGCCAAACTAGATAGGATTTGTCAGAAACTCGGACTGAGCGAATCAGATCACGTTGTTGAAATTGGTACTGGCTGGGGCTCATTTGCGCTGCATGCCGCGAGAAACTACAACTGTAAAATCACCACAACCACGATCAGTGAGGAGCAATATCAGTTAGCCTGTCAAAGGGTTAAAGATGCAGGGATGCAGGACCGAATTGAAATTGTTAAGAAAGATTATCGCCTCCTCACCGGCCAATATGACAAGTTGGTTTCGATTGAAATGATAGAAGCGGTGGGTCTCGCCTACCTCGGCAACTACTTCGAGAAATGTGCTTCTTTGCTTAAGCCAACGGGGAAAATGCTCATCCAAGCCATCACAATTGCGGACCAACATTACGAATTCTCGAAGCGCAACGTCGATTTCATACAACGTTATATCTTTCCCGGTGGCGCTTTACCCTCTGTGACAGCGTTAACCAATATTGCGACGAATGAAACCGACCTTCGCATGACGGCGCTCGAGGACATCACTGGGCACTATGCAACCACAATGCGCAAATGGCGTGAAAAATTCTATCTTAATGTTGAGCAAATCACGGAACTCGGATACGACAACCGGTTCTTGCGCATGTGGGAATATTATCTGTGTTATTGCGAGGGTGGTTTCGAAGAAAAATCCATCGGTTGCGTTCAGGCAGAATTCACAAAACCGACTTACGCGAAATAGGGTCTTGCATGGGTATTATCGATCTAGTTGAAAAAGGCTACGTGCCAGATGTTCTAACGCGATTCGGCATCCGTCGCATACTGGGCCAACGACTTGAAAAAGAAAGAAGAAATTTCAGCACAGACGGTCGACTGGAGGAATTACTCAAGTCGATGGCGGCAAGTCCACTTGCCCTTAACACGGACGACGCAAACGAGCAGCATTACGAAGTGCCAACTGAGTTTTATGACTTCACGCTCGGCGAGCACAAAAAATACAGCTGCTGCTTATTCGACGCGAATGTAAATAACCTGTCCATTGCCGAGGAGAGCATGCTCTCCGTCAGCTGTGAGCGCGCTGAGATAGAAGATGGCATGCAGATTCTGGAACTCGGTTGCGGTTGGGGATCTTTAACGCTTTGGTTAGGAAAGCACTACCCACAGGCAAAGGTGACAGCGGTCAGTAATTCTACGACGCAAAAAACCTACATTGATCGAAAAGCAGCTGAACAAGGCATCAAGAACATAAATGTCGTCACTTGCGATATGAACGATTTTGCAACAGACGAGACCTTCGACAGGGTGCTCTCCATCGAGATGTTTGAACATATGCGTAATTATGAAACGTTATTTGAGCGCATCTCAACGTGGCTAAGGCCGACCGGCAAACTGTGGTTTCACATTTTTTGCCACAAAAACATGCCCTACTTCTTTCAAGACGACGGCGAGGCTGACTGGATGGCGCGGCACTTTTTTACGGGCGGGTTGATGCCTAGTTGGGATCTACCCACACAGGTAAAGTCTCCTCTTTCGCTTCAAAATCGTTGGGCGGTGAATGGGGAGCACTATGCAAAGACTTCTAGGGCTTGGCTGGATCTTATGGACGAGCACATCGATCGGGTTCGCGAGATTTTCGAAAACAGCGACGATCCAACTGACGCGACTATTTTAATCAACCGCTGGCGCATGTTCTTCATGGCCTGTGAGGAGCTGTTCGCGTACGACCACGGAAGGGAGTGGTACGTCGGACATTACCTCTTTGGACATGAGTCAATCGGCTAGTCAGCCAGGCACCCAATGTGGCGGGCGTTCGGCAAGCGAAACCTATGTTTGGGTCGATTCCTCAGCGGAATAATGCCGGGAAGGATGTTGAATAAGATCCCCTTGGTTGCTATATCCATCCTCAAGTATTGCGAGAAAGCAATGATTACGCAAAAGGTGAGCGCCGATCCGGAGGCGTTTTTTGGGTTTCAGCGCATCTCAGGTCGTGTTTTCTTGACCTTATGGGTAAGGGGCTATGAAGGGGACGTTAGGGGCAAGAATCGCTGACGAGAGCCCCTAGGTAGCGCCTTGGCATGTGGATCGGCGTGCCGATTGGCTTTACCGCCACAATAATCGTGCCGGTTTCCCCCGCACAGAGAGATGTGTCCCTGTTCAGGGAGCATAGCCTCCGTAGTTTTGTCAGGCTCAGAAAGGCAGAGTGAACTTGGCATCAGAGAAAAATATCTGACATCACTTAATAGTTCTTATTGGCGAAAAATTCTGTATAACAAGCTTTCATCACCACCAATTTACCTTTAAATTGAGTATAGTAGGGAGTAGACAGGCGTTTGCCTGCTAGCTGCTTAGAGCAAACAAAAATAAAAAAGGGATATCGCTATGGCACATGAAGGGTTTCATATAGCTGAATTGATGACCGGCATTACATTGCTCATGTTGGTGGCAGCCGTCACCACAATGCTGAGCAAACGTATTGACAAGTTACCGCTAACCATTGGGCTGGTGTTTGTAGGAATCGCTGTATCCTATGCCTCTGAGAATATACTTGGCTTTGGGTCCTTAAAGAACTTTGCGCTAACGCCAGATCTTGTCTTGTTTGTTTTTATCCCGACGCTCATCTTTGAATCTGCCTTCAACCTAAATGCGCGCCAAGTAGGTAGAAATATTCTCCCAATTCTCGCACTGGCTGTCCCCGGTTTATTAGTTTCTACGGCGATAATTGGTTTCATTATGTCGATCTTTACGGAGTTTGATTTATTAGTGTTGCTGCTCCTCGGCGCTATCTTAAGCGCAACGGATCCTGTCGCCGTGATCTCTATCTTCAAGCAGTTGGGTGTGCCAGAACGACTGACTGTGTTGGTTGAAGGGGAAAGCCTATTTAACGATGCGACATCGTTAGTACTTGCCACGTTGCTCATCGGTATCATCACTGCTGGCGCTGGCGAATTTTCAGGCGGGGTCGTGATATCAGGTATTGGCGAGTTCTTTGTCGTCTTTATAGGCGGAGCATTTGTTGGCTGGATATTAGCGCTTGCGGTGGGACATATGTTGGGGGCGATCGAGTCGGACGCTGATATAGAGATTACACTTTCAACAATTCTTGCGTATTTTTCGTTCATTATTGCCGAACATGTTTTCCATGTGAGTGGCATTATGGCGGTCGTGGCCGCCGGCATAATGATGGGCTCGTGGGGTAAAACTAAGATCTCGCCCTCTACGGAAGAATTCATGGAGCATTTCTGGGAATACCTGGCCTACATCGCGAATGTTCTGATTTTCTTAATGGTCGGGATGCAGATCGACCTAGGCGCACTTTGGGCGTCGCTGGACCTTATCGCACTGGTCTTCGGATGCATGTTGCTTTCCAGAGCTGTCGTCGTCTTCGGTGCTGTGCCTTTAATTGGCAAAATGCCTGGGCAGGACGCTATCGGTATGCCCTATAGAATGGTGATGTATTGGGGCGGTCTGAGAGGGGCAATCGCACTTGCTATTGTGCTAGCACTGCCTGAGGGGTTTGCCCATAAAGACACACTAGTAGCGGTTGTTATGGGGGCCGTAGTATTTACGCTGATCTTCCAAGGTCTGTCTATTGAAGCGCTTGTGAAGCGCTTGAAATTAGACCAGTTCAGCCTCGCAGATCAGTTAGCCAAGTTAGAAGGGGACCGCGATGCGCGCACCGAGGGTTTGACCCGTATGCAGGAATTGGCCAATGGCGGTCTTTTCTCAAACCGAATCGCAGACAATATTAAAGAAAAGGGTGAGCGACAAATATCTGGTTTGGAATCAGAGATTGCAAATGTTCACGAAGAAATGGATGCCGGCGAGAAAACCACAAACTTGGCCTTGCGTTGTATTGTGCGTGAAAAATCAAGTTATAGAGAATTTTTTTCACAGGGTTTGATCAACGAATGGGCCTACCGTGAGTTGAATTACACCATGGAAGTACAGATGGATGGCGTGCGCCATGGTGGTGGGTTGCCCACCGCAGAAATAGAAACATCTATCAGCAAACGTTTTAGTTTTATGCTGATGTCCCTAATCAGTTTTGTGCCCGGTATGCATCGCACCTTAGAGGCAATGCGTACCCAATGGATCGTTCGAAATTACGGCGTGGTTTGGGCGCGACATAGGGCGAGTCAAACCGTCTTAACGCAGCTATCAAAAATAGCCGGTACGGAATACGACGTAGATATTGTCGAACGCCTACGCGCTATTTACGAGGGTATCTCAAATGACGCAAAAGCACAGATTGATGAAGTTGGGGAACAGTACCCTGAATTCGTCGAAACGACTCAGGAACAATTGGGGCAGCGGCTCATGCTGATCTCGGAGCACAATTCAGTCCACCATGCAAAAGAACTTGGCATTATTCAGTCAGGTATTGCCAGTGCCATCATCAAGGAGCAGTCAGAACGGCTGCGCACGCTCGCTCAGGACAACATGACAGCTTGTTTTGAAATCGAGATAGATGAATTGCTCGCTAAGGTTCCCTTGTTTAGCGAGATTGATCCGAGCCAGTATGGTGTGATTGCCAACTACCTGCGTGCTGCGACGGTGACAAGGGGAACCGATATTATTCGGCAGGGCCAAGTGGGTGACTCCATGTTTTTAATTGCACGGGGTATTGCCCACGTGACAGTTGAAACTAATGGCGAGAAGAAAGATCTTGCAACGCTCTATGCCGGTGACTTTTTTGGTGAATCGGCATTACTGAATGATACCGCAAGGAATGCGACGGCAACCGCTGCGACGCCATGTTCGATGTACGAACTGAAACGTTCTGATCTCGATAGGATTTGCTCGACTTACCCTGAGATCAGAGACGGCGTCAAGAAAGTTGATGAACAGAGACGAGAAGCGAATAAGGCCCAGAGTGCTGAACCTTCCTGAGGGAGTTTGGCGCGAATGCGTTCTAATAGCTGATCGATATAGGCTAGGGCGCGGCTCTATCTGGCACGCTGATACCAGGCTATGAATATATGCGGAAAGCGCTTGGTAGCGCTTATCCGTCACTAGCAACCGGGCATGTTAATGAGCTTGCCGGCGTCAGTCATGGTTTTTTCATAAGCGGCGGCAGACACATCTGACCTTGGTGCTGGCAGGTAGTCCGCCGGATCACGTCTAACCGGGTTCATGTTGTCAACGATTAAGTAGCTGCGATCTTGCGAGCTCGAGGATGCACAATTATTTGAAATGAACTCTGGAAGCTCCTGAAAACCTGTATTCAGCTCTGCGCTGATCGGATTTACTGCCTGGTTAGGAGATTCAATCTCGACTGTACCGTCAATGCCCCGTTTGGACGAAGCTGAAATAAGGGTTTCCGTATCCGCTACGAAGTTATTCGCCACCAAATCAATATTACCCCCCGTGCCTGCATTCGCCTGCGCCACGATCTGACTCTGGCGTATCGTAAACAGCTCAGGATCAATGCTGATGTTGCCACCGCCGCTACTTTCGGTCACGCCATTTGCTGATGCCGAAACGATGCTTTGGTCAATTCGGATTCGGTTCTGTGTCTGTATATCGATGCTGCCGCCGCCACTCAGCGCTGACGTGGTCTGAATGGCACCGCCAACAATCTGTAGTGTCTCCGGCACGAGCAAAGTCACATCTCCTGCATCACTAATCCCGGTTGCAGAGGAAGAAATAGCCGCTTCGGAAAAAATATCTAACGTGTTTGTCCGAATGAGAATGTCGCCGCCGATGCCACTTCCTGTAGTGTCCGAACTGACGATGGTATTGTTTTGAAGCCTTCCTGAGGTTGCATTGATCTCGATTCGGCCCGCATTACCATCACTGTTAGCGGATGCACTTATCGTCGACTGATCGAGCATAAATGTTTCAGTCGTAATAATGAGGTCGCCGCCTGAGCCAGGCGTATTGGTCACTAGGGTGATCAAACCATCATCAATGTTCAGGTCATTGGTAGAGATCGATATACTTCCGGCGTCGCCGCTACCACCACTGGAACGACCGTTTAGGTTACCCTGATTAAGGATATCCAACTGATCTGCGGAAATAAAAATGGTACCGCCACGACCCGAGCCTTCGGTTTCAGTAACAAGGGTAGATCCGTCAACTAAGACGTTACTTCCGTTCAGCCGAATAAACCCGCCTTCGCCTAAACCCAGTGTGGAACTATCGACTCTGGTCGCCGTTAAAGATATGTCAGCAGATTGCAGCGTAATATCGGCACCCTTGCCAGCGCCAAGCGTTTCGCCTTGAATAATCGCATTCGCTGCGGTAATCGTGTCTGCGGACAGAATGACTCGTCCGGCATTTCCCGTCGTTAAGGTTTCGGTAGCGATCAAACTGTTATCTAAAACAAGGTTGGTCGCGGTCACCGTCAATTCGCCCGCGTCGCCCGTACCGCTCAGTGCGGAGATGTTGATCTCACCATCCTGACCAAGGGTCACGTCAGGCGCCGAAATCTCAATGAGTCCGCCAACACCATCACCTAGTGCCTCAGCCTCTACAATGGCGTTGTTGAGGTCGAAGGACGTACTCGCGTTCAAAATGATTTCACCGCCATCACCACCGCTAAATGAGTCACTTTCGATGGCACTGCCGCTTTCAATAAGTATGGTATCGCCACTCATCAGAATAAAGCCGCCACCACCGTCGCTCTCCGTGGAACTGTTGACGATCGTCCCGGTCAAGGTAATATCGTCTGCCAGTAGCGAAATATCAGCGCCTTGGCCGGTACCGAGAGTTTCACCTTGAATGATGGCATCGGTCGCGATAATCGTGTCTGCAGTCAGAGTAGCATGTCCGGCATTTCCTGCGGTTAAAGTTTCGGTTGCGATCAGACTGTTGTCGAGCGTCAGGCGCGTTGCCTTGATGGTCAAATCGCCCGCATCTCCGGTACCGCTCAAGGCTGAAATGTTGACCTCGCCATCCTCTCCAAGCGTGATGTCGGGAGCCTCAATTTGAACCAGACCACCGCTACCACTGTCTAGTGCCTCAGCCTCGACAATGGCATCTTCTAGGTGGAAGGCCGTACTCGCGCTCAAAATGATTTCACCGCCATTTCCACTGCTTAATGAGTCACTTTCGATGGCACTGCCATTGTCAATCAGAATGGTCTCGCCACTCATTTGAATAATGCCGCCGCTGCCGTCGCTCTCCGTAGAACTGTTGACGATCGTCCCGGTCAAGGCAATATCGTCTGCCAGTAGCGTAATATCAGCACCTTGGCCGGCACCGAGGGTTTCGCCCTGAATAACGGCTCCGGTTGCGATAATCGTATCCGCCGTCAAGGTCGCATGTCCGGCATTTCCTGCGGTTAAAGTTTCGGTTGCGATCAGACTGTTGTCGAGAGTCAGGCTCTCCCCTCTGATGGTCAACTCGCCCGCGTCTCCGGTGCCGCTCAAGGCTGAGATATTGACCTCGCCATCCTCTCCAAGTGTTATATCAGGGGCTTCAATCTGCACCAGACCACCGCTACCGCTGCCTTTTGCCTCTGCCTCGATAAGCGCATTACTCAAAAGAAACGAGTCCCTCGCGATTAGAATGATGGCTCCACCAGGACCACTGTTTAAAGCATCGCTCTCGATGGCGCTGCCATTTTCAATACGAACGTTATCCGCTCGAACATCAACTATCCCGCCGACCCCAGGACTGTCGGTTGTGGTTATTATCTTGCCGCCTGCCATCACGAAATTTGATGCGGCTATTTTAACCAAGCCTGCATCGCCTTCACCGGGTGAAAGGGTTTCTGCTGTGATTTCAGCAAGATCCTGAATTCGAAAGTCCGTACTATTCACCTCTATGGTGCCACCGGTACCTGCGCCGCTCGTATTGGAGGTAATTTCAGCTTGGTCTTCTAGGACAAACGATGTGGTATTAAATTGTAATAGATCGCCATCGCCGGCACCTGATACATTGCCCGTAATCTCAGCATTCTCTGATAGAACAAAGGTGTCTGCATCGAGGGTTAATTTTCCTCCGACGCCGTCACCTGACGCCGTCAATATCAGAGCGGCCTCCCCACCGATGTCAACATTTGAGGCAGAGAGTTCCATGTGGCCCGCTTTACCGCTGCCAAACCCAGCGACGTTGAGCGACCCCGAGCCAAGCAGTTGGAGATCCTCGGTGCGAATATCAATGTCTCCACCGGCACCGGCACCACGCGCTTGGGAATCTAGAGTCGCCCCATCAATCGTGACCGAGTCGATCGAATAAATCTGGATCTCGCCTCCGGGACCATCGCCTAAGCTGCTCGTTGTTAACGTGACGTCTTGGAGAACCGTCTCAGCGGTGAGCAGTTGTATGTCTGCACCCACCCCACTGCCCTGGGAATCACCAAAAATACCGCCGGTTCCTGTTGCGATAAAGCTGTCCCCTGATGCGATGAGGTCACCAGCAGCACCAGAACCCTCGGCGGTAATGTTGATATTCGGATTAAGGAGCTTGATCGCGCCGCCCTGCAGCAGGATTTCGCCGCCGACACCCGTGCCGATGCCGCTTGCATTCACGGCCACATCACGCCAGTCGATGGTTTCGCCACGCATCAATATTTCGCCGCCGTTCCCTGAGCCTTTCGTTTCTGCTTCAATTAATGTCTGGCTAAGATCGATATCGGTTGCGTCGATCTCTAAAGCACCGCCCTCGCCACCACCTAAAGTCGCCAGCAGAAATTCAGTATTCGCGATGTCGACTGTTTCAGCGGTGATGCGCACGGCGCCCGCGTCACCAGCCTCATCGATCGTAGAAAGTGAAGAAACGTTGACGGTTGAGTCGTTGCTTATCGAAACAGTCGTTGCTTCAAACAAGATGTCGCCACCACTGCCAGTGCCTATCGCCTCACCGAGTACCTCGACGTTATCCAGTGTGATCGTTGTTGCTGCTAGTTTTACCGTGCCGCCGTTTCCCGACCCCACGCTAGACGCATTGATCAAAGCACCATCGCTCATCGTGATAGTGTTCTGTGCTTGGAGGTTGAGCACGTCTGCATCGCCAGAACCTAATGCCTGGACGTCGATGGTGGTCTCACCGGTAATGACAATATCTGCGGCATTGATGCTCACTCGCCCGCCAATACCCGCATTGTCTGATTCTGCGATCAAGGCACTACCGGACTCAATGTCGAACCGGCCTGCGGCTGTGATTTCGATTGAACCAGCTATCGCTCCTTGAAACTTACTAGAGGAGTTGAGGCTGCTATTGTTCTCGATCAAAATATCAGTGGTATTAATGATAATGTCGCCGGCCCGACTGTCGTTGCCCGCGAATAAAGCGAGCTGACTATTGTCCGAAATTAACATCGTGCTGGCATCGAGGCGTATGTCGCCACCATCAAGACTACCGCCAGACGATGTTGATAGTTCAACGTTATGTTCAAGGCTAATATCGTTGGCCACGATATCGATATCACCGCCGCTCGCCCCCAGTTTGCCTGAGCGAATCGCGCTGCTGCCGTTGATGCCCTCTAGGGCGAGTGAATTCGATCGAACTTTGACACCACTACCGCGCCCAGAAGCCGTAATGACAGTATCGACCGCATAGACGGTCCCACCCTGGAAAAAGGTACCGCCGCCAACCGTTTCAAGCAGGCTATTCTCAAGATAAATATTGCCAAAGCTCGCATCACCCGTACGAATGCCAATTTCCTGTGCGTTTAGGTCGGCGTTTCGAACCGTGATGGCCTGGGCGTTTATATTGAGATTGTGCGAGGTGGCATCGACTTCACCATCGGGCGCTCGACTGCTATCGATGTTGATAGTGCCGCCACTGTCCGCGAGAAAGCCAAACGAGGAGATCGCGCTGGTGCTTAAGGTAGACAACGCAGAAGGATCGCTGAAATAACGCGAACCGTCGGAAAACTCGAGAAAGTCGCCGGTCGATAGGTGCAAGGTACCGTCAACATCTACGACTGCACCATTGCTAAATATAAACCCTGCAGGGTTAACCAACCAAAGTGAGGCGCCACTAATACTGGAGGTGATCTTGCCAGCGATTGACGACTCGCCCCCTGTCACGCGACTCACAATATTGCTGACACTTGTCGGTCCCGAAAAATTCGCATGCTCGCCTAAATGAATATTAAACCGATCAAAACTGTGAAATAGATTTTCTCCTGCCTGCTCACCAAAATCCGATGTAATGTTATAGGTGAAGCCGTTACCGGCGGGTACCGAATCGCCCGGGCTGATATCACTTGCCCCCACGGAACCATCGAGAGTGACCTCTGCATATCCAACGGGCATGCAAAGTAGGGTTGATACGAGGATTAGATTCGATTTAGAACGCATGTCGATATCCCAGGCGAAAATGGACGCCATCATCTTGTAGGTCGTACTCCGAGGCTTTGAAATCATCAAATCCATGAGCGAGGTATAATTCAAAGCTAAACCGCTGCGAATGCTTCACAACCACCCCGACGCCAACACTCGCAAGGTCTGAATGCCCGATCGAGGTAGAGTCTTTGTGATTTTCTCCGCGACCCCAATCAAGAAAGCCGATTAAGTCGATCCAGATAGGTAGTTCAGGTCGATAGTGCGCTTCAAGTGAGGCAAGATAAGCGTTATCTCGCACGACTTGGTTCTGCCGGTAACCGCGTATGGTTTCGATGCCCCCGAGCGCATATTTTTCGATAGATAAGAGAGGGTCAGCGGCATGTTGCGCGAGCGCCTTCGCCGTAATGTGGAATTTTTTAGCAAGGAGTTTGGAATACTGAACCTGAGCCAGGTAGCTGGTAAACCGTCCATCAGTTACATCACTGCCCTCGGTCGCATCAAATTTTGACGTACCTCTTGAAATCGAAAACCTCGCCGCTAACGAATCGTTAATATTCTGCTCTGTGTAAGAGACTGCAACCCGTAGGGGTGCGACCTTGCTTTCACCATTGATAGCACCTTCAGAAAAAGAAAAAGGTTGGCCTAGTAATGAGGTTTGATTTCGTCTGACGTCAAATGACAGCTGTAAGGATAGTTCACTGGAGAGGGTTTTCAGAATGGGCCAATTCAGCTGCAGGCCAAGGGATTCAGTTTCACTCTCCACGTCAATTTCATTAAACGGTTCCTCTATCACAGACGAATCGCTCAGCGCATATTGAATCTCTAGGTTAGCGCCGCCTGCCGTTAAAGGTACGGCTATGGCAACATCCTGCGCGTCGAGCCCCTCTGTAACGGAGGCCCCGAGCTGAAAAGTCTCGCCCCACCCAGTTAAGTTGCTGGCGCTAGCCCTTATCTTTGCAGTCTGGCTACCGATCGATGGAGAGCGATCGTTGGCGACATCCAATCCAAGGCTAAATCGAGGGTTGGTTTCAACATCAAGCGCGAGTGTTGCTTCTCCGGGGCGAGCCCCCGGCGCCACTCTTGCGTCTATTCGTGAGACTAGCGGGTTTTGCTCAAGTAGTTTGAGAGCATCCTGAAGTTGAACCAAGTTGAACGGCTCATTAATCTCCAACCGACTACTGATATACTTGTCTTTTAGACGACTCGAAATTTGCAAGTCCGAAATTTTGCCACTGATAAAGTCTAGCTTTAGTACGCCCTTGTGAATCTGTTGGTCCGGGATAACCATGCCAGTATTGATGAAGCCGTTTGTCACAAACAGCTGGTTTATTTTGTCTTTGGTCGTAAGTAATGTAGTGGTTTCAACCTGAGAACCAGTGACCGGTAATAGCAAAGCCGCGATCTGTTCTTCTAGCGCGGGTGCTTGGTAAATGAATCGACTAATTTCAACCCGACTTTGCTCGCTAATCTGTGGAGATAATGCAGCTGTGCTCGGCAACCTTTTTACGCGCTTAGGCTCAACCAGCTGTTCCTCGGCTTTGGCCTTGGATGTAAAACCCCCTGTTACAACAACGTCGTCGATGGCTAATGCCGATACTGCAAGCAATATTCCCAGGGCAAAAGTCAGTACCTGCATCATAGCCAGTTACCAATAAGTAAAAAGGGTGCCCAATCTGAGGGGTGGCTGTGGCGCTCAGAGTTGATGAGTTCATTTTGCGCTTTCTTTAACGCCTGTGCTTTGCTGATGTGGTCCTTTGTCGCATGGTCGTAAAAACTACCGATAATAAGCACCGTGGCCGCGTCACTGATTTGCCATAAGGAAGCCACTGCACTTCTAGCGCCCGCCTTTAGCGCCACGCCTGCGAGTCCAAGTGCGGCGCGATTGTCACCCACCGCAGTTTCACAAGCACTCAGCACCAGCAAGTCGAGGGTATTGCCGGTTTGTTGTCTACTCCCGATACTTTGCTCTAACAGATCCATGGTTAATTTGCCGTCGTAGGTCAGCAAATATGATTGTTGGGGGTTGCTATCAAAGTGGCCATGCGTCGCAATGTGTACGATGGAGTATTGCTCTGAACTTAGTTGAGCTTCGATCGTACTTCTTTGAAACTCCTCGTTGTGCAATATTTGTGCACCATGTTGATCCTGTAGTTTATCTAGTTCGCCAGGAACGCCGGGTAAACTCGAGAAACCTTGAACGGAGTGAGAAATACCCCCGGCGAAAAGAGTGGCTTCTTGAACATCGAGGCGCTTGGGAAAGGTCAGACTGATGCCTGGCGTCGTCGCGATCGCGTACTTTTCAATCATATATTGGTCACCATCGAAGAAGGCAGAAAATGGAATGGTTCTTAGAATGCCATCAGGTATGACGAGTAGGGTTTCAACGCTCTTCTCCCGCAACAAGGGTTCCACATCTGCGAAAACAAGCTCATGAAGTTCCTCTCCGAGGGCTTTGTATTCGTCATCACCTTGATCGAGTTCTAGGTTATAGCGAAAGTCGTTAGCCAGTTGCTCGAGCGCTGATGCGCTGATCGATTGAACAAATTGGTACACCTGATCATCGATGTTGACGAGCACCTCTAGTCGATCCGCAAGAATGACCGGGTAGATGATCGCGGTTGCCGCTTCGACAAGTTTCAAGTCAACAGCCTGATCTGGTATCACGCAATCGTTCTGGAAATAGTCTTGTAGCTCGGCGGATTTGGACTGCTCCAGTACTGTCTGTACTTGCTTAAGGTAAGTCTGCCGACGAGGTTGTGTTTTGGCCTCGATGGCAGCGGTTAGCAGCAAGTCAGAGAGTTCAGCAAAAAGCGGTTGGACCTTTTGCGGAAAAGTAAATGGAGAGCCGTTGATGAGCTCGGTCCTGACGTGTTCGAGCGTGCCAATTGCGGTCTGATATCCCGAAATCGCATCGTCTGTTTTACCTTGTAAGCGCAGCGCGCGGGCTAATTGCCATTGCCATAAATAGGCGCTCTCAAAAGCGCGGCGGGTATTTGCTAAAAAGTTGGCTGTGGTTAACCGTTGGATACCGTCCTCGAGTTTATTCTGATTGATCAATAACCGTCCCTGATGACCGATGGCATAGCTTTGCAATCGGACTTGGCCTTGATTTTTTGCTGTGGTTTCGGCTTGCTGGAGAATGCTTAAAGCCTGTCTGTAAAAATTGTCTTCTCCGGTTTGGTCGGCGATTCGAATAAACAGGTCGCCGATAGAGATTTGAATCTCAACTGTATCCGAACGTACGCCGAGTGTTGATGAGAGCGTTAAGAGTTGTTTGCCTATGGCAAGTGACTTATTGGCGTTTTTATTGTCTAGCTCGTGACGTAGATGATTTGTTAAAACGGTCAAGGTCATCGCTTGGTCACCGGACGCCAAGCTCGCAGTATATGCGCGAGCAAAGGTGTCGGTCGCGGTTTTGACATCATTAAGGATGCTTTGCACGCTAGCGAGAATATTGAGCGCTCTCGCTTCGATTGCTTTCGATTCTGATTGATCCAGCGTGCGGGTGATCAGATTTAGGCTAAGAGGGTATTCGCCCAACTCGAAGTAGAGCTGGGCGAGGAGAAGCCCTGTTTCGCTCGAATCTTCGCTTAGCTGTTTGGCTAATTGGTCGGCTTGTTGAAGTAACGCAATCGCTTGAGTGCGATACCCCTGATCTTGAAAAACGCGAGCCTTTGTTACGAGATCGTCCCGGAGTGTGCTGTCAGCGTCGAGGGCGTTTACTGGCGCAGCCGAAAGATATTGGCCTAAGCTCAAAAAAAAAAGCGCTAAGACCGGTCGGACTTGGAGCCACATACTTATTTCCCGGGTAACTGGAATAAATATTCCACAGGTGGGGACGATAGCAAATCGTTAGAATGTCTGGCAAGTCATGACCGACCTATGGCTCTTTTTACTTGGGGGGTAATCACTCAAAAAAGTTATGAGCGGTCAGCGCTATACTCGAGATTATTTTATCTCCTGCTTTAGAAGGGCGGCTGCGTGTAATCGTAGGCATGACTGATCCAAGCCTCATTGAGAAAATGCTGGATCACATTTGGGGCAGGCGCTACGGTAATTTTGTTTTGTACTTGCCCCGTGTCACACTAGGATAGTTCGCCGTCGTGCTCGGACCGTTCGCACAGCTATTCTGGGCATGGCGGGTTCCCGAGGGTCTCGATGCGATCAGAAAATCGCCAGGCTATGTGCCGATAGGCAAAAACGTCATTAATGAATGATTGGCGTCTACTTATAAATTAGACCGAAAAGAGAGTGAGATGAGATTTTGGATTTTGGCGGCTTTATTGAGTTTAAATGTAGCGCTGGCAGAAGAACTGCAGACGCAGAGCTCAAGTGATGACGTTGCGCTCGCGAAAAACCTCGAGGCTTTGGCAGAACGCTTAAAGGATCAACCGGATAATGATAAAGGTTGGTATATGCTGGGTCGCTCCTATCTAAATATGGGGAATTATGAGCAGTCCGCTGCTGCCTTTGCGCACATGTTGGCCAAGTTTAAGGATGATCATAGTCTCTCAGCATACTACGCTGAGGCACTATACATGGCAGATGGGCAGATAGTNNCTTAACCCCCATGACATTACGATGTTAGAAATCAAAGCGTTGGGTGCCTTCCAGAGTCAGGACTTACGAGGAGCGATTGGTTTGTTTCAGCGTGCCCTAGCGGCCGGCGCGGAAGGTGAACGAGCAGATATGATCAATCGGGCTATCGTTCGAATCCAAGAAGACTTAGGCGATGCGCCTATGATGGCCGAGGTACCCATAGCTCAGGCGCCTCCGATAGGGTCAGAGGAGGGGAGAGCGACGACAATTCAAGCGGCACCGAAGGCACAAACGGCGGCCTTAGCCAGCCGTCGGCTTCAAGTGCTGGTCGAAGTGGCGGACTCTGTTCAAATAGATGCTGCAACGCCCGTTTTTGTTTTTGCCCGGGCGATCTCTGGTCCGCCTATGCCGCTTGCTGTGCAGCGCATGACGCGCGGTGAGTTGCCGCAACTGGTCACTTTGGATGAATCCATGGCGATGATGCAAGGGATGGGGCTGGCGAATTTTGACACCGTTCAGGTGGTGGCACGAATATCAGCTTCGGGCATTGCGACTGCGGGACCTAATGACTACCAAGCGCTGTCTGGATCGATTGATCTGACTCAAAAATCCGAGGTGGTCCAGTTGAGCATCGAGAAGCAAGTTAAAGACTTCTAGCAAAGTAAACGCCGAGGGGAATTGTCAGACGTATCTACTGTCGCTCAACGAGGCTCTCCAGTTGCGAGATGGTCGGTGGTTCGTCGGAAACCCCTGCCCAGCGGGCGGTCCGGCGGTGTTTGCAGCAAGTGGTGGTCAGATTTCAAGCTGTTGGCTGACTGAATTAATGAATATTTTGCAAATCGCAATAAATTGCTTACATTTGCGAATTATTGCGCTAGTCTTTGTTGTTCGGGCGCGACATAGGAAGGACGAGTGTATTCAGTCGTAAAGAACACAGCAGTAAATAGCCGGAATTTCAGTATTTTTAAAGTGCTCGAATACCTTGGTGGTATCGAGTTGTTGTCAAAGTTTGTCAGCTGTCTGAATGCATCGCAAACAGCCAGTGAGCGTAGCTACTGCGCGATCCTCCGAAGTTTTGATTCTGGCCGTACTGTGATATTTTGGTTTCTTGAACGCAACGCGTTCGCCAGGAAGGCAGAGAAAAGCAGTCCGAATTTAGAAAAAAATAATAAGAAGCAGGAGGGATGAATTGTTCGAAATAGCCGTCATTGGAGCAGGGCCAGGGGGGCTGAGTGCAGCCGCGCGTTGTGCTGAGTCCGGAATCGATCACGTGCTTCTGGAGAGCTCTCCAAAGATCGCGAACACGATTCAAAAGTACCAAAAAGGCAAGCACGTTATGGCTGAGCCTGGGGTGTTACCGCTTCGTAGTCCTGTTGGTTTTGACGCTGGAAAGCGCGAAGAAATTCTTGATGTTTGGGAAAACGGCATTGACACGTTAGGTGTGAATATCAAGTATGGCGCTGAAGTAAAGTCGATCTCGGGTGAGAAGGGCAATTTCACCATCGGTCTTATCAGCGGCGACGACATTCAAGCTAAACATATCATTCTCGGCATCGGCATGCAGGGAAACCCGCGCCAACTGGGCGTTCCCGGAGATCAAGCGGAATGGGTCCAGTACCAACTCGATGATCCAGATGAATACAAAGACGAAAGTATTGCTGTGGTCGGCGCAGGTGATGCTGCGATCGAAAATGCGATCGCGCTTTCGAAAAACAATAAAGTCTACATTATCAACCGAAAAGATGAATTTGCTCGAGCAAAAGAGGGTAAT
>ENA-UZXD01000074-UZXD01000074.1-metagenome-genome-assembly--contig:-Day-3-50m-contig-74_pt1 | contig 17603 bp, 15 predicted proteins | sample MGYA00260344_ERZ794904 | MGnify/ENA metagenome assembly ERZ794904 | reverse complement strand
CCTATAGCAAAGCTAACCCAAAGTATTTCTCTGACCTTTTGACCAATTTCTGTATATTTTCTTGCGCCAAAAAGCTGGGCAACAATGGGAGTAACAGCAAATAAACATCCACCTAAAAGAAAATAGATTGGAAAAGATAGAGCATTCCCAATTGCAAGACCCGATAAATCGAGCGCACTTGCTTGTCCTGCGACAATTGTATCTGTGACACCCATACCCATATATGAGATCTGAGATCCATAGATTGGAATACCTATTTTAAGTAGTTGTTTTAGCTCTTTTAGTAATTTTTTCAAAAAAATAAACCCAGAAATTTCTCGGTACTTTATCATATAAGAACCATCTCAAAACGGAGAAATAAAATTAGAAAAGATAGTCGGCCATACTGGCTTAAAAAAATTATATCTAAACTAACCACTCGTTATGTAAATCACTTTCTTCGGCCTCAATTTAAAAATCTTGGAAAGGGAACGGCATTTTTTAAACCCCAATATATTAAGTTATTTGGTTCAAATATTTCAGTTGGCGACTTTCCAACTTTTATTTCTGCTCCCGATGATTACATCCAAATAACAAGCTGGGATGCCGGTGACTGGCAAGGTGTTGTTGATATTGGTAGCTATGTCTTAATTTCTCCAGGAGTGAGAATTATGGCAGCTGACAAAATTTCTATTGGAGACTCATGCATGTTTGGTCATGGTGCATGTATCACTGATGCTGATTGGCATGGAATTTATGACAGGACCAAAGTTGTTGGTGACCCTAAGCCTGTAGTTCTTGAAGAAAATGTTTGGGTTGGAGAGGATGCGATGATCTGCAAGGGCGTACGTATTGGAGCAAATAGTATTATTGGGGCTCGATCAGTTGTTACAAAAGATGTTCCAAATAATACAATTTATGCAGGTAATCCGGCGACATTTATTCGAAATTTAGACGATGGTCAATTTATTACTCGAAAAGATTTTTTTAAGGATCCTATTAAATTGGCTCATGACTTTGATTTACTTGATCAATACTCACTTGGTAACAATACTTTATGGGGATGGATTAAAAGTATTGTCTGGAGAGATAAAAGCCATTGATTAAGATCGCTTCAGACTCACAAATTCCGCATATTGAACAAAAGTTATCTGAGTTTTTTACTGATGAGTATTCGCTAAAATATTTTGAATTTGAGCAGCTTACCTCGAATGATCTCAGAGACGTGGATGCATTGTTGGTTCGATCATTGGTTCATGTAAACAAAGAGCTATGCAATGATTCACAAATTAAGTTTGTTGGCTCAGCAACTGCAGGAATCAATCACTTAGATACTCAATACCTAGACTACCAAAATATTTCTTGGTCACATGCTCCAGGCTGCAATGCAAGTAGTGTTACTCATTATGTGATGGCTGCTTTAGGCGAGCTAATTCAAGAGGGCCTTTTTAATGTTCGCCAAAGTGTTGGAATAATTGGTTATGGCAACATAGGCAAAATGTTGTATCAATTACTTTCAGCTCTCAATATACAGGTATACGCTTGCGACCCTTTTTTAAAAGATAATCACTTGGTTAATATGGAAAAAATATTAGAATGCGATCTAATAACAATCCATGTTCCATATTCCTTAGAGGGAGCTCATCCAACCAGTGATCTAATCAACCAATCACACACCAGCATCTTAAAAGATAAAATTTTGATCAACACGTCTAGAGGAGGGATCGTTTCCGAGGAACTAGTTGCAGAATCTCAAGACTTAATTTATGTTGCAGATGTTTGGTTGGATGAACCAATCCCATCTATAACGACTGTTAAAAAAGCTTTTATCTCAACACCTCATATTGCTGGCTACAGTATAGAAGGCAAGCTAAACGGTTCCACTATGATTGCTAGAGAATGCGCTAGAGCTTTTAATTGTCTTAAAGAAAGTAGCCTTGCTAAAGATGACCTAATTGATTGGCCTCACGGCTTAAAAAATATTGTTCGTGATATGCATGGATATGGGTTTCCCGTTGCTGTATTTAAAAGCGAATTAGACTTGCAAGGTATCTCTGATAATTTTAAAAGTATTTCACCAAATAAGCTTGCTGATGAGTTTAAGAGTTTAAGAACTAATCACCCTCGGAGGAATGATTTCAATAAATATTCTTATAAAAATTTAATTGCTTTAGATGAATCCATAAACATAGATTTTTTTAATGCCATTCAAAATCTTTAATGTGGAAATAGAAAACTATTTTAGATAAAAGGAACTAGTGGGATATTACAACTTGCAATAATCGATAGAGCAAAAAATGTACAAACCACTTTTAAAATATTTCTTTTTTTCATATTAGTATTATTGCATGCTTAGGATGAGCAAGAAATCTCTAAATCTTTAGCCCAGGCTGGAGATTTATTAGCAAAATTTTGATATTCCTTATGCTCTTCAAATGGCTTAGTTAAAATAATTATTAAAGTTTCTAACATAGAAAAATCACTCTCTTCCGCAGCATCAATAGCCTCTTGAGCCATGTAGTTTCTCAGGATAAATTTTGGGTTAACTTGCTTCATGGAGATTACTTTTTTATCTACAGATAAACCTTCTTTGGTATGTCTTTCTTGAAAAGAGACAATCCAGCTCTTTGCAATATCTGAATTTAGCTCTGGAGTTATTTTGTTGGTGAGGGCTTGTGTGAGATTTCTAAAAGTATTGGTGTAATCGAGTTTCTCGGATTCCATAATATCCAATAGACCTTGAATTAAAGCAGCATCCTCAGATTGCTCTTGCTCTAGACCTAGTTTTTTTCTGAAGAGTTCCGCCAAGGTATTTTGAAATATTTCTTCATATGTTTGCAGTATCTCGCCTTGAGCTTCTTCAGAAATCAGTGAGGAAAGGGCATGTCCTAGAGCAGAGCAATTCCAAAGACCAATGTAGGGCTGATTCTTAAATGCATATCTACCTTGATGATCAGAATGATTGCAAACATAGCTTGGCAAGTAATCTTCCATAAAACCATAAGGACCGTAATCAAAAGTTTCCCCTAAAATGCTCATGTTGTCTGTATTCATAACTCCATGATTAAAGCCACAGGCCTGCCAGTGAGCAATCATATTAGCTGTTTCCTTTACCATTACCTTAAAAAAATCTTCATATGAGTTGGGAGTCTGGAAAAAATAGTTAGGGTAGTTATTGATACAAAAATCTGCCAGAGCTTTTACATTTTCAGGTTTATTGTTGTAGTGAAAATATTCAAAGTTTCCAAATCTTATGTGAGTTTTTGCAGTTCTTGCAAGCATGGCTGCAGACTCACTCTTTTCTCTAATCACCATCTCATCGCTGCCCACAATCATCAAAGCTCTTGAGGTAGGAATTGATAGAGCATGCATCGCCTCACCGCAAAGATACTCTCTAATCACAGACCTTAGGACAGCCCGTCCATCTCCAAAGCGAGAGTAGGGAGTTTTTCCAGCACCTTTAAGGTGTAAATCTAATAAACCTGCTTCTGAGTATATTTGCCCAAGCAGCAATCCTCTCCCATCACCCAGCTGCTCAACATATTGACCAAATTGATGACCTGAATAAACCATTGATAATGGCTTTAAAGAATCTATTTTTTTTGTACCATTAAAAATTTTTAGAAGCTCTTGTTGATCAATATCCTGCATACCGAGCTCATTTTTCAAGATATTATTTTCAATAACAACTTTAGAATTATTGAAACCTTGCCACTCTTGAAGTGTGTAAAAATCTTCTGAAAGCTCAGAATAGGCATGAGTTAGAAATGGTAGCATCTACCCCTTGGCAATTTGAATTAAGTTGGCAACATGTTCATCTTTAGAATGGTCAGTTCCTAGGTGTTCAACTTCATTCCACATAGCAGCTGAACAAATAGGGCTAAGGTCATCTTTAAGTGCATTTGCTACTTCGATACCTGCCCCACAAAAGCCAAGTGTTTCAACCATCTCATCGGTAACAAGCGCAAACATCTCCTCCCATTTTCCTTCAATAGATAGTTTGTGAAGAGCTTCATTGATATCTTCCCAACCATGAAATTCTAGAGCTGGCTTATAGGTGCGGGTAGATGCATAAAAGCTTATTCTTGCAGCGACATTCCTTTTTGCAGTTTTTAAATCTTCTTCAGTTTCACCCGTGGCAATAAAACCACCCCAAAGTAATTCACATTCTTTGGGGTCCCTATTAGTTTTTTTAGCTCCCTCAGCTACTGCTGGTAAAATGACATCATTAATATATTGAAGAGAGCACATTGGATGCAGTAACAATCCGTCTGCTACCTCTCCTGCAATCCTAGCCATACCAGGACCCAAGCCAGATACATAAATAGGTGGCAGATCACAATCCATTGGAGGAGGTGTGAACATTGGAGTCATAAGAGTATGGGTGTAATGCTCTCCTTGAAAATCAAGTTTTTCACCTGTCTTCCATGTATTCCAAATTGCTTTTACTGCAAGAATATACTCTCGCATTCTTGGTGCAGGAGGTGACCAAGGAACACTAAACCTTCGTTCATTATGTCCCTTTACTTGAGTCCCTAAGCCAAGCTGAAAGCGACCATCTCCGTATGCTTGCAAATCCCAGCCCATATTAGCAACTGTCATTGGGCTTCTTGGAAAGGCGATAGCTAATCCAGTCCTTACAATCATTTTTTTTGAATGCTCTAGCCCAAGAAGCACCGGGAGGAAAGGCTCATTATTAAGTTCCCCAGAGACCAGCGCATCGTATCCAAGAGACTCTGCATGTTTAACTATCTCAACAGTATTTTTTGATAAACCAGGAATGTATGTTTCAACTCTCATATTTTTATTTAATTTTTAGTCTAGAATTTGCATAATTTTGTGCCCACTGATAGTTGGGCTTGCCCGAAGGAGCTCTTTCTATTAGCTCAGAAAAGATTAGTTCTTTTGGCATTTTATAACTTGCAATATATTTTGATGCACTTGTTTTAAGCTCATCTATGGTTAGTTCAGAAATTTCTCTTCGCTGGATTACAGCAACTACTTTTTGACCCCAAGTCTCATCCTTAACTCCAACAACAAGGCAATCAAAGACATTTGGATGTGCTTTAAGAGCCATTTCCACTTCTTCAGGAAATATTTTCTCACCACCCGAATTAATTGAAACACTTCCTCTTCCCAGCAAGGTCATTTGACCGTCTTTTTCATATTTTGCCATATCGCCTGGTATTGAGTATCTTTCTCCATTAACTTTAATAAAAGTTTTTTCAGATTTTTCTTTATCCTTGTAGTATGCAATTGGAACATGACCTTTTCTTGCGAGGTAGCCGATTGTTTCTGTATCGCTGGGATGAATAATTTCCAATGTCTCTAAATTTAATATTTCACTAAAATTAGGCTTTGTAAATTTGGGGCCACCACCTGAATCTTTTAATTTTCCACCTTTGGTATGAATATTTACACCTGTAGCTCCTGTCTCAGAGGAGCCCACTGCATCTATTAAAAATAAATTTGGTAGATAATCTAAAATCATATCTTTGATCGACGAGCTAAAAACAGATGCTGTGCTTGCTAGGACTATTAAAGATGAGAGGTCCAAGCCTCTTTCTATGGCTGAGGGCAGGGCATCACAGAGGGGCCTTCCCATTGCATCACCAGTAATAGTTAGATTCATTACTTTTTCCTTAGCAATGACACCCCAAATATAATTAGCATCAAATGAAGCTTGATCATTAATAATAAACCTCCAACCTGAAAAAAATGCATTGAATGCTTGCCATTGGGCCGCTCCATGCATAAGAGGAGCTAAAGCGAGGGCAGTTGTCTGCTCTTGCAAGCACTTATCTGCAAAAGCTTCAGGAGAAGGGTATTTTTCTCCAGTTACAGCATCAATTCCACCACCCAAGGTCATAAGAACATCTTCCATTCGCCAAACCACACCTTTAGGCATTCCTGTAGTACCTCCGGTGTAGAGAATATACTTATCATCTCCCGATCGATCTATCGATGGTCTTGATTCACTCTCATTTTTAATCAGAGACTCAAAATCTAAACTATTTTGAATACTGCTAATTTTATTGGTTCCATCATCAATAGAAATAAAACTTTTTAACAAGGGCAAGTCATTTTTAATATTATTTAATTTGTTACTAAATTGCTGATGAAAAAAAACTGCCTCCATGTCTGCATTTTCAATAAGATATTTCAACTCTTCCTCAACATAGCGATAGTTAATATTGATAGGAATTGCACAAAGCTTATAAGCTCCCAGCATTACTTCAAGCCATTCAATGCAATTAAAAGCATATATTCCTATGTGGCTACCTTTTTTGATTCCAAGATTTTTTAGAGCATTAGCTGCTTTGTTTGCTCTTACGTCTAGCTCTTTATATGTCAGCCTAGTTGCCCCTAAGATAACTGCCTCTCTGTCAGGAATCCTGTCAACGACGCCCTCAAAAATATCAGCTGCATTAAATTCCATTAGACTTTAGATGTATGGCCTTTCCAGTAAGGGTCTCTTAGCCTTCTTTTATATAGCTTTCCATTTTCGTCCCTTGGCAACTTATCAATAAAGTCTATGCTTCTGGGCAATTTCATTTTTGCTAAATTCTCTTGAGCAAATTCCATTAATTCTGTCTGCAACTGATCAGATTGATGATAGCCAGAGTTTAGTTCAACGACAGCTTTTACTTCTTCGCCCCATTCTTCATTAGGAATACCAAAAACTGCCACATCAGCAATAGCTGGGTGCATTAAAAAAGCACTTTCAATTTCTGCTGGGTAGATATTGGCGCCACCAGAAATAATCATGTCAATCTTTCTATCACATAAGAAAAGGTAACCTTCTTCATTCAAATAACCAATATCACCAACTGTAAAATAGACCTGATCATCAATTACTAATCTTTCTTTTTTAGTTTTAGCCTGATCACCTTTGTATTCAAACTTAGTAGCCTCACCCAGCTTCATGAAAACAGTTCCCTGCTTATCATTTTCAGCCTGGACTCCATCTTCATTGATGATTTTTATTTCTGCTCCTGGCCATGCTTGCCCAACAGTTCCTGGGAATTTAGACCATGATTGTGCATCAACCACGGTTCCGCCGCCTTCAGTAGCTGCGTAGTATTCCCAAATAGAATTACCCCACCATTTAATCATTGCCTGTTTGGTATGAATAGGGCAGGGAGCTGCTGCATGAACCATTGCTCGAGTTGAAGAACAATCATATTTATTTTTTATTTCTTCGGGAAGTTGAAGCAGTCTATGGAATTGAGTTGGAACCATGTGACTTGTGGTCACCTTATACTTATCAATCAAATATAGCATTTTTTCTGCTTCAAATTTTTCCATTAATACAACTGAATGCCCATAGTGAAGCGCCGCAGACGAATGGACTAAAACAGCAGTGTGATAAAGGGGAGACCCAACTATATGAACATTATTTTCTTGTGGCTGGATTTCAAAGAAGCTGAGTATCATTGCAAACATACTTAGCACATCGTCCGGATCTCCAGGAATTAAAGATCGTTTTACGCCCTTGGGTTTTCCTGTGGTCCCAGATGTATAGTTCATTACTTGACCTGCAGTTCTATCTTCTGGATTATCTGTTGGATGAGAGCCTACAAACTCATCTAAGTGAATAAACCCCTCCATCTGAGTCGTGCTGATGCAAGCATCTAGAGGAAAATCAATTGCCGACACAGCTTTTTGACATGCTTCTTCCATTGCTTGAACTTCTCCTGAAGCAATGAACGCTTTGGCCCCTGAATCTTCTAGTATGTATGCAATTTCTGGACCAGCTAGATGCCAGTTAATTGGGACCATATAAAAGCCTGACTGTGCACAAGCTAGATAGGCTATGTAGTACTCCACTGAGTTAGGTAAAACTGTTGCAACAACATCACCCTTCTGCACTCCAAAATCTCTTAATGCATGCGTAAGCTGATTGGTTTTTGCTAGCAAATCACCCCTTGTCCAAACCTTTTCAGAGGGTTCAACTATAGCAACAGCATCTGGGTCATTATTCGCAAACCTGTAGAATCCTAATTCACTCATTTCTCTCCCTTTTTTAATTAAGTAATAATTCTAACTTTGGTAATACATAAATGTAACCAATTATTTATATTTATATGTAGTAATATTGCAAAAATGGACTTCCTGCTAAATGAACTAAATCAAGAGACTTTATGGCTTTTGGTAGTTGTTTATGACTTATCTCTTGCAATTTTTTTATATAGGTTCTTTGGAAAATACGGTCTTTACTGTGCTGTGATACTTGGGATTGTTCTTGGAAATCTTCAGGGTGGAAAAATCAGTGAGTTAACTATTTTTGGAATGCAATTCAACGTTAGTATGGGTGCCATTCTTTACTCCGGAATCTACTTTGCTACAGATGTTTTAAATGAAAAATTTGGAAAAGAAGAGGCTAATCGAGCAGTAATGCTTGGGTTTGTTGCGAACATAGCCGTTATGGTTACATTGGTTCTAAGCACAAAATTTCTTCCATCAGAGCTAGCAGGTTCTGCTGCAGAGGTTCATGACGCTATTTCAGTTCTCGCTTACTACTCACCTATTTTTATTATTGGGTCATTGACAGCATATCTTGTCAGTCAAAGATTTGATGTTTGGTTTTTTCATTACTTAAAAAATAAAACAAATGGTAAAAAGCTTTGGCTTCGAAACAATCTCTCGACCATTGCATCTCAATTGATTGATACTCTTATTTATCAATTTACATGGGTACTAGCTACCGATTTAACTTTTTCACAAGCTTTTGTATTGGCAGCTGCTAAATATGTATTCAAGGTTTTGATTGCGCTTGTTGATACGGTATTTATTTATTGGGTAAGAAACTGGGACATTAAAACTTAAAGTAGAAAAGCGAGTCATGGATTATACTAATCAAAACAATTTAATTAGAGATAATGGCTAACAAATCAAAAGAAGATTTTAAAAAAGAACTTTCAGCAGAGTCATATCATGTCACTCAGGAGAATGGAACAGAAAGACCCTTTACTGGTCAGTACTGGGATCATGTCGAGGATGGAATTTATGCCTGCATATGCTGCGGAGAGAAATTATTTAAATCTGAAGCAAAATTTGATGCTGGTTGTGGATGGCCCAGTTTCTATGAAGCATCCAATAATAAAAAAATAATTGAATTAGAGGACCATTCTCTTTCAAGAGTTAGAATAGAAATTAGATGCTCTAATTGTGATGCGCATCTTGGTCATGTTTTTACTGATGGCCCAGAGCCAACAGGCTTAAGATATTGCGTCAATTCGGCTGCTTTAGATTTCGAAAAAGAAAACTCCTCAAGCTAAGTGGCGGACCAAACTGTTCCACACTCAGATTTTTTATCAACAATAAAGGTTGGTTCTTGGACATTGCTTTCAAGAATTGCAGGCTTAATTCGCGATATTTTTACAACAACTCTTCTCGGAGCAAGTATTTTTCATGATATTTTTGTAGTTGTTTTAAAAATACCCAATGTGTTTAGAAAGTTTTTTGCAGAAGGGGCATTCAGCCAAGCTTTTATTCCTATTTATTCTGAATATCTCGACCAAAGAGAGGGCAAACAAAGTCAAGACTTTTTAAATGCATTATTTGGGGTCCTGCTTACAGCTTTGTTTATTTTTACAATATTAGCTTTAATCTTTGCTCCAATTTTTATTTTAATTTTTGCACCTGGGTTTTATTTTGATTCATTAAAGCAAGAGTTAGCCGTTAGCCTCTTAAGAATTATGTTTCCCTATCTTGCTCTCATCTCTCTTGTTGCATTCGCTGCTGGTATTCAGAATTCTCATAATAAGTTTTCTATTCCTGCTGCCACCCCACTTATATTTAATATAAGTTTAATTGGAGCAGCATGGCTTGTTGCTCCAACGCTTGAAATACCTGTAATGGCACTTGCCTGGGGTGTTTTATTGGCTGGATTTTTACAACTACTTTTCCAAATAGCTCCATTGGCTTCAATTAAAAAAATCCCAGTTCCACGAATAGACTTCGCAAATCCAGGCGTTAAGAAATTCTTTATACTGATTATGCCAGCAATTCTTGCAGGCGGAATTGCTCAAATTAACCTATTAGTTGATACTATATTTGCTTCTCTGTTAGAGACTGGGAGCCCAACATGGCTCTATGTTTCTGATCGTTTAATCCAATTTCCGATGGGTATATTTGCAATTGCAATTGGAACAGTGCTTTTGCCAGGACTATCGAGATCTTATGTTCAAAAAAATACTCAAGCCTTTCGATTGCAGCTTGAGAATTCATTCAAGCTTGTATTTTTTCTAGCTATCCCTTCGGTAATTGGGCTGGCTATTTTTGCAAATCCTTTGCTGGCCACTATTTTTCAGAGAGGAGCCTTTTTGTGGATCGATGTAGAAAAATCTAGCCTAAGTTTAGTGGGCTTTGCATTTGGACTTCCATTCTTTATGGCAATGAAGGTCTTGGTGCCTGCTTTTTTTTCTCGTCAAGACACAAAAACACCAATGATTATTGCTTTTGTTAGCTTGTTGTTAAATGTAATTCTTAACTATTTATTAGCTTTTCAATTTCAATATGGTCACTTAGGTTTAGCAATAGCTAGTTCAGTCGCAGCTTTTATAAGCGTGATAATTTTAAGTGTTCTTTTAAAAAATGAAGGTCTGATTAGTTTTGCTGGTGTATTTAGTCTATTTTCGTCAAAGGTATTAATCTCTAGCCTTGCATTAGTATCATTCTTAGTTTTTTATAATACTCATTTTAACTTTGAGTTACTTTCTCAACTCCAAAGATTATTTCACTTAAGTATTGCAGTAGTGTCATCAATGCTTGTTTATTTTGGGATGAGTTATTTGTTAGGTATCCGAGCAAAGGATTTTCGTTAATGTATTTAATAAGAGGCATAGGGAATATTGGGGCTTTTAAAAAAAGCTTTCCCAATCAAACCATGAGCGGAACAATTGGAAACTTTGATGGGCTTCATCTTGGTCATCAAGCAATTTTAAACCAGGTAAAAAATAAAGCTAAAGAGAGCTCAAGCGCTTCTTTGGTTTTTTTTACAGAGCCTCATGCTTCTGAGTACTTTGCAGCAAGCAACAATGGCTCAATTCCGCCTCCAAGGATTTGTCCATGGAGAGAAAAAGTAAAGCTATTAAAAGCTTTTGGAATAGATTTTGCTTTTTTTTTACAATTTAATAAGTCTTTAAAAACAATGACCCCGGATATATTTTTGGAAGAAGTCTTAGCTAAAGCTAATTTAAAGCATTTAATTATCGGGGATGATTTTAGGTTTGGAGCTCAACGTGCAGGAGATTTTGAGCTATTAAGTAATTGGGGTCTTGTGAATGGAACAGAGGTTATTGCAAATGAAACCGTCTTGTTTGATGGACATAGAGTTAGCTCAACTAGGATTAGAGAGGCACTTTTAACAAGTAATTTTGATTTAGCTCAGAAGCTTCTTGGGCGTCCATATACATTTTCAGGGAAGGTAGTATTTGGGCAGCAGCTTGGTAGAACCATAGGAGTGCCCACAGCCAATCTATGGATTCCTAAGCAGAGACTTCCAATCGCAGGCGTTTATGCGGTTAAATGTTTTATTGCAGGACAGCCATTCAATGGAATTGCAAATATGGGAGTTAGACCGACTGTTGGCGGAACTAAGCCAGTGCTTGAGGTACATATATTTAATTTTAATGAGTCTATTTATGGAAAAAGATTGACTGTAGAATTCAAAAATAAGCTCCGGGATGAAAAGAAATTTGATAACATTGATCTTTTAAAGAAACAAATTCTTCAAGACATATCTCAAGCTAAAACAATACTGGAATAAATCTCTATGAGCAAAGAATATCGGGATACTTTAAACCTCCCACAAACTGATTTATCGATGAAAGCTGGGTTGTCCAAAAAGGAACCAGAATTACTAGAATTTTGGAATTCTATAGATCTGTATCGGAAAATTCGAGACCAAAACAAAGGAAAAGAGCAATTTATTCTCCATGACGGGCCTCCATATGCTAATGGAGATATTCATTTGGGTCATTCAGTTAATAAGGTGCTTAAAGATATTACTGTTAAATTTCACAGCTTGCTCGGAAAAGATGCTCCGTATGTTCCTGGCTGGGATTGTCATGGCCTGCCTATTGAATTAAATGTTGAAAAGAAACATGGCAAGGGCAGCGATCTCGTTAGGGATAAAAAATCATTTATTAAAGCATGTAGGGAATATGCTCAATCTCAGGTTGATAAACAAAAAAATGACTTTATTCGCCTTGGTGTTATAGGGGATTGGGAAAATCCATATTTATCATTAAACAAAAGTTTCGAGGCTGACACTGTTCGGGCATTGGGAAGGATTTTCGCTAATGGTCATCTAGAAAAAGGCGAGAAGCCTGTTCATTTTTGCATGGATTGTAGATCAGCATTGGCGGAAGCTGAGGTTGAGTATAGAGATAAAAGCTCTCATTCAATTGATGTGAAATTCAAAGTGTTGCCCCAATCCATTGATTCACTATGTGCAGCATTTCAAATTGATAGGACTGAAGAAGTCTCTTTTGTAATTTGGACAACAACCCCATGGACGATTCCATCAAATGTAGCTGTGTGCATAAGCGAAGATATTGAATATGTTTTTGCGAAAGGCTCAAATGAACATTTTATTATTGCAAAGGATCTACTAGAAGCATGCTCAGAAAGATGGAGTGTAAAGCTTGAAATTCTGGGGTCTGTGATGGGCAAAGAGATCTCTTCAATCTCATTGGCTCATCCTTTATATGAGAGAGAATCAACACTTCTTCATGGTGATCATGTTACCACTGAAAGTGGAACGGGGTGTGTTCATACTGCTCCTGCGCATGGATTGGATGATTATTTTATATGTATAAAACATGATCTTAAGTCTGTAAAGGCTATGGATAATCGCGGACTTTTCAAAGAAGAATATGGGCCCTTAAGTGGATTAAGCACTAAAAAAGCAGATCCATTGGTTGTTGAGCTGTTAGAAGAAAGTAAGGCATTGCTTGCTCATAATCAGTATGATCATTCTTATCCCCATTGCTGGAGGCATAAATCACCTGTAATTTTTATGGCAACTCCTCAATGGTTTATTTCTATGAAAAAATCTGGCCTTGTTGATGGAGCAATTAATGCTATTAAAGATGTTAATTGGGAGCCAAGCTGGGGAGAAGAGAGAATCCTTTCAATGCTAGAGGATCGCCCTGATTGGTGTATCTCAAGGCAAAGAAATTGGGGTGTCCCAATTACATTAATTATTCACAATGAAACAGGTGAGATTCACCCAAAGCAGAACCTACTTTTTAATCAAATTGCAGATATTATTGAAAAAGAAGGTATCGAGGGCTGGGATAATTTGCAGTTAGATTCGTTGATTGATGATGCTGAGTCTTTTTCTAAGGTTCATGATACTTTAGATGTATGGTTTGACTCGGGCGTGACCCATATGTGTGTTCTAGATAAGTTGTATGGAGCAGATGTAGTTGCAGATTTGTATCTAGAGGGCTCAGATCAACACAGGGGATGGTTTCAATCTTCTTTGTTAACTGGAATCGCCACTAATGGAATGGCTCCTTATCGCTCTGTATTAACTCATGGATTTGTGGTTGATAATGAGGGAAGAAAACAATCTAAATCTCTTGGCAATACTATTTCACCGCAAAAAATTTGGGATACATTGGGGGCTGATATCTTAAGGTTGTGGATTGCTTCAACTGACTTTAGAAGTGAAATGGTTGCTTCTGATGAAATATTTAAGAGAGTTTCAGATCAATATAGAAGAATTAGAAATACATTTAGGTTTTTATTGGGCAACATCAATGATTTTGATGCAAATAAAGATTCAATTGAGTTAAATAATTTGCTTGAATTAGATAAATGGATACTAACTGAACTTAAGTCACTGCATTTAGATGTTACAGGGCATTACAAAACTTACTCATATCATTTAGTCGTTCAAAGAATTCATAATTTTTGCGTGAATCAACTTGGCGGAATATATCTTGATGTTATTAAAGATAGGCAATATACCACTCAACAAGACTCAGAGATTAGAAGGTCAGCACAGACAGCTATAAAAGTAATAGTTGATCATTTAGTGGTGTTAATTTCACCAATACTTTCTTTTACTGCTGAAGAAATATGGCAAACCAGCGCCTCTCTTTCAGATAAGGCACAGTCAGTTTTTCTAACCTCATTTGAAGAGCTAGAGGAGTTTTCAAGCGATCTAAGTCCTGAAAACTGGTCTAGATTATTGCTAATTAAAGAGGATGTAAATCATGCCATTGAAGAATCAAGAAGTGCTGGAGATATTAAAGGTTCACTTGATTCTTCGATTAGCTTAATCCTGGAAATAGATGATTTCCAATTACTTGAAAAGTTTTCTTCTGAATTGCATTTCTTTTTCATCGTATCTGACTGTCAAATAGCCCAAGGGAACAAATTTTCAGTTTCAATCAATAAATCTTCTGCAGAAAAATGCACAAGATGCTGGCATAGAAATAATTCTGTAGGTAGGAGCAACAAGCATCCAGAGCTTTGTGATAGATGTGAGTTAAATTTAGATGGGGCTGGAGAGGATAGAAAATTTGCCTAGTATCAAGAATGGCTATTTTTTAATTTTTTGTTTAATCGCAATTGATCTTATTTCTAAATTATTAGCTGAGAGGTCTTTAGATGTTGGCCAGAGCATCTCATTTGTTCCTTTTGTAGATTTCTTGCTAGTTTTTAACTCAGGCATAGCTTTTAGCATGCTTGATTTTAATAATATTTGGCTAAGTTTTGGTCTTTCTGTTTTCGGATTAGGAATAGTTCTTTATTTACACTCAATTTATAAAAATGAAGCTGTGGGGGTTAATAGACTTGCATTAATTTTAATTATTTCTGGCGCTCTAGGCAATATATTAGATAGACTCCCGGATGGCCTTGTAACTGATTTCTTGTATCTCCACATTGGAAATACACCCTTTTTTATTTTTAATCTTGCAGATGCATTTATTACAATTGGAGCTGGTTTATTTTTTATAATGGAATTTAAAAAATACTTGATGAGTAGGCCAACATGACAACAAAAATTCTGCTAGCTAACCCACGCGGATTTTGTGCAGGTGTTGATCGGGCAATAGATATTGTTAATCAAGCTCTGAAGAAATTTGGGCCACCTATTTACGTTCGTCATGAGGTAGTTCATAACAAAACTGTTGTAGAAGAGCTTAGATCCAAAGGTGTCATTTTTGTAGATGAGCTTAGCGAAGTGCCAGAATCCTCTCATGTAATTTTTAGTGCTCATGGAGTTTCAGAAAAAGTAGAGAAAGAGGCAAAGTCATTTAATTTACTATCATTTGATGCAACATGCCCTTTAGTTACCAAAGTTCATAGTGAGGTTCAGCGACATGGAAGAGCCGGCAGGGATATTATATTGATAGGTCATGAAGGACACCCTGAGGTCGAAGGTACGCTAGGGAGACATCATCCCTCCAATCCTGCAAGTAATATTTATTTAGTGCAAGATGAGAAAGAGGCTATGTCTTTGGTAGTTTCTCAGCCCAAGCATTTGGCCTATGTAACTCAAACCACTTTAAGCCTTGACGATACCCTATCCATTGTTAAGATTTTATATAAGCAATTTCCTGAAATTCTCAAACCAAAGAGTGATGATATTTGTTATGCCACTCAGAATAGGCAGGATGCTGTTAAGCAATTAGCACTTGAATCTGACTTTATTATTGTTATTGGCTCAAGTAATAGCTCAAACTCTAATCGCTTAAAAGAATTAGCAGAGAAGTGCGGCACTGAATCAGTTTTAATTGATAATAAGGATGAATTAGATTTCAAAATGCTTTCTAATTACAAAAGAATTGGTGTAACAGCGGGAGCATCTGCTCCAGAATCTATTGTTCAATTAGTAGTTGAAGCTCTATGCGCTGAATTTAATGCAGCTTCAAGCGAGCTTGGTGAAAATAAAGAAAATATATACTTTAGGCTGCCTCCTGCGCTACGTTGAGCCTTAATTGAGATATTTTTAGTTTGTAAATACATCCATTAAACTATTTGTATGTTAAAAGTAGAAATATGAAAGCTTTAAATGGAATTATCAACGAAGCAGAGTTTTGCCCATCACCTAATTTCAATGATCGACCAGCAGGAACTGAAGTTGACTTGATAGTTGTCCATGCAATCAGCTTACCAAAGGGTATTTATAATACTGAGCTGATCAAGGATCTATTTTTAAATCAATTGGATCCAAGAGAGGATAAATTTCTGCATTCAATAAGCCATTTACAAGTTTCTCCCCATTTTTTAATTACTCGNNTTAGGCACTTTAATACAATTTGTTCCAATTCAAAACAGAGCCTGGCATGCTGGAGAATCCCTGTTTCAAGGGCGCAATAATTGCAATGACTTTTCAATAGGCATTGAGCTAGAGGGCTGTGATGACGATTCGTTTGAAGCTGAGCAATATGATTCATTGTCTGAATTAATCAACTTTTTATGTGGCGAACTAAACATTAGCCGACATAATATTGTGGGTCATTCTGATATAGCGCCTGATAGAAAAACTGATCCTGGGCCTAATTTTAATTGGAGCCTATTAAGGTCCAAGATATGAGCAGAAAGCTTTTTGGAATTTTGCTATTAGGTTTTGCTTCCGGGCTTCCTTACATGCTTGTATTTTCAACTCTTTCAGCTTGGCTAAGAGATATTGGAATTTCCCTTACTGAAATTGGATTTTTTGCTTGGTTAGTACTTACATATTCTTTAAAGTTTTTATGGGCACCTTTAGTTGATCGTTACTCTGTTCTTGGTTTTCAGGTATTTGGAAAACGACGTGGTTGGATCCTATTTTCTCAATCAATGATCCTGCTAGCATTGATTGGAATGAGCTTGGTGGACCCACTTCAAAATATAAAATTCTTAGCTTTGTTTGCTTTTTTTGTAGCTTTTTTTGGGTCAGTGCAAGATATTGCAATAGACGCTCTTAGGATAGAGATTGGAGACGCAAAGGATCAAGGAAATTTAGCAGCAAGCTATCAGTTGGGATACAGGGCGGCAATACTTGTCGCAACCTCTATGGCTTTAATTTTTGCAGATTTAATTGATTGGGCTCATGTTTATCAATTGATGAGCTTGCTCATGCTCATTGGTATGACTGGCGCTTTGATATGCCATGAACCTAAAAATAATGAAATTGCTATTTTAAGGTTTGATGATGCCCTGATAGGAGCATTTAAAGATTTCTTTGCAAGGTTTGGAATATGGTCAGCTGCCTTATTGCTGCTAATTATTTCTACTTTTAGGCTTACTGATATTGTAATGGGCCCTATGGCAATGCCTTTTTATCTAGATATGGGATTCTCTAAAACTGAAATAGGGGCCTTAGTTAAAACCATTGCTCTATTTGGTTCTATTATTGGATTTGTTGCCGGTGGCTACCTAATAAAAAAAATTATGCTTTTTAATGCTCTGCTTGCAGGAGGAATCAGTGTACTAATTACAAATTTATTTTTTGCATTTGTTGCCAGTTCAGAGCCAAACCTTTCATTACTATCATTAATTGTTGGGTTGGATAGTTTTGCCGCTGGATTGGTTGGAACAATTAACATAGCATTTCTTACCAGCTTAGTTTCTAAAAAATTTACAGCTGTGCAGTATGCAATGTTGACTTCTTT
>ENA-UZXD01005150-UZXD01005150.1-metagenome-genome-assembly--contig:-Day-3-50m-contig-5150_pt1 | contig 17653 bp, 15 predicted proteins | sample MGYA00260344_ERZ794904 | MGnify/ENA metagenome assembly ERZ794904 | reverse complement strand
GCCCGGGTCTTTTTGGTTTTTGGGGTGTCGATGTGGATCAAAATCTTAGAATTCTAGCCATGAATTGTTGAAATTGGTTCACTGATATTTGCGAGAGTTTGTTTGGGCCTATCAAAGGGCTTCACTCAAACAAGTATGTTTCATACCGTACCCTTTGCAAATGCGGTTCATATGAATTTTTTGAATTAGGATCGTCGAGCAAAAAATGAGAGATCAATCGGTTTTCAACCAAACTTGATCAATCTTGACTTGTCAGCTCAACCAATTCGTCGGTAGCTTCAATAAGAAGAGTATTGTGACACCTGATAGGAGGACGCCCGATGATGCAGTCCAAGCCGGAACGAAGCAAAACAATCGCCAAGTCAATTACCCAAACCCGCTTATTGCATGCGCTTATTGTTGGGACAGTAATCTCGGCTGCATCTCTTGCGACAGAGCTCTGGGCCGAGGATAATGTCATCGTCAGTCATGGGTACTCCAGCTATGGTTCTTTGAAATATGGACAAAACTTCAATCACTTAGACTATGTTAATCCAGATGCACCGAAGGGCGGTGAAATCTCGGTTTGGGCACAGGGCACATTTGACACGATGAATCCTTATGTGTCCAAGGGCACCACTGGATCTATGGCGACTATTGGATATGAACGGCTTTTCACAAGCACGTCAGATGAAGTCGGGTCGTCCTATTGCTTGCTTTGCACGACGATTGAGTATCCTGAAGATGAAAGCTGGGTGATATTTAACATCCATCCTGATGCCGCTTTTTCGGATGGCTCGCCTCTTACAGCGCATGATGTCGTTTTCACCCACAATTTATTCATGGAACAGGGATTGCCTTCGTTCAGGGACGGCGTGTCGGAAATTATCGCAGGTGTTGAGGCGCTGGATGACCTGTCGGTACGGTTTACATTCCAAGATGACGCACCTGATAAGGGACGTATAGGCCAAGCGGGGGCGACCGTGGTTTTCCCTCAGGCTTGGTACGAAGAAACGGGTGCGCGTTTGGATGAACCGCGGTTTGATATAGCACCGGGTTCGGGGGCTTATATGCTGGACAGCTATGATGTGAACCGTCGCATCATTTACAAGCGTAGTCCGAATTATTGGGGAAAAGACCTGCCAATTAACAAGGGCAGGGAAAACTTCGATACGATCCGTGTTGAATATTTCGCAGATTCCACCGCCGCGTTTGAGGCTTTTAAAGCTGGTGAATTCACGTTCCGCCAAGAGAATTCTTCGCTCAGCTGGGCAACGGCGTATGACTTTCCTGCTTTGGACAAGGACTGGGTTGTGAAAGAGACCTTGGAGAATGGCAATTTGCCGTCCGCAACGGGTTTCATCTTCAATCTGCGCAAGGAAAAGCTGCAAGACGTTCGCGTCCGTCGGGCGCTTGCGCTGTTGTATAATTTCACTTGGACCAACGACACGCTGCAGTATGGGCTATTCCAGCAACGAGAGAGCTTCTGGCAGGGCAGTAAGCTGGCTGCGCAAGGTTTGCCGGAAGGTCGAGAGTTGGAGCTTCTGGAAGGCGTTCGTGATCTTGTCGATCCGGCCGTGTTCACGAAAACGGCTGTGATACCGCATGTTTCTGGTGCCCGTCAGCTTGATCGCGGAAATATGAGAAAAGCGTCTGATCTTCTGGACGCCGCTGGCTGGATCGCTGGTGACGATGGCATTCGGCGGAAAAACGGTGAGACGCTGGAAATCGAGTTCATTATGTACTCACCCACGTTTGATCGTATTCTAAACCCATATGTGAACAATCTGACCCGTCTGGGCATTGAGGCAACCTACAATCGCATTGACTCAGCGCAGTATTCGGAACGCTATTACCAATTCGACTTTGATATGACCTTTGGCGGTTACCGCGTTGGGCTGGAAGAGGGCAGCGGCATGCTGCAAAAATTCGGGTCGGTTGGATTAGGAGATGTGTTTAATCCGGCGGGTTATTCGTCAGAAGCTGTGGATGCGTTACTTCCAAATGTCACCAGCGCCAAAACTTATGAGGAAATGGCGGCGGCCGTGCGTGCTATTGATCGGATCATGCGGCGCGAAATGTTTGTCGTTCCAGTCTGGTATCTCGGTAAATACTGGGTGGCATATTACGATATGTTTGAGCATCCAGAAGAATTGCCGCCGTATGCCCTAGGTCATCTGGACTTCTGGTGGTTCAATCAGGACAAGGCGGACGCGCTGCAAGGCGCAAGCGCTTTTCGCTAACGCCTGATCGGGACAATTTATGGGCGCCTATATCCTCCGTCGGCTACTTCTCGTGATCCCTACATTGTTGGGGATCATGATACTGAACTTTGCGCTGACGCAATTTGTTCCCGGCGGTCCGATTGAGCAGATGATTGCTAAAATGGAAGGGCGGGGCGATGTGTTTGAGACCATCGCTGGCGGGCGTGGAGATGTTGAGATTGCGGCCCCGAACGAGGACAGCGCTGCGTCCCGTTATGTAGGTGCGCGTGGACTACCTGAAGAATTTATCACCGAGTTGGAAAAAGAGTTTGGCTTCGACAAACCCCCAGTCGAGCGTTTTCTGACAATGATGTGGGACTATATCCGTTTTGATTTCGGCGAGAGCTGGTTCCAATCGAAAACGGTCGTGGACCTCGTACTCGAAAAGATGCCGGTTTCGTTGACGCTTGGGCTTTGGTCGACGCTGATCGCCTATATGGTTTCGATACCCTTGGGCATTCGTAAAGCGGTGCGCGATGGTAGCCGATTTGACACTTGGACCAGTGGGGCCATCATTGTTGGTTATGCAATTCCGGGATTTCTTTTCGCGATCTTGTTAATCGTCCTCTTTGCTGGGGGATCGTATTGGCGGGTCTTTCCTCTTCGGGGTTTGGTCAGCGATGATTGGGAGAGCTTGTCGGCAATAGGGAAGTTGCTGGACTATTTCTGGCATATCAGTTTGCCCGTTCTTGCGTCCTCAATCTCAGGTTTTGCAACTTTGACTTTGTTGACTAAAAACTCATTTTTAGAAGAAATTAAGAAGCAATATGTGATGACCGCGCGGGCTAAGGGATTAACTGAAAAGCGGATTCTGTACGGTCACGTTTTTCGCAATGCTATGCTGATTGTCATTTCGGGATTTCCCGCGCTTTTCATCGGCGTTTTCTTTGGTGGCTCTGTGATTATTGAAACGTTGTTCAGCCTCGATGGGCTGGGACGGCTTGGCTACGAGGCCGCGCTGTCCAGGGACTACCCAGTGGTATTCGGCACGCTCTTTGCGTTTTCTTTACTTGGCTTGGTAATATCGATCATCACGGATCTAACGTATATGTTCATCGACCCCCGCATTGATTTCGGGGCACGCGGATGAGCCGCCGCATTATGCTATCCCCTCTGAACCAACGACGTTGGCGGAATTTCAAACACAATCGGCGGGCATTTTGGTCAATGTGGATCTTTGCGGTTTTGTTCGGGATAAGCCTGTTTGCTGAATTCTTGGCAAATGAAAAGCCGATCCTTGTCAGCTATCGTGGAGAATTGCGCAGCCCGATAATGAGCTTCTATTCCGAAGCCGACTTTGGTGGGGATTTTAAAACCGAAGCGATTTATCGAGACGCGGAAGTTCAGTGCCTCATCATTACTGGCGGACTAGAGGCGTGTTTCAATGATCCTGAGACATTGATGTCTGATGCCAGCAATGGCAGTTTGCGGGCTGAAGGGTTTTCCAAAGGCTGGGTCGTTTGGCCAGTGATCCCTTATTCCTTTAATACAGTGGTGGACCGACCGGGCGCCGCACCCTCTGCGCCTGATAAATACAATTGGTTGGGCACTGATGACACCAAGCGCGATGTGGTTGCGCGCGTGATTTATGGTTTTCGGCTTTCAGTATTTTTTGCAATTCTGGTTGTTACACTGTCATCCATTCTCGGATTGATTGCAGGAGCCATCCAAGGGTATTTTGGTGGTTGGACAGATTTGGTGTTTCAACGCTTCATCGAGATTTGGACAGGTATTCCCTCTCTTTATGTCATCATCATCCTGTTCGCGATTTTGGGGCGGAGTTTCTGGCTTCTGGTGATCCTAACGGTTCTGTTCGGCTGGCCCGCATTGGTGGGAGTTGTGCGGGCAGAGTTTCTGAGGGCGCGCAACTTTGAGTATGTCAGGGCCGCGCGTGCGCTTGGGGTCTCGGACCGCAAGATCATGTTCCGTCATGTCCTGCCCAATGCGATGGTCGCCACGGTCACGATCCTGCCATTCCTAGTCACGGGGGCAATCGGGTCTCTGGCGAGTCTCGACTTTTTGGGCTTTGGTTTGCCGTCTTCGGCGCCGTCTCTGGGCGAGTTGACGCTGCAGGCAAAGCAAAACCTTCAGGCGCCGTGGCTTGGGTTCGCGGCATTCTTTACGTTTGCGGTCATGTTGTCATTGCTTGTGTTTATCTTTGAGGGCGTCAGAGACGCTTTTGATCCTAGAAAGACGTTTACTGGGTCCAGAGTTGAGGATGACAAATGACAGATCCGTTGCTCAGCGTGAATGACTTGAGAGTCTGGTTTCAACAGGACGGTGAAATAACCAACGCCGTGCGTGGGGTTTCGTTTGACGTTCATCGCGGCGAAACAGTCGCGCTTGTTGGTGAAAGTGGATCGGGCAAGTCCGTCACTGCGCTTTCGTCGGTCCAGTTGCTTGGGGATAGTGCTAACGTTGCAGGGTCGGTCATGTACGACGGCTCGGAGATGATAGGCGCCCCTGAGCGAGAGCTGCGAAGAGTGCGCGGCAATGACGTAAGCTTTATCTTCCAAGAACCAATGACGTCTCTCAATCCACTTCACACGATTGAAAAACAGCTTCGTGAAATTCTGGAGCTTCATCCGGGCGCACGCAGCCCGGACATCCAAAACCGGATTGTCGAGTTGTTGGAGCGGGTAGGGATGCCTGACGCAGAAATCAGATTGGCTTCCTATCCGCATCAGCTGTCGGGTGGTCAACGCCAAAGGGTTATGATCGCGATGGCCCTTGCAAACGGGCCGCGTCTGCTGGTGGCAGACGAGCCCACAACAGCCTTGGACGTAACAATTCAAGCACAAATCCTTGAGCTGCTTCAAGACATCAAAGATGACGATGGAATGTCGTTGCTGTTCATCACCCATGACCTCGCGATTGTGCGCAAGATTGCCGATAGGGTTTGCGTGATGAAGGATGGTGAAATAGTCGAGTTCGGACCCACAGCCGATATATTTGCCCACCCCAAGCATCCTTATACGAAAAAGCTGTTGTCAGCCGAGGCGGGTGGTCAACCCGTTGAAGCGGATCAAAACGCTGAGATTGTTGCCGAAGTTCAGGACCTACGCATTTGGTTCCCGATCCAACGCGGGCTGTTAAAACGGACCGTTGGCCATTTCAAAGCGGTGAACAGTGCTAGCTTTAGCCTTAGGGCGGGCGAAACCATTGGGATTGTTGGGGAAAGTGGGTCCGGGAAAACGACTTTGGCAATGGCTTTAACACGTCTGATCCATTCAAGAGGGCGAATCGTCGTTCTTGGGCGAGAGATCTCGAATTTGTCGCAACGGCAAATGCGACCGCTGCGCAAGGAAATGCAGATTGTGTTCCAGGACCCGTTTGGAAGCCTAAGCCCGCGTATGACGGTTGCCGAAATCATTGCTGAAGGCCTTGAGGTTCACGGAAAAGCGGAGACAGAAAGCCAACGCGATTTGGTGGCAATAATGATGGAGGAGGTTGGTCTAGATCCCGATCTAATGGATCGCTATCCGCACGAGTTTTCGGGTGGCCAAAGGCAGCGGGTTGCCATTGCAAGGGCCATGATCTTGAAGCCAAAACTGGTCATATTGGATGAACCCACCTCTGCATTAGACACTACGGTACAAATGCAAATCATCGTGTTGCTTAAGGATTTGCAGCGGAAATACGGCTTGGCATACTTGTTCATCAGTCACGACATCAAAGTCGTTCGAGCCTTGGCACACAGAGTGATCGTGATGTTAAATGGAGATGTGGTCGAAGAAGGCATTACGAAGGAAGTGGTTGATAACCCTCAGTCTGAGTACGCTAAAACACTGATGGCATCAGCCAACTCCTAAGCCTGTCAGGGAAAGTCGTATTCTGTAGGGGTTTAGAGGGCATTGTCACGTTAACTGGACGACTGGTCCACAGTTCATTAATCGTGTCTGAATGAGCAGCATTTCTTACAAGCGTCACCGATACCCGCCCTCCATAATTCAACGTACCATTTGGCTCTATTTTCGCTTTTCATTGAGCCTTCGTGATGTTGAAGAAATGTTGGCGGAACGTGGGATCAATATCAGCTATGAAACGATCCGCCGATGGATTTTGAAGTTCGGCCCATCTATTGCCGCCGAATTAAGATCCCGAAGAGTGCAAGCTTCTGGCACTTGGCATTTAGACGAAGTTTTCGTCCACTTAGGTGGCAACCGAACATATTTGTGGCGCGCTGTTGATGGTGAAGGAGAAGTACTCGAAGTTCTGGCCCAATCTCGTCGAAATACGCGTGCAGCCCTGAAACTCATGCGGAAACTCCTGAAAAAGCAGGGCTACGTACCTGATGAGATTGTCACTGACAAGCTGGGTTCTTACTCAGCGGCACTTCGGAAACTTGGCTTGTCGCATCTTCATGTCACAGGTGGTCGATTGAACAATCGGGCCGAAGTATCGCATCAGCCGACGCGCCGACGAGAACGCCGAATGGGAAGGTTCAAATCGTGCGGATCAATGCAACGTTTTCTGTCTGTTCACGACGCCATTTACAATCACTTCAACATACAGCGCCACCTGATCTCCCGCAAAACCCTCCATAAAGCACGCGCCCAGGCGTATGTAGAATGGCGGAAAATAGTTGCTGCTTGATTTCGGGAAATAGGCGATTTGTTTGGTAATCCCAGTTAACGTGACAATGCCCTATGAGCCCCCTCCTTCTACGGACAGCCGCGTCTGTCGCCCGTGACATTAGGGATGCACGCTCTAAGAAGGCAGCGGAAAAGGCCCGGACCCGACCGAAGTTCACAGACGGCTTAAGGTGCTAAACAAACCTCTTAGGAAACCCACTGACGGCAATAAGCGTGACTGTTATCAGTCTCTTCTCAGCTGAAATATCGGGCGCATCAGAATTGCGGTCAACAGAACTGGAAACTGGTAGCATCCCAGAAATATCAAGAAGGCTTCCGATTTTGCCACCGGCAGTGCCACCAGAAAAAGAGCGATATTTCGGTTTCCCGCAACCACTGCAATAGGCACTGCGACGTTTGCCCTACCAACGAATTGCATCACTTTGAACGCCGCGAATTGCAGTCCTAAATTACCGATAAACGCAAAGCCCATCCACTTTGTTACCGTCCAAGGGTCTCGAACGATCGCTGGGCCTAACGCTGCCATCAATCCAACAGCCATTGCCGCCAACGTGGTCGCCATAACCCCATCCAGAGCCTCGGTTTTTGCTTGGCTGAAATCTGGAAATGCAAATGCGCGCAAAAGGAACGCCGCTAGAATGGCCAACCAAATGGTTCCTAGCAATTTGAATGAGGCTGTCAAAATCGTGCCAAACCCACCCAGTTCAGGGGCCAGCCAAAAAACTGGAATGACGGTCAACGGCAACAATGCGGTTCCGAGGATCAACACCCGCAGCGCAGGCTCTGGCCTGCCCCCGAGCATTATGGCTAGGTTTGGACCACCAGCGAGCGGCGCGGCAGCGAAGAGTAAAATGGCTGCAATGGAGTACATTGATCCCGAAAGGCCAAACGCCTTGAAAACAACTATCGCAAGTAGCGGTAGCACCAGCTGATAAACCAGTACGACCTTCAAGGTATCGGCAACATCCGCCAATTCACCGAGAGCTTTTCTATGACCGATCCTGAACGCGGTCAAAAACAGCAGAAACGCAACCATCGACGGCAGCCAAGGCTTTAGAAATTGGGCAACGTCCTGCAGAAGCAAACCGGCAATCAGTCCTAGCAAAAGGATATAGCGGCCGTTTTGCGCAGCAAATGCCAGTGTTCGGATCACCCAGAGAACCCGGGGGGCTAACCCCCGGGACCTCTTCGGATGTTATCGGGCAACCATGTTGCCAGCTCTGGCCAAACAACCAAGATCACAACCATCAACAACATCAATGCGACCATCGGAATGGCTGTCTTTGCGATGTAAGAAATCTCGTGTCGGGTCATCGCCTGCAAAACGAACAAGTTGAACCCGATTGGCGGCGTGACCTGCGCGGTTTCAATGACCACGACGAGGAAGATACCAAACCAAATCACGTCAATTCCTGCCTGACGGATCATCGGTTCGACGATTGCCATAGTCAGAACGACCGACGACAACCCGTCCATAAACATGCCGAGGATCAGGTAGAAAATCGTCAAAACGGCTATCAAGGCAACTGGCGAAAGGTTGTAACTGTCTATCATCTCAGCAAGTGCACGTGGCAGGCCGGTGAACCCCATGGACAGTGACAGGAATGCTGCCCCCATTAGGATGAACGCAATCATCGCAGACGTGCGGGTGGCACCCAACAAGCTTTGAACGAATGTCTTCCAGTCCAAAGACCCTTGTACTGCTGACAAACCCAATGCGCCCAAAACGCCGACAGCGGCGGCTTCGGTTGCTGTGGCATAGCCCATATACATTGATCCGATGACGACAAACACCAGTACAAACAACGGAAGAAGAAACCGGCTTTCCGCCATCATTTTGCGGAAAGACATCGAAGGCTCTGGCTCGGGTCGTTCGCCTTTGCTGAAGAAGTGCCAGAACATAATATACATCATGAACAGCCCAGCTAGTACCAAACCGGGAAAGACACCCGCCATGAACAACTTGGTGATGCTTTCGTTGATGGTGACGCCGTAAACGATCAAAGTCAGAGATGGCGGGATCATCAATCCAAGGGTCGCAGCACCGGCAAGCGTACCGATAATCATATACTCGGGATACCCCCGCGAGCGCAGCTCAGGGATCGACATTTTACCGACCATATTCAGCGTCGCTGCAGACGAGCCCGATACGGCTGCGAAAATCGTACAGCCAGCGATATTGGTATGCAGCAAACCACCGGGTAGGAACCGCATCCAAGGCGCCAACCCGCGGAACATGTCCTCGGATAATCGCGTTCGATAAAGTATTTCGCCCATCCAGATGAATAGAGGCAGCGCGGTCAACGTCCAGCTAGAGGCCCCTGTCCAGATCGTGGTGATCATCGCATCCCCGGCAGGGCGCACGGTGAACAGCTCCATCCCGACCCATGCGACACCCATAAGCGCGAGGCCAATCCAGACCGAGCTGCCGAGCAGCGCAAAGAGGACGAATAGAAAAATTCCGGTTGCGTATAGTTCGGTCATTCCAGAACCTCCCCTTCGATGCTTGACTTGCGAAAGACCATCAGCCGCATCAGGTGATCCCAAAGGGCGATGGCAAGAAGTATTGTTCCAATGGACATGGGCAGCTGGGGCAACCAGACGGGGGTGTAAACCCATTCCGAACCGGTTTCAGCCCACATTTGCCCCCACTTGGAAGGTGAATTTACAAACATCGAGAAAAAGGTGATCAACCACTCGGGCGTGAAGTCCTGCCCCTGTGTGCGATCATTCAACATTTCCGACATGATGTTTGTTTTGATAGCGTAGCGCGCAAAATATGTTGCCGTGATCGAGGCAATGAGCATGGCAAAAGCGTCTAGCCAAAGCATGGTAAACCGGTTGAGGTTCAGGAAAATCGAAACCCGAATATGCCCACCTTGCGTTAACGTATAGGCGAGCGCAAAGAACGATGTCGCGGCCATCGCATAGCCGGCATATTCAGTTGAGCCGGGAAAGGTCATGGACGACCAGCGCGCAGCCATCTGAGCGACGATCAACAAAAGGATCAGCACCATAAAGCACGAGGCTAGATATCCAGCGAATAGGTAGATCCGATCAAGTAGTTTCCAGATTGGCCTTAGAATCCGACCTGCGCGTTGCCCATGGATCAGACACAGAGCGACCAATATCGTCGGAAACACAAATAGCCATACCCACAAAGGTAAGCCGAGGAAATTTTGCCAGTCTCTCATGTGATATCCCCTCCGATATAACGTGACATGGCCCCAGAATTTCGTCTACTGGGGCCATGTTCTTTGCCAATTTTAGTTGGCGTTGTAAGCGTCCAGAATGGCTTGACCGTCGTCACCGGCTGCTGCCAACCAATCAGCGGTCATTTTTTCGCCAATTGCTTGAAGTTCAGCCAAGAATTCTGGGCTGGCATCTTCAACTGACATACCGTTCGCGGACAGTTGCTCAAAATACCAGTTGGCTAGGTCTGCAGATTTCGCGGAACAGGCTGCGCCAGTTTCATCTGCGGCTTTTTGAATGGCTTCTTGCGTAGCGCCGCCAAGGTCTTCCCAGATGCCTTTGTTGACCATCACGTAGTTGCGTGGCAACCAAGCGTTGACTTTGTAATAATGGGTGAGAGATTCCCACACCTTACGGTCATATCCGGTTGATCCAGATGAGATGAAGCTTTCTGCAACACCTGTGGCCAATGCCTGTGACAGCTCAGCAGCTTCCACCTGTACGGGAATCATTCCAAGCGCTTCGGCAAATGTCGCCGTCGCCGTGTTGTATGACCGGAATTTCACACCCTGAGTATCAGCTGACGAGCCGACTTCTTTATTGAAGTAGAAACCCTGTCCTGGCCATGGGCAAGTATACAGCGCCACAAGGTTCAGATCCGAAAGCTGTGCGTTGACTTTGTCTTTTGCAGCGGCCCAAAGCTTGTCATTCGCTTCGTAGGTCGTTGCAAGAAATGGTAGGTTGTCCCATCCAAGCAGAGGCGCTTCGTTGGCGTGAGCCGACATAAAACGTTCACCAATTGGGGCTTGCCCAGTTTGGACTGCGCGCTTGATCTCGCCACCTTTGAACAATGAGCCACCGGGGTGGACCGTAATATCTATGTCGCCTCCGGTATAGTCACGAACCTTGTCAGCAAAGACAACGCCCATTTCCGAATGGAAATTGGTTGCGGAATAAGCCATCGGCATATCCCATTGGTCCGCCAGCGCAGCGCCGGTGGTCAGTGTCGCGGCAATTGCTGCCGACATTGTGATGTTTAGTACCTTCATGGTTAGTTCTCCCTAGTAGATGAGTACAAATTAAGTTTGTCAGGCCCCTGTTGCGAACCGTTTGGGTTCATATCCGCTCATATCGTTATTGGGGTGTTTGCCGGTAATCAGTTCTGCCACCAAACGCCCAGTCTTAGGGCCGCCCGTCAGCCCGATATGGTGATGACCAAAGGCGGCAAATACGCCCGTTTTCCCAACCTCCCCAATCAATGGAAGGCTGTCGGTTGGGGCAGGTCGAAATCCCAACCATTCTTCTTCACTCTCTGCGGTCATATCCGGAAAGAATTCCTTAACCTTCTTGCGAAGTAACTTAAGAGGGCCTTTGGATGGGGTGTCAGACAACCCACCAAACTCGACTATTCCTGCGCAACGCACCCCTTGATCCATTGCCGTGGCAACGAATTTACCAGCCGCCAACATCATAGGATTCCGCGGTTGTTGACTGGGGTCTTTATAGACGATGTGATACCCACGCTCTGCTTCAAGCGGCACGTCTATTCCCAGCTTTTTCATCAAAGGTTTGGACCAAACACCTGCCGCAAGAACGGCATGCGTACAGTGAATTCGTCCGTGATCCGTGTCGACTGCTGTGATTTTACCACCGCTGAGCTCAAAATCCTTAACCTCGGCCTGAACGAATTTCCCGCCCAGTTCCTCAAGAGTTTTGACAAGATCTTTGACGTAATTTCCTGGATTCAAAATAAAGCCGTGGTTCTTGTTCACCGCCAAAAGACCCGCGTTGTCGCTAAGAATTGGTTCATGCTCTTTAACGGCCGGACCTTCGATAATGTCCGGTACAAAACCAGCGTCACGACGCAGCTGCCAGACGAATTTGTCCGCCTCAAAAGCTGCGCGGTCCTTATAGACAAAATTGTATTCGCTTTCCCGAATCCATTTTGCGGCAGGCGTACCGACAGTCAGGGCTTGGTGTTGTTCTAGGCTGTCCCCAACGATAGTCGACAAACCCTGAGAAATTCGTCGTGTATCGGTCTCGTTTGCGTTGGACAAATAGCGCGTAAGCCACGGCACCAGTTTCGGCAGATAGCCCCAGCGAATGAACAGGGGGAAATTAGGATCAGCAAGGTACTTGGGACCCTTCATAACAAGCCCCGGCGTTGTCACAGGAACAACTGAACAGCTTGCCAGAATGCATCCGTTGCCAAACGAAGCCCCCATGCCGGGTTCTCCCCTGTCGATCAGAGTCACTTCGCAACCTGCGCGCCGCAACCAGATCGCCGCGGCTGCGCCGACGATTCCAGCCCCGATTATGACAACATGCTGAGATTGCATCCGTGGAAAGACCCCTCAATTTCGGATCGTTCCACCATGAAGGGGCCTCACCATCATTTCAAATATAATATAGTGGCATTACCATCACAAAAAATGATACTTGAAGCTATGAGACTGCGATTCAGACAACTTCAGGCGTTCCACGCCATTGTAGACACAGGCACCGTAACCGGCGCGGCAGATTTGCTGGGCATATCACAGCCCGGTATTTCGAATCTCCTAGCGCTGCTAGAACGCCAAACGAATTTCAAGCTGTTTGAACGGGTTCATGGCCGTTTGGTTCCCACCCCTGAGGCAGATTTATTGTTTCAGGAAATCGACACCGTCGTTCGCGGTTTGGATCACGTTACCCAGACCGTTCTGGATTTGCAGAACAAGAAAGCCGGCCAATTGCAGGTGGCATCCCAGCATTCTATGTCATTTGGCTTTGTGCCAAAAACGATTGCGAAATTTGCCAAGTCCCGTCCTGATATGAACATCTCGTTTCAGTCACAGTATTCCTCAAAAATCCAAGAATGGGTGATGTCCGGATTGTTTGAGATTGGCATCTGCGAAATGCCTCTGCTTTATGATGGTCTGAAAAGCCACCCCCTGCACGTTGAGACCATGTTGGCGATGCATGAAGACAACCCCCTTGCAAGGCACGAAGTGTTGACGCCCAAACTGCTTGAACACGAGCCTTTTATCGTAATGGGCCCAGATCACATGACGCACCGACGCCTACGTGAGGCATTCCACAACGAGGGAATACCCCTAAAAACGCGCGTTCATTCTCATCTGTTCAAGAACCTTCTCAGCTTCGTGAAAGAAGGCATGGGGGTCTCGATCCTTGACCGCTTTGTCTTGGATTTCGACTTCGAAGGTGGATTTATTACCCGAAGGTTTCAGCCGACCATCATGATGAACATGGCCGTCATTACCTCAAAAACCCGCCCGCTGTCGCAAATCGGGCAAGAGTTTCTTGCGTTGCTGTTGGAAGACCTGAAGCCCTATTCAGACCCAGATTATCCGCCGATGAACCGTCCTTGATCGTGTGACACCTGCATCTAGCGACGTTATCCCATCCAGCGCCGAACCGGTGCGTTGGTTTCTTCAAGGGGTTGCGTGACGATATCAATAAGCGTTGGACCGTCATACTCAACCGCTTCCTTTAGGATACGTTCCAAATCGTCTGGATTTTCAACACGCCATGATTTCACACCGTAAGCCGAGGCGACGGCGGCATGATCGACGCTGTTGAAATCAACGTTGTAATATCGTGCGTCCTTGTCGGCAAACTGGCTGGCCTTGATCCAACCGAAGTTTGAATTTGAGAACACGATGAAGGTGATTGGGGCGCGACAGCGGGTAACGGTCTCTAGCTCTCCACAGGTAAAGCCGAACGATCCATCCCCCATCATTGCCACGACCTTGCTGGTCGGGCGTCCGAACCAAGCGCCCAGTGCAGCAGAAAGAGAGTAGCCCAAAGCCCCATGGGCGCGGTTGGTAATGAAGTGCCGTCCCTCTGTGGGCAACTGGTAGTATGCCGAGAAATAGGGACAAGACGTGCCCGGGTCTGACAAGATCGTGGCATCCGTCGGCAGGACTTTCATCATTGTGCTGATCACGCGTTCAGGACGGATCGGTGTTGCATCACTGGCGGCAAACTTCTCAAAGACTTCAAACTTTCGGCGTTTCTTGTCCGCAATCGCGGCCGCCCCGCCAAATGTGTCGCCCCCTTGATCCTGTCCATCAAGAACTGCGTTCACCTGCTCAAGGGCAAGGCGCAAATCGCCCACGACTCCGACTTCGGTCTGATAGTTTGCCCCGATCACCATTGGATCAACGTCGAAATGAACAACCCGTGTGCCGGGTTTGGGTGCCTCCCATCTGGCGGTCGTGGTTGATCCGGCGCGTACGCCCATGAACACGACAAGGTCCGCGGCCTCCATCATTTCCCACGTTTGGTCAGTGCCGCCGTTTGACCCAACAACTCCGAGACAATTTGGGTGAGTTTCCGCCAGCGAACCTTGTCCAGAAATTGACGTGGCAACCGGAATGTCCAGCCGTGTTGCCAAACGGCCCAACTGCTCCATCGCGCCAGCAATCACAACGCCGCCACCGCAAACGATCAACGGGTTCTTTGCCGAGAGTATCGCATCCACCGCAGCCTCAGCCCCGCCGGGTTCTGGGGCCTGTGGATAGGCCGGATAGTTTTGGGTTTTGGGATCGGCCCAGATATCTGAAGGATCAACCGGATCATATTGGACGTCATAGGGCAGACCCAAATGGGCTGCACCCGACCGGCCTGTCGTCATAGCTCGAAAGGCACCGCGTACCATCCGCGGGATATGATCGGCCCGCTTGATCACAGTGTTCCACTTGGTCAGAGGCCGCATCAACGCTTCTTGATCCACCTCGGTCAGGGGATATTTGCCGTAAGTACCGACCGAGATATCCGTGGTTATGCCCAACACCGCATAGGAGCTTTCTGAGGCCTCGATCAAGCCCGGCAAAATATAGGTCGCCCCACCGCCTGACGGACCCTCGGCCACGCCCACACGTCCCGTTACACGGCTGTATCCATCAGCCATATATGTGGCGCAGCGTTCATCGCGCGTCAAAACGTGGGTAATGTTGTGATCCAACCTCAGCATCGCGTCGTAAACCGGCAGAGTCGTGTCACCACACAAGCCAAAGATATGCTGCACGCCCTGCGCTTCAAGCATGCGCACCATAGCCTCGGCACCATTCATTGAGTTTGTCATCGTGAAGTTCCTACATCTGTGGGATATTAGAATCGTACTCATAATTGCATACAGTTTAGTATATTGAGTTGCACGCGATAAAAACCCCTTCTATCCTGTGCGTGAAAACTTGACCCACACGGCGGATTTCCATGCCCAAACCAGCCAGCAACGTTGATCGTCTCTATCAGCAGCTCCGACAAATGGCTGCGGACTTTGCTTTCAAACCTGACGAACGGATCAACGAAAGTGAACTGGCCCTGCGCCTTGGCGCCAGCCGAACCCCGATGCGCGAAGCCTTGAACCGCCTTGCGGCCGAAGGGTTCCTAACCCTCCAGCCCAGACGCGGTTTTTTCTGCCGCTCTCTTAGCCCCAAGCACATTCTGGACCTCTACGAAGCGCGGGTCGCGGTAGAATGCGAAGCCTTGCACCTAAGCTGCACGCGCGCGTCGGCGGAAGACATCTCTGATCTGGGTGACTATTTGCGGGCGGTAGAGCCGCGCTATGTAAACTCGACCGACACCGACGAATTGCTGACAATCGACGAAGAGTTTCACATCCGGTTGGCGGCCCTTTCGGGCAATGCTGAACTGATTTCGATGCTGAAGAACCTGAACGACCGCATTCGATATATCCGAATGATTGATCTAAAGCGAATGCGTCGCGGTGATCACCCAGAGCACGAAGTTGTGCAATTATCGGCGCATTGTCTCATTCTGAAAGCACTTGAACAGCGCGACATTCCGGCGGCAGATAACGCTATGCGCAACCATATCGAACGCCGCCGAGAACAAGCCATCGAGGCCGTGCAATTGGCCTATGCACAGCTTTATGTGCCAACCGATTGAGGAAAGGACTAGGGGAATGCAATTGGAACGAGGTGGGAAAACGGTCTACGGGGCATCCGTTGGCATTTTGATGCTAGAAACCCAGTTTCCCCGCATTCCCGGCGATATCGGCAATGCCCTCACATGGCCTTTCCCTGTGCAATACCGCATAGTCCGCGGCGCGACCCCCGACAGTGTGGTGCGAAATGACCCCACCAAGCTGGTCTCGGAATTTATTGAGGCTGGGCAAGAGCTGGTGCGCACCGGATGCGATGGTATCACCACGAATTGCGGCTTTCTGTCTTTGATACAAGATCAGATAAAAGAGGCGCTGGGCGTGCCCGTCGCAACCTCATCCCTGATGCAGGTGCCCATGATCGAACGCCTTTTGCCTGCGGGTCAACGGGTAGGAATTCTAACGATATCAAAGGCTTCTTTATCAGACGCTCACTTAAAGGCGGCTGGCGCGTCGGCTGATACACCCATCGTAGGAACGGATAACGGAAGGTGCTTTACACGCGATATTTTGGGCGATGCGTCCGAAATTGATTTTGCCGCCTGTCGATTGGATCTGTTGGATGCGGCCAAGGAACTAACCGACTCGTATCAAAACGTTGGGGCTATCGTTCTTGAATGCACAAATATGGTCCCTTACGCCAATGACATCCGAAAACTGACAGGTCTGCCTGTGTTCTCGATTTACTCGTTCGTCCAATGGTTTCAGGCAGGTTTGTTGCCTAGAGGCTTTGCTCATGAGTTAGACGATCCACGATGGTGATTCTGGTAGGCGAAAGCCCAACGCAGTGATCAGTCAGTCAGTACAAACACTGCAACCTGTAATGGTTACGAGAGCCACCGACCGCCGATATTCATGTTGTGCGTTCTTGTGACGCCGAAGGGCGCACACTTACGGTATCCCCGTGGATCACTAGCGACATAAGCTATTGTAATGCGTTTTCTGATATTGGTTGCGGGAGTAGGATTTGAACCTACGACCTTCAGGTTATGAGCCTGACGAGCTACCGGGCTGCTCCATCCCGCGACACTTTAATGGCCTGTCGCTTACGCATAGTTTGGCCAAGTATTTTTCATCATTTATTAGAGATACATGGGCTCTTTATTAGGTTTGGCGGTGACCTACTCTCCCACACCTTAAGATGCAGTACCATCGGCGCAAAGGCGCTTAACGGCCGGGTTCGGAATGGATCCGGGTGTTTCGCTCTCGCTATGACCACCAAACCGAATAAAGAGTCCGAGTTAGTTGCGGTTGGCTTGCCTCCAGGTCCGCAACTTAGTTCCAAGTCAGTATATTTGTGTGATGTATGACTGATGTGTCCATAATCTGCTTAGTTGTCTACCGCTGCTCTCGTTGAGGCAGTTGTGTTCAACCTTGCTATTACTGGATCAAATCAAGCCTATCGGGCCATTAGTACCGGTCAACTGAATGCATTGCTGCACTTACATCTCCGGCCTATCGACGAGGTGGTCTACCTCGGCCCTCAGGGATACCTTGTTTTGAGGGGGGCTTCCCGCTTAGATGCCTTCAGCGGTTATCCTGTCCGATCATAGCTACCCAGCACTGCTCCTGGCGGAACAACTGGTACACCAGTGGATCGTTCACCCCGGTCCTCTCGTACTAGGGGCAACTCCTCTCAAGTATCCTACACCCACGGCAGATAGGGACCGAACTGTCTCACGACGTTCTAAACCCAGCTCACGTACCTCTTTAAA
>ENA-UZXD01001444-UZXD01001444.1-metagenome-genome-assembly--contig:-Day-3-50m-contig-1444_pt2 | contig 17918 bp, 15 predicted proteins | sample MGYA00260344_ERZ794904 | MGnify/ENA metagenome assembly ERZ794904 | reverse complement strand
AATCCAGAACTAAAAACAAAACTACGTAAAAGAGGTTATTACTCCGAGGATGGAAAAAAGGAAATAGATACTATAATTAGAAAAATAAAATCATTTACAAAAAAATATAAATTAGAAAATCAGTGGCTTCAACATATTGCAGATGAACCTACAGATGTTAATGCTCAATGTTACAAAGATGTTTCAAAACAAATAAAATCGATATATCCAAAAATTACGATAATGGAAGCAACTAATGCAAAAGAATCATTGACTGGTTCGATTGATTTATGGTGTCCACTTATAAATGATTTTCAAGAAAATCAAGATTTTTTCAAAAAAAGAGTGAAAGAAGGAGAGAAAATTTTAGTATATACCTGCTTAGTTCCTGGCGGAAAATGGTTAAACAGGACATTAGATATGGAAAGAATTAGACAAGTTTATTTTGGATGGGCAGGCTCAAAATACAATACCTTTGGATACCTACATTGGGGATTGAATCAATATAAAGCTAATCCATTCAATCAAAGTGTAGTTAAACATCCATCTCCTCAAGCATCAAGTAACAATTATCTTCCAGCTGGTGACACGCATATAATCTATCCAGGAAAAGATGGACCACTTTCCTCACTTCGATTTGAAGCACACCGACAAGGAATTGAAGACTATGAATTGCTTGAGAAATTAAAATTAAAAAATAGTAATAAACACAAAAGATTAATCAAAAAATTATTCCTAAATTATACTAATTACTCGTTGTCAATTAATAAATACCAGAGAATAAGAAAAAAACTACTTAAATCAATTTAGTATTATGAAAAAACCTATCACCACTTTAATACTAATATTAATTGTATTTAATATTAACGCACAAAAAAGAAAAGAATTTTTTAAAAGCCCTAAAGGAGTTTTTTATATTTCTTCAGATTTACATATACATAGCGTTTTTTCTGATGGTTCTGTTTGGCCTACTATTAGAGTAGATGAGGCTATTAGAGATAGCATAGATTTAATATCTCTTACTGAACATTTAGAATATCAATCGCATATTTCTGATATTCCTCACTCAAATAGAAATAGGTCATTTCAAATTGCAGGTGGTTATGTACAGAAAAAACCTCTGGCAGTTGTACACGGAACAGAGATAACAAAACCAATGCCACCAGGCCACTTTAATGCTATTTTTATTAAGGATGCCAATAAATTTTTTGATAAAAATAAAGAACCTTTAATTTTCATAAAAGGGATTAAGGAAGCTAATAATCAAGGAGCATTTGTTTTTTGGAATCATCCAATGTGGGAAGCGAACAGAAGTGATGGAATAGCAAAGCTTGACCCAATTCACAAAGAAGTAATTGATAAAAAATTATTACATGGAATTGAAGTTGTAAATTTTGACACATTCTCTGAAGAGGCAATGCAAATTGCACTTGACAACGAATTAACCATGATGGGCACGAGTGATGTTCATGTATTAATTGATTGGGATTTTAACAAAAAAGAAGAAAGTTTTCACAGACCGATAACATTTATTATGTCAAAAAATCGAACAATAAAATCTATTAGAGATGCTTTGTTTAATGGCGATACATTTATTTGGTATAGAGATTTAATTATTGGTAAGTCAAACAATTTAAAACAAGTTATCGAAAATAATTTTAAAGTTGTTTCAAAAGGATTCGGATTCAAAGGAAGAAAAGTCGAGATTTTACAAGTGGAACTAATAAATAAATCTGTGGCTCCAATTAGTCTAAACTATATTGGAGAATATACATTTCATAATGACTATAAGTTTATAGAACTTGAACCAAAATCAAGTAAAACAATATATATCAAAACTAAAAAAGTTAAAGAAACAGTTTCTCTAGAGTTCGAAATTTTAAATTATGTAATTGCTCCAAAAACAAACCTTAAAATAGTAAAAACTATAACTATAGATTAAACTTGCATGGTGTATAAGCTTTAATTATTGTAACTCAATATTCAAAATTGTATTTTTAAAAAATTCTATAGAACCTTCATCAAATTTCGATTTTCTAAACCTGATCTTTTTTTTTGTAGAAAAACCATACTGTTCAGAGGGAATACCAATGAAATTTTTGTCTAATATGTTATTAAAGTTTTCATCTAATAAAATTGATATAAAATAAGTTCCTTTAGGTAAATTAATTACGGTAGAAAACTTACCTTTTTGAACTTTTTCTTTAAAACTATAGTCAAAACCAACCATTTGACCAGAACTATTTGTTTTGTTACTATTCCAAGAGTTTGGCTCAGACCAAACTGCAATCATTAAATTACCTGAAGATTCAATATTGGAAATATTTAATTTAATCTCAAATAATTCGGCATTATTTTGTGAAAATAATTCAAAGCTTAATAGTAAAACTAGTATTATGAAAAATTTATTCATTAGGTTTTTTTAGTGACCCAGGGAGGATTCGAACCCCCAACCGTCAGAGCCGAAATCTGATATTCTATCCAGTTGAACTACTGGGCCCTATATATTACATAAGTTTTGAACGCACAATATTGGATATGGTTTTTCCATCTGCTTTTCCGGAAAGTTTACTTGATGCAATGCCCATTACTTTTCCCATGTCTTTCATTCCTTGAGCTCCAATCTGATTAATAATTTCACTAATTAATCTATCTAGGTCTTCTAAACTAATTTGAGCTGGTAAAAATCTTTCAATTATTTTGGATTGGCTAATTTCAATATCTGCTAGTTCTAATCTGTTTTGTTTCTTATATATTTCTGCACTTTCTTTTCTTTGTTTAACTAGTTTTTGAAGAATTTTAATTTCATCTGATTCTTGAATATTACCGTCTGACCCCTTTTGAGTTTGAGCTAATAAAAGTGCTGACTTAATTGCTCTTAAAGATTCCAATTCATCAACGTTTTTTTCTTTCATTGCTGATATAATTGAACTTGATATTTTATCTATTAATTTCATAAAATTTTCTTTTAATCTACATTATCATGTAAAAACGAATTGTTAGTTCGCAAATTAATCTCTCCGTTTGAATCTTCACTAATAACTGATCTAGAAGATTTAAATTGATCTATACTATCTAAACTAACTCCGGCTCTTTTAAAAGCAGGTTCATTTTCCATAGATTTAATATTATTAGCTTTAGTAAAATTATAATTATATTGTTTTAATTTAATTTTTCGTTCTTCGGTTCTTTTAGATAACCCATCAGCTATTGAGCTGTTCAAAGGATTTAAAATTATTTCCTTATTATCAGCTTTAATTTCAGAAACCATAGGCTCAACAGTCTTATTATTAATTTCATAATCATCGATACCCGATTTATTAGCATTTGTTCCGTTAACTTCGGTTACAGGTATGATGTGAATAGGATTTACAACTTCTATTTCGTTTACATCTTCAATTAATTCATGAACAATTTTATCTGACTCAATTGTTTGTTTTTTTAATGGCATATCAAAATCAAATGAAACTTGATCAATAGGTTTAATTTCTTCAGGTGAAGTAACTTCGATTTCATTAATTTTCACTGAAATATCATTGATTTCAATTTCATCTTCACTAATTATTAAATTTGAATTGACCTCCTCATAATCAACATCAATATCATTTATAATCTTAGCATTTTCTGAATTTTCTATTTCAGAATTAGTATTTTTAAAATCAATTGAATTTGAAGCAAAATCAAATTGTAAAGAATCTTTTTTATCAATCTGGGTATTAGAACTTAGATTATGAACATACCCACTATTTTCATCAAGATTATGAATTATTTTTTTTGGATCAGAATGTATAATTTCATCTTGTTGATTAGGGTCAAAACCTGTGGCAATTACTGTAACAGAAATTGAGCTTTCTAAATTCAAATCCTCACCTACTCCCATTATAATATTAGCTCCGTGCCCAGCTTTTTCTTGGATATAGTCATTTATAAGACCGATTTCATCAATTGTTATTTCTTCTTTTCCAGAGACAATTAGTAATAAAACGTTTTTAGCTCCAGTAATTCTATTGTCATTTAAAAGAGGGGAATCAAGAGCAGATGAAATGGCTTCAATTGACCTTTTAGTACCTGCAGCCGTAGAAGAACCCATTATAGCATTTCCGCTATTAGATAGTACTGTTTTAGCATCTTTTAAATCAATATTTTGAGTATAATGATGAGTAATAACTTCAGCTATTCCTCTTGATGCTGTAGCTAATACTTCATCAGCTTTTGCAAATCCTTCTTTAAATCCTAAATTTCCGTAAATATCTCTTAAATTATTATTATTAATTACAATTAAGGCATCTACTTCTTTTCTTAATTTTTCAATTCCTGTTTTGGCTTGTTGTTCTCTTATCTTACCTTCAAATTGGAATGGCATAGTAACTATTCCAACAGTTAATATATCCATCTCTTTAGCTAATTTTGAGATTACTGGGGCTGCTCCGGTGCCGGTGCCTCCTCCCATTCCTGCAGTTATAAAAACCATTTTAGTATTAGTTTCAAGCATTTTCTTTAAATCATCAAAACTTTCAACTGCTGCTTTTTCTCCAATTTCAGGATTTGCACCAGCTCCTAAACCTTCTGTTAATGAAATACCAAGCTGAATTTTGTTCTCAACTTTACTGTTTTCTAAAGCTTGTGAATCAGTGTTACATACAACAAAATCAACTCCTTTTATTCCTTTAGAGTGCATGTAGTTAATTGCATTACTTCCACCACCACCAACTCCGATGACTTTTATTACATTACTTTGATTTTTAGGTAAATCAAATGGCAAATTATTTATTTCTGGGTTTAAGTGCATAATCTTTAATTTATTCGGCGTTATCTAAAAATGTTTTTATTTTTTCTGTAAACTGTTCAAAAATTGTTAACCTTTCACTTTGGTTTGTATCATCAATTTCTTCAAGCTCATTTTTATCTATATCTTCTTTTTTATTACTTTTTTTACTAATTTTTGTTGAGTTCATTACCAAGCCAACAGCCGTAGCATACATAGGACTAGAAATATCTATTGAGTTATTTCCTGCTAAATGTTCGCTAGGGTGACCCAATCTAGTATCCATTCCTGTTATGTATTCAACAAGTTGTTTTAAATGTTTTAATTGACTACCTCCCCCAGTTAAAACAATACCAGCAATCAATTTCTTTTTCTGTTCTTCATGTCCATAATTTTTAATTTCGATATAAACCTGTTCGACTATTTCAACAACTCTTGCATGAATAATTTTTGATAAGTTTTTGAGAGTAATTTCTTTTGGATCTCTTCCTCTTAAACCTGGAATTGAAACAATTTCATTTTCTTTATTCTCACCAGGCCAAGCGGAACCAAATTTAATTTTCAATAGTTCTGCCTGTTTTTCTATAATTGAACATCCTTCTTTTATGTCTTCAGTAATAATATTACCTCCAAAAGGTATTACAGACGTATGACGAATAATTCCATCTTTAAAAATTGCTAAATCAGTAGTTCCTCCACCAATATCAATTAAAGCAACACCTGCTTCTTTTTCTTCTTGACTTAGCACGGCGTCAGAGGATGCTATAGGCTCTAATGTAATTCCTTCAAAATCAATCCCTGCACTTTTGATACATCTAGCTATGTTTTTAATTGAAGATACTTGACCAACAACTACATGAAAATTTGCTTCTAGCCTTCCACCAAACATTCCTATTGGTTCTTTAATTTCAGCCTGACCATCAACCTTATAATCTTGAGGCAACACATGAATTATTTCTTCTCCAGGCAACATAACTAATTTATAAACTTGATTTATTAATTTGTCTAAATCATCCGTATTAATAACGGTATCAGAATTAATTCTTGTTATATAGTCGCTATGTTGAAGGCTTCTAATGTGTTGACCAGCAATTCCAACAATAACTTTATCAATTTTTTCAGATGAATTTAGTTCTGCCTCATTTACAGCTGATTGAATAGATTGAATCGTTTGAGTAATATTATTTACTACTCCACGATGAACCCCTAAACTTTTTGATTTACCTATTCCAATTATTTTTAATTTACCATATTCATTTAAAGAGCCAATTAAAGCAACAATTTTAGTTGTACCTATATCTAATCCAACAAATAAATTTTTTGTTTCCATATTTATTTTCTTTGTATTATAACCTGATTTTTAAAATCAAGATTAACCGATTTTAAACTATCTAATAATCCAGATGAATGAACAGTATTAAAAAATGCTTGATAATTTTTGAATTTTGAGACATAGTTTCCATCACTGATTAAATTCAAATCATATTGAAAACCGTCAACATTAAATATTAATTTATTATTTGACTTAGTTAATCCAGCTATATGATTTGATAAAAATTTATCATTTTTTAAGTAGAAACCTAAATCACCAAACAATTTTAAATCAACCGAATCTACAGTACTTAAAATCATTGGACATATTTCTGAAAAATTTTTAGATAATGGCATTTTTTTTCCATTAGCATCTATATAATACTTTTCATTCAAAACTCTAAACACTGGATTTTTTTCTTTAATATTTACTCCCAATTTTCCATCAACACTAATTGATACTTCAGCAGAGCTTACATATCCGTTTGATAAAATTAAACGTTCAATTTCTTTCAAATTTAAATTACTTTTCAAAATTTCATTAGAAAATAATTTACTTTGTGTTAACAATTTATTAACCGAATCTTTAGAGATAAATTTAAAATCTGTATCCACATAACTTAAGTCAGAAAATTCAATACTTCTGTTCTGATTTTTATTAAAACTAAATAATGTCAATAGACTAACAGTTAGTATCAGAAAAGACATTTTTAACATATTTAAATTCATATCAAAAAAGAATATTATTTTTAATTATTTCAACTTCATCAGCAATATCTCCAGCACCCATTATTATAAAAACTTCAGAATCAGATTCTTTTAAAGAATTTGATAAATCAGATTTATGTAATATTGATTTATTTTTATTATCAATTAACTCTAATAATTTATCAGAACTAATATTAGTTATGGGTTTTTCTCTTGCAGGATATATTTCTGTTAAAATGATATTATCAAACTTTGATAATATTTCTGCAAATTCATCCATAAAATCTCTTGTTCTTGAATATAAATGTGGTTGAAAAATAGCAGTATTTTTTTTGTCTGGGTATAAATCTTTTATAGTATCATAAACAGCTTTAATCTCACTTGGATGATGAGCATAATCATCTATAATTATTTTTGGTGTTCGTAAGGCGTAGCTAAATCTTCTTTTAACGCCTAAAAATGTAGACAAAGAATTTGTAATGGATTTATCGTCAATATTTAATTCTTTTCCAATAGCAAATGCAACAAGTGCATTTAATGCGTTATGTTTACCAGGCATATTAAACTTTACAGAATCTATTGAAATACCATTATAATTTATATTAAAAAAAGATGATGATTTTGAATTAGAATAATTCGAGATAAAATATTGACATTTAGAACTAAACCCATATGATACACCTCCTAACAAAGTTTTTTCATTAGAAAATAGTACTCCTTTGGGTTTAATATTATCAATAAATTGGGTGAACGATTTATTTAATTCCTCTTTAGTATTATAAATATCTAAATGATCAGGATCTACTGATGTGACACACGCTATATTTGGAAATAAGGTATGAAATGATCTGTCAAACTCATCAGCTTCAACTAATACAATATCGTTGCCGTTTTGTATTAAGTTTGAGTCATAATTTTCAGAAATTCCTCCAACAAAAGAAGTAAAGCTAATGTTGTTTTCATAAAGAATATGAGACAAAATTGATGAAGTTGTTGTTTTACCGTGAGTTCCTCCGATAGCTATACAAAATTTATTTTGAGAAATCAGTCCAAGCAGTTCTGATCTTTTTAAAATTCTAAATCCATTTTCTTTAAAATACTTAAATTCTTTATTAGATTTAGAAATAGCAGGAGTATAAACTATCAAAGTTTCTGAATTATTTAGAAAATCAGTTGGAATATTTACAACATCATTACTGTAGTGAACTTGAGCACCTTTATTAGAAAGTAATTTAGTTATAGTAGAATTCACTTTATCATATCCAGCTACATATTTATTTTCGTTGATAAAATAAAAAGCCAATGAAGACATACCTATCCCGCCAATTCCTAAAAAATAAATTCTTTTGTAATTATTAATCATTTTAAAAAAAATTTAATATGGTTAACAATATCTATTGTGGCAGTAGGCTTTTCAATTTTTTTTATTGAGTTTGATAATTTTAAAGAATATTCTTCGTTTGTAAATATTTTTTCGAAAACTTGCTTAAAGTCAGTATTCAAATCTTTTTCCATTACAATTTCTGCTGAGTTTAAATTAACAATAGACATTGCATTTTTAGTCTGATGGTCTTCTGCAACGTTAGGAGAAGGAATGAAAATTACTGGCTTACCAACTATACATAACTCAGAAATTACGCTTGCACCAGATCTTGATACAATATAATCAGCTGCTTTATAAGCATAGGTCATTTTATTTATAAATGGCTTAACTTTTACTATATCCGAATCAATTGATTGGTATTTTTGAAAATAATGATTTCCACATTGCCATAAAATTTGGATTCCTAATTTCTTGAAATAATTTAAATTGGATTTGATAAATTCATTAATTTTTAATGCACCTAAACTTCCTCCTAAAACTAATAAGGTTTTTTTGTTTTTATTTAGATTGAAAAACTCTAATGAAATTTCCTTTGAAATTTTTGAAATATAAATATCTTTTCTTACAGGATTTCCAGTAAACAATAATTTAGATTTAGGAAAATACCTATCCATTTTTGAATAAGAAACACAAATATAATTGACTGATTTAGAAAGAATTCTATTGGTAATTCCAGGATAAGAGTTTTGTTCTTGAATTAAAGTTGGTATTTTTAATTTTGAAGCAACATATAAAACTGGTCCACTAGCAAAACCTCCGGTTCCTATTACAAAATCGGGTTTAAATTTTTTAATTATAAAATAAGATTTTATAATACTTAAAAGAATTTTTAATGGAACTAACAAATTTGAAAAATGTAATTTTCTTTTAATTCCACTAATCCATAATCCTATAATATCGTATCCATATTCCGGGACTTTTTGCATCTCCATTCGATCAGAAGAACCAACAAATAGTATTTTATTATTTTCAAATTTTGTAGATAATTCTTCAGCAATAGAAATAGCAGGGTAAATATGTCCCCCTGTACCTCCACCTGATATTAAAAATCTATTCTGTTTCACTTAATATATTTAAAGGATTATCAGTATTTAAATTTTCTGTTGATTCTTTAGAACTTACACTTAAAACTATGCCAAGTGCTAGAAAAGTCATCCAAATAGATGTTCCACCAGTGCTTATTAAAGGTAAGGGCTGGCCAGTAACAGGGAAAAGCTGAACTGCAACTCCCATATTAATGAATGCTTGAAAAATTATAGGCAACCCTGCTCCTAATGCCAATAATTGTCCAAAAACAGTATTAGACTTATACGACACTATTATTATTCTAAAAAGTAATAAAAGGTAAAGAAACAATATACTAATAGCTCCTACAGTTCCATATTCTTCAGTAATTATTGCATAAATAAAATCCGAAGTACTTTGGGGAAGAATATTTTTCATTGAACTTTTTCCTGCCCCAACTCCGAAAACCATTCCAGATGCTATTGCAGATTTAGCTCTCAAAATTTGATAATTATTTTCAGAATTTTCAGATGATGAAAAGTTTTCAATTCTACTTACCCATGTGTCTACTCTATTGGGCATTAAATCTGGATAATTTTTCACAGTTAAAAAGAAAAGTGAAAAAAGTATTATTCCAGAAAGCCCTATGCCTAATAAATATTTAAAAGGATATCCTCCGATAAAAATTAAAGTAATTATCATCAAAAATATCATAGCAGCAGTAGAAAAATTTGAAGGTAAAATTAAAAACACTATTAAAATAATTGGAATCCATAAAGGGATAATAGTTTTGGAAAAACTTATTTTTATATTATAATTTTTAGACAAATAAAATGAAACATAAACCATTAACACAACAATAGCCATTGATGAAGGTTGAAAAGACAAACCAATAATTGGTAGCTTAATCCATCTACTTGCATTAGCACCATCTATTAGATTACCCTGTAAAGAAGTAATGAGTAAAACAGTTATAATAAAAGGTAAAGCCAACTTTGACAATCCTTTAAAATATTTATAAGGAATCAAATGTGTACCGTACATTATTAAAACACCAACTATTATAATTGCAAAATGTTTTAAAACATTCGATAAAACAAAACTATTTCCAAAATTAGAGCTTGCACTGTAAACAGGTAAAAAAGAAAAAACTGCCAATAATATAACTATTGACCAAATTATTTTATCTCCTCTAATTTTTTCTATTAATAAATTCATTATAATTTTCTAACCGCCTCTTTAAATTGATTTCCTCTGTCTTCATAATTTTTGAATAAGTCAAAACTTGAACAAGCTGGTGATAATAACACACTATCTTTTGATTCAGCAATTTTATATGCATTTTTAACAGCTTGAACCATATTATCATTTTCTATAATTATCTCTACAAATGGTGAAAATGATTCTATAATTTTTGAATTATCCATTCCAATACATATAATTGCTTTAACTTTTTCTCTTACCAAAGGAATTAAATCATCGTAATTATTTCCCTTATCTACACCTCCAGCAATCCAAACAGTTGATGATTTCATAGAATCTAAAGCGTAATAAACAGCGTTTACATTAGTGGCTTTTGAGTCATTTATATATTTTACTTTTTGGATAGTTAATACATGTTCAAGTCTATGATTTATAGATTGAAAATTTCCTAATGATTCCCTAATCTTTTCATCACTAATATTTAAAATTTTTGCAACAGTTGCGGCAGCCATATTATTTTGAACATTATGCTTTCCTTTAATGGATAAATTTTCAATTGGTATCATAAAATTGGTGTTATTTATATTAGAATTAATATTATCGTTTTTAACATATGTAAGATTATTTCCATTAGTGTTTTTGAGAGAAAATGGAATTTTTATAGAATTAACATTTCTATTGTTTAGCTCAGAAATGATTTTATCGTCATCATGATTGTAAATAAAATAATCTAATGATGATTGATTAGAAATGATTTTGAATTTTGAATTAACATAATTCTGAAAATCATAATTATATCTTTCTAAATGATCAGGGCTTAAATTGGTGATTACTGAAATAAACGGATTAAAATTTATTATATCATCTAATTGAAAACTACTTAGTTCTAAGACAACATATTCAAAGTTATTTTCGGCCGTTAAAAAGGAAAAACTATTACCAATATTGCCAGCTAGTCCAACACTTTTTCCTGAGCTTTTAAGAATGTGATAAATAAGAGAGCATGTAGTTGTTTTACCATTAGATCCAGTAACTCCAATTAAAATAGAATTTGTAAATCTATAAGCAAATTCAATTTCTGAAATTATAGGAATATTTTTAGATTTAATTTTGATGATTATCTCAGAATTATTAGAGATCCCAGGACTTTTAACAACTTCTTTAGCGTTAATAAATTTATTTAGAGTATGTCCACCTTCTTCATAACTAATATGATTATTTTCTAATATTTTTTTGTATTTTTTTTGTATTGTATTAAACTCTGAAAGAAAAACATCATATCCATTCCGATTTGCAAGAATGGCAGCTCCAACACCACTTTCTCCTCCCCCAATAACAACAATACTATTTTTCATTATTATCTAATTTTCAAAGTTATTAATGAGAGAATAGCTAATAAAATTCCAATTATCCAAAATCTAACAACAATTTTACTTTCATGTAATCCAGATTTTTGAAAATGATGATGAATAGGTGACATAAGAAAAATTCTTTGCCCAATACCTTTTTTACTCTTAGTATATTTAAAATAAGCAACTTGAATTATTACAGATAATGTTTCAATTAGAAAAACACCACAAATAAGAGGAAGTAATAACTCTTTTCTTACAATTATGGCTATCACCGCAATAATACCTCCAATAGTTAGACTACCTGTGTCTCCCATAAAAACTTGAGCAGGATAAGTATTATACCATAAAAACCCTATAAGTCCTCCTATAAAAGAGGAAATAAAAACAACTACCTCACCTACTCGGGGTATATACATTATATTCAAATATTCTGAAAAAATTATATTTCCAGAAACCCAAGCAAATACCCCCAATGTTATAGTGATAATTACCGAAGAGCCAGCTGCTAAACCATCGATTCCGTCAGTTAAATTAGCAGCATTAGAAACTGATGTTATTATTAAAATAACAAAGAATACAAAAACAATTACACTTATAGTTTTACTTTCATTATTTGTTAATGGACTGAAAAATGAATAATCAAATTCATTATTTTTTAAAAATGGAACAGTAGTTTTAGTAGACTTATATTCAGAATTTCCAATAACTTGAACAATATCATTTGAATCTAAATTATTTTGATTTTTTAAAGTTACCTGAGGATGAAAGAACAATATTAAACCCACAATCAAACCCAAACTTACCTGTCCTATAATTTTAAACTTACCTTTAAGCCCTTTCTTGTTTTTTTGGAATACTTTAATATAATCATCTATAAAGCCTATAACACCAAGCCAGATAGTTGTAAAAAGAAGTATGATAATATATACGTTGGTAAAATTTGAAAAAAGTAAAACTGGTATTATAGTAGAAAAAATTATTATAAGTCCACCCATAGTTGGTGTACCATTTTTTTCTTTTTGACCTATCAAACCTAAGTCTCTAATTGACTCACCAATTTGTTTTTTATTTAAAAAATTAATTATTTTTTTACCAAAAATAATTGAGAAAAACAATGAAAAAATAAATGCTAAAGATGATCTAAAAGAAATGTACTGAAATAAACTAGCTCCTGTTAATTGGAATTGATTTTCTAAATATTCAAATAAAAAATAAAACATTTTAATTAGTAGTTTTTAGTGATTCTATTAAAAATTTTTTGTCGTTAAATTCAATTTTTTTGTTTCCTGTAATTTGATATTTCTCGTGTCCCTTACCAGCTATCAAAATAATATCATTTTTTCTTGCTATTTCGCATGCTTCTTGAATGGCTTTCCTCCTATTTATTTCTAAAATAAATTTATGTTTGTCTTTCTTTTCTACTCCATTTTTCATTTGATCTATAATCAGAATAGGATCCTCGGATCTTGGATTATCAGATGTAAAAATTACTTTATCACTAAGTGAGCATGCTATTTTCCCCATTAAAGGTCTTTTTTCTTTATCTCTATCACCACCACAACCCACAACAGTTATTAATGATTCACTTAAATTCTTTATATCATTAATGGTGTTCAATACATTTTTTAAAGAATCTGGACTGTGAGCATAATCTATTATTCCAATTTTATCACTATTCGAATTAACTAACTCAAATCTTCCCTCAGGTGAGTTTAATGAGCTAATTTTTTGTAAGATTAGTTCATTTGAAATATTAAAAACTTTAGCAATACAAAAAACTGTTAGTATATTGTACGCATTAAAAGTTCCCGTTAGCTTAGTCCACAACTCAGTGTCATTTATTAACAATTTCATTCCATTAAAATCTTTTTCTAAGATTTTAATGGAAAAATCTGAATTAGATTTTAGAGAATATGAAAAGATTTTACAAACTGCATTTTGAACCATATAATTACCATTCTTATCATCAACATTGGTTATTGCAAAACTTGATTTAGGTAAAGAATCAAAAAATATTTTTTTAACATCTCGATAATTTTTGAATGATTTATGATAATCTAAATGGTCGTGAGTTAAATTTGTGAAAACACCTACATTAAAATTCAAATTATAAGTTCTCATTTGTGATATTGCGTGAGATGAAACTTCCATAAAACAATATTCGACTTTTGAATTAACCATTTCATTTAAAATATAGTTCAGAAATAATGAGTCAGGAGTAGTTTGGCTAGTGTTAAATTCAATATCATTAACCAGAATTATATTAGTTGATATTAGTCCTACTTTTTTATAAAAACTTTTGAAAAGTTGATACATTAATGTAGTGCTAGATGTTTTACCATTCGTTCCAGTAACTCCAATAAGCTTTATTTTTTTTGAGGGATTATCATAATAATTTGAAGATATCAAGGATAAAGTTTTTCTTGAATCAAGAACAATTATATAGGTTACATTTTTGGTGATTTCACTAGGAACTGAATTACATATAATAGCTTTTGCACCGTTAGAAATAGCACTACTTATATAACTATTTCCATCTGATTTATAACCCTTAATAGCTATGAATAAATCATTCTGTTTAATTTTTTTAGAATTAAATTCTATTTTATTAATTCCAATATCTGTATTTCCAATGACAGATTGTATTTCTACTCTATATAATATGTCTCTAAGCAACTTCATGTAAGACTTATAACTATTTGTTTTTTCGATTTATTAATTAATTTGAAGTTTTTAATGATCAAACCACTGCCTTTAAAAGAAACTTTAAAACCATAATTCTCCAAAGCAGGTAAAATATTTTTGAGATTTTTTCCTTTTATAATTGATAAATTATTGATGTCAATTAAATGATAATCTTTCTTATTGTAAATTTTAGAAAGATTAAAATTTTCTGTTTTATTAAAATCAACAGATTTAGGTGTTAATGAATATATTTTATCAGCAATTTTCTTAAAAACCGGAGCAGCAACTGTAGCTCCATAATATCCTTTTTTCTTATTTGGTTTATGGATTACTACAATACATGAGTATTTAGGTTTATCAGCTGGAAAATATCCAACAAAACTTGAAATATATTGCAAGTCATCAGTGTTATAATCAATTTGACCAGTTCCGGTTTTCCCTGCAATTTTATAAATATTTGATTTTATATTATTTCCTGTTCCACCTTTTTCATTAACAACATTTTCTAGCATGAGTTTAACCTTTTTCAGCGTATCATCTGAACAAATTGATGGGTTTAAAATTGTTTTATTTTCAATTAAACTACTATGTCTTGTAAAAACAGGCTTAACCATTTCTCCATTATTAGCAACTGAATTGTAAAATGTTAAAATTTGAAGTGGTGATAATAATACACCATATCCGTAAGCCATCCATGGAAGAGATAAACCATTCCAATTTTTATCATTTGGGTGAGGAATTCTTGGACTGGACTCTCCCAGAATTGAAACTCCTAACTTATTATTTAAACCCATGTTATAAAGTCTATCTGAAAATTTTCGAGGTTCGTTTCCATAAGATTCACTGATAACTTTTACAATTCCCGTGTTTGATGAAAATTTAAAAGCATCGTTTAGAGAAATTTTTCCATATCCACCCGGTTTTGAGTCTCTTACTTTATTTCCATAGAAAGAAAGTATACCATTTTCTGTATCTATAATTGTATTTGGTTCAACTTTACCATCTTCAAGTGCGGCAATTACTGACATTAATTTAAAAGTAGAACCCGGCTCAAAATGTTCCCCAACTGCATAATTTAACTTTTCATAATATTTTCCCTCCGAGGTTCTTCCTAAATTTGAAATGGCTTTTATTTCGCCTGTTGCCGTTTCCATAACTACTGCAGTGCCGTGGTCAGCTTCAAAGTCTTCTAATTGTTTTAATAAAGAATGATGTGTAATATCTTGAAAACCAATATTTATTGTTGAAACAATATCAGTTCCTGGCGTTGGTTCAATTTTATTATTTGAGGAAATGGGTTTCCATTTGCCATTTGAAATTTTTTGCATTAATTGTAGACCATTTTTACCCCTTAATTTTGAACCAAAAGCGTGCTCAAGTCCTACTCCACTAAAATTGTCATCTTTTATCATTCTCTCATAACCAATAGTTCTTTCTGCTATCTTATTTAATGGATAGTCTCTTGAATTCTTTTTTTCAATAATTAAACCTCCCCTAACTCCACCCATTTCAAAAAGAGGCATTTGTTTTATTTTATTTAGATTTTCTATTGAAACCCCTCTACTAATTAAATGATATCTCTTTTTATTATTTTTAGCAAAAACGAGTCTGTCTAGAAAAATTTCTTCAGATTTATTAAAAGTTTTCGAAAGTTCTTCTGAGAGTTTTTTTGAATATTTTGAGAAATTTGCGTCAGAAACAGTCACAGCATCAAAATATATATCAAAACTTGTAGTTGAAGCTGCTAATAAACTTCCATCATCAGAGAAAATATTCCCTCTTTCAGGAAAAATGGTGAAATTTTGAATCGTTTTATTTTTAGCTAATTTTCTGTATTTATTACCATCAACATACTGAATATGAAATATTTTATATCCAATACCAAATCCCAAAAACACCAATACAGAAGCTACTAAATAAAGCCTATATAAAAATTGTTTTTGATTTGTTTCCATTAGTCAATAATTATTTTTTTTGGTGGAGTAGTTGAACTTTCGATATTTCTATCATTCATTAAAAATGATACATTTGATTCCATTTTTAATTTCATAACTTCTTTTCTTTTGCTTATAAAATTGCTTTGTAGAACTGAAACTTCGTTTTTTAATTCACTTATTTTTATAATCTTGCTATCTACCAAATGAGAAGAATAAATCATAATTAAACATATGGTAAATAAAAAAAATATATAGCCCCAGTTTTTAATTGATCCATCATTAATCAAAAATTTACCTAACAATATTTGTTTTAGACTGTCTCTCATGTTTTTACTGCAGATCTTAATTTTGCACTTCTAGCTCTACTATTTAATTTGATTTCTTTTTTAGTTGGAACCAAGAATTTAAATGTTTTTTTAAACGGAATATCAGCAACTCCAAATTCATTTTTAAATGGTTCAGATTCAAAACAACCATTTTGTATAAATCTTTTAACTATTCTATCTTCAATAGAATGATATGTTATGAAAGAGATAATTCCACCTTTGTTGACCAAACCAGGAAGTTGTAACAAGACTTCTTTTAATACATGCATTTCTTGATTAACCTCAATTCTTAAAGCTTGATATATTTTAGCTAGAAATTTATTTTCAAATCCTTTAGGGAGAAAAGAACTAAGTATATCATTTAATTGGCTAGTTCTTGTTATTTTTTTAAAAGTCCTTGCTTCAACAATAGTTTTTGCAATATCTTTTGAATTTCTTAAGTCAGCATACTCAAATAAAATGTTCGAAAGTTGTCTTTCTGAATATTCATTTAATATTTCCTGAGCATTAAATGAGGATTTAGTATTCATTCTCATATCTATTTCAGAATCATATCGAATAGAAAATCCTCTTACAGCACTGTCAAATTGATGAGATGAAACTCCTAAATCAGCAAATACACCATCAACATTTAAAATATTGTTGTATTTCAAATTTTGTTGTAAAAATTTAAAATTTTGATTAATCAAAATAAATCTTGAGTCATCAATTTTATTTTTAATTGCATCTATATCTTGATCAAATGCTATCAATTTTCCTTTACTACTTAAGTTATTTAATATTAATTTTGAATGACCTCCTCCACCAAAAGTTAAATCAACATATACGCCATCACTCGAAATATTTAAACTATCAATCGATTCTTGCGGCATAACTGGACTATGATACATCGCTCGACTGATTACCCATTACACTTTCAGATAAATCTGCAAAATTTAAATTTGGATCGTTAATAAATTCCTCATAAGAAATTTTATCCCAAACTTCAATTATATTTATTGCAGAAGTAAGCACAATCTCATTATTTGAGAAATATAATTTTGATAAATCTTTTGGAATTAACAACCTTCCACTATTATCCAATTCAATAATTCTAACGCCTGCATTATATCTTCTAATGAAATCATTATTCTTTTTGACAAATCTGTTGAGTTTGTTGAGCTTCTGCATAGTATATTTCCATTCCGAAAATGGATGAATTTCTAAACATTTTTGAAATACTGATCTTTTAACAATAAAGCTATCGTTCAAGTGTTCACCTAA
>ENA-UZXD01006334-UZXD01006334.1-metagenome-genome-assembly--contig:-Day-3-50m-contig-6334_pt1 | contig 18272 bp, 19 predicted proteins | sample MGYA00260344_ERZ794904 | MGnify/ENA metagenome assembly ERZ794904 | reverse complement strand
TTTGGAACTGTTCCAATTTATGAAGCATACAATTATGGTGTTGAAGTTCACAAAAATCCTTTGAACTTGACTGAAGATGATTATCTTAATGCATTTGAAAACAATGCTAAAGATGGAGTTGATTATACCACAATCCATTGTGGTATCACAAAAGATATTGCAAAAAGAATTCTAAAAGTTCAGCGATATGGTGGTGTTGTTAGTAAGGGTGGTACTATTACTGCTGCCTGGATGCTAAAACATGATAAAGAAAATCCTTACTTGACTCATTATGATTATTTACTTGAAATAGCAAAAAAATATGATGTAACTTTTAGTCTTGGAGATGCTCTCAGACCAGGCTCAATTTTGGATTCTCATGATGAATTACAGGTTCAAGAAATGATCAATATCTCGCAATTAACAAAACGTGCTCATGAACAAGATGTACAAGTTATGGTTGAGGGTCCTGGACATGTACCATTAAATGAAGTTGCAGCAAACGTCCGTTTAGCAAAATCACTCATTGGTGATGTTCCTTACTATGTTCTTGGTCCTTTAGTTACTGATATTGCATCTGGTCATGATCATATTGCAAGTGCAATTGGTGCTGCAGTATCTGCAAGTGAGGGTGTTGATCTTTTGTGTTATCTTACCCCCTCTGAACATTTGGCATTACCTAATGCTGAAGAAGTAAAAGCTGGATTAATTGCATATCGAATAGCTGCACATGCTGGTGACCTTGTAAAAATCCGTGACAAGGTGATTAAATGGGATATGGAGATGACTGAAGCAAGACGTACGTTAAATTGGGAAAAACAACTAGCGTTGTCTATTGATCCTGAAGAGGCAGCAAAAATTCACAGTAGAACTGGACAACACCCTGGTAATAATGTCCCTTGTACTATGTGTGGGGGTGCATGTGTTTACATGATGTTGCCCCAACAAAAAAAATATGAAAAAGAAAATGAAAATCTACAACAAGTTGAATAGAACTTTTTCTAAACTAGGAACTGTTTCATAATTCTTCAATTCTTCAACCTCTATCCACCTAAATTCTGAATTTTCCCAATTGAGTTTTACATTTGGTTTTTTTGATTCAAATAAAAATGGAAATATCTCCCATTCGTGATTTTTATACTGTGGTGAATTAATTCTCATTTCTTTTATAGATTTGATTAATCTAATCTCCTCTTCTAATATTCCAACTTCTTCAAAAATTTCTATTTTTGCTCTTTCTAGTGGTGTTTCATCTTTTTCTATAATTCCACTTATGCCTGCCCATAACCCTTTCATCGATTTCACTTTTTCACTTCTTTTTAAAATTAGAATTTTTTTATTGTCTTTAATGAATGATGTAACTATTTTTGTCGCATGCATTATTTGTTATTTTTCAAGAATTTTTACCATTTTTGATAATTTTTTATACGATTCTTCAATGTCTGTATGTTTGGCTAATCTTTCTTGACATTGTTTTATGTACTCTACCACTTCTTCAGTCTTTGATTCTTGAACAGATGTAAGTAATCTTCCAATATCTTTCCAAAGATCTTCTGCAACTCTTCTAATTTCTGGATTTGCAATGATTGTTTCTATTAGTTCTGGAGATTCTGTCATGATACTTTCAGCTAGTGTTTTTTGCACTCTGAATGTAGTTCCAGACATTTTATCTGTAAGGTTCATTTTTTCATCTTTAGATATGATGTTTGCAAAAACCAAATTCATTAGATGAGTTAGTCCTAAAATCACGGCAATTTTTTTATCATGTTCAACTGCATCAATTGTTACAAAATTGGCTCCTTCAAACAATGATTTTGTAACTGTTAACTCTTTTTTAGCATCTTTAATTGGAATTGAAATAATATTTTTACCTTTTATTGTTTTAATGCCTGGACCAAACATCGGATGAATGCAAATTGGATTGATTTTTGCTGGCATTTTTGATAATGAGGATACTACTTTAGATTTTTCTGATGAAATCTCAATCAGATATGTTCCTCTTTTCATTTCTTTTGCAATTAATCTGATTATTTCTGGGGTTCTTCTGGTTGGGGTACATAACATTACATAATCTGCTTGTAGAATTCCGCCTACTAGTGATTCTGAAATTATCACATCTTTACCTGTGACCTTATTTTCTGAATCATGACCTGTAACTTCAAAATCCATATCTGAAAAATATTTTACAAACCATTGTCCCATTTGGCCGCCTGCCCCAATAATTGTAATTTTCTTTTTCAACTGTTACTTCCTAGGATGTCCCCAAGTATATTCATTCCCTCATTTAGACTATTTTCATCTTGACATGCAGAAATTCTGATAAAATTCTTGTAGTTTCCAAATCCCTCTCCTGGTGCAATTGCTAATCCTTTCTCAAGTGTAGAATTTGCAAATTTAACTCCATCAAATTCCTCTTGATTTACTCGTGCAAAAAGATACATTGCACCATCTGGGGCAACAAAATCCAATCCAATCTCATCTGCTTTTTGACGCAATAAGTTTAGTCTATTTTGTATCGTATTAGTATTGTTGTTTGTATCTGATTCAAGGGCTTTCATTGCAACATATTGAATTGGTTCTGAAACATTTGTTAGAGATAATGCTTGTAATTTAGCCATTTTTTCAATTATTTTTGAATCTGCAATTGCATATCCTATTCTGAATCCTGTCATTGCATGTGATTTTGAAAATGATTGTGTGATGATACTTTTTTCATAATTGTAATTAAGAATACTCTTCCAATTTGTTTTTGCATATTGAGAATATATCTCATCACTAAGAACATAGATTTTGTTTTTTCTAGCAATTTCAATAATTTCATCTTGTAATTTTTCAGGGAGAATTTTTCCTGTTGGATTATTTGGATAATTCAAAACAATCATTTTTGTATTTGAATTAATTGTATTATTGATCTGCTCTATTGATGGTTCCCATTTGTCTTCTAATGTTGTATTAATCGTCCTTACTTTAATGCCTGAGTTTAGGGCACAATCTTTGTATGCTGGCCATGCTGGTTCAATTACAATCATTTCATCTCCTGGATTTAACAATGTGGTAATTGCAGTATAAATTGAAAATCTTGCCCCTGGGCTAACCATTATGTTGTCTTGTGTTACACTGGTATTGAATTTCTCAGATACATATGATGCCAACTTTTCTCTAAATACAGGAATTCCTTTTGTTTGACCATACTTTAAAAATCCTTTATCAAAAACTTCTGTTAATGCATCTTTGACAATTGGAGGTGGAAGAAAGTCTGGTTCACCTACTTCCATATGGATAATTTTTTTACCTTCTTGTTCAAGTGATTTTGCTTTTAAGAAAATTGATAGATGTGTTTGTTTGTTAATCGATTGAACTTTAACTGATTCGTTTAGTAAAAAATTTAAAAATTTTGTTGCAATTGATTCATCAAATCCTATTTCATTGCATAATGAAATAACTTTATTCCGTAAATTATCTTCACGTGTTTCATCTGTAACTCCTTTGCCTATATTTTTTTTAACTTCTCCAATCTCTTTTGAAATATCTGTTCTATTTTTTAACAACTTGACCATTTCTAGGGTGATTTCATTCATCCTATCTCGGAGTTCATTAATGTCTGACATATTATTACAAAACTGGCTTGATTGCACCTGAAATTAATGCGTGATCTGCTATTGTTAATGCTACAAGTGCATCTACTACTGGTGGTGCTCTTGGAACTACGCATGGATCATGTCTTCCTTTAACTTGAAGAATGGTTTCTTTTTTGGTTTTGATATCTACTGTACTCTGTTTTTGTGCAATTGATGATGCTGGTTTGAATGCTATTCTCATAGTAATTGGCATCCCATTTGAAATCCCTCCTAGAATTCCTCCAGAATTATTTGTTTTAGTAATTATTTTTCCTCTCTTGATTGTATACAAATCATTATTTTCAGAACCGTGTAGTTCAGAACCTGCAAATCCTGAACCGAATTCTACCCCTTTAACTGATGGAATAGAAAACATTGCTTTACTCAAATCTGATTCTAATGAATTAAAAATTGGTTCCCCTAATCCAACTGGAACATTTGTTGTTACTGATTCTATTATTCCGCCAAGTGAATCCCCTTTTTTCTTTGCATTTAAAATACTCTCTCTCATCATTTTTGCTGTTTTAATTTCAGGACATCTAACTTCATTTTTGTAAATTGAATTAATCATTTTTTCATTGAACTCTTTTTCCATTTTGATTTTCCCTATCTGTGATGTAAATGAATTAGTTTCAATCCCTGTTGTTATTTTTAGTAATTTTCTTGCAATGGCTCCGCCCATCACGTGAGTTGCAGTTAATCTTCCTGAAAATCTTCCCCCTCCTCGATGATCATTGAATTGATTATATTTTATCATTGCAGGAAAATCAGAATGCCCTGGTCTTAATTTTGTTTTTAAATTATCATAATCTTTTGATTTTTGATCACTATTCCAAATTAACATTGTAATTGGTGCCCCTGTTGTATGTCCTCTAAAAACACCTGATACAATTTCTACAATGTCTCCTTCTTTTCTTTGCGTTGAAATAATATTTTGACCTGGTTTTCTTTGATCTAACATTTTCTGGATATCTTTTTCATCAATTTCTAATCCTGCTGGACATCCATCTAATACTGCCCCAATAGCTTTTCCATGACTTTCCCCAAAACTTGTTAAGACAAGATGCTGACCAATTGAACTTCCCGGCAACATATTATCAAGGTTAAATGATGCTTATAATTCCTCATTCTAATTTTTACAAAATTCATATTTTGAGATCTCTTCTTTTTAATATTGATTAATGAAAATTATAAATTATAAAATAACTCTTTATTTTATCAAATAATTACATAATATTATTAAATATAATAATTTCATTCAGAATATCTGTTAAAACATGTAAATTCTAGAAAATAATTCGCGCGGCCTTGCGAAAGATGACATGTTATCATCGTAAAAGCGTTGTAGGTGCGGAGAATGTTTTTCACTCTGTACATGGTCGCGTCTATTGCCTCTGAGAAGTTTTTTTGAATTAATTTATTGAACTTTAATTTTTGCGCCTATTCTAGTCATTTCTTCAATGAAATTTGGATATGATACTTTAACTGATTCTGGATCCGTAATTGTACAATCCCCTACATACATTCCAGCTATACAAAATGCCATGAATAATCTGTGATCATTTTCAGAAATTAATTCAGCACTTTTTAGATTATCTGATGAGTCTAAAATTAACCCATCATCTTTTTCTTCAACTTTGATTCCAAGTTTTACAAGTTCTCTTGAAATAATTGCAATTCTGTCAGTTTCTTTTAATCTTGCATGTTTCACATTAATGACTTCGATTGGACTAGATGAATTCAATGATAGAATTGCAAGAGGCGGGAGAAGGTCAGGTGAATTACTTAAATCAAATTTTCCACCAGTTAATTTTTCAGGAGATTTAATTTTAATTTCTTCTTCACTTATGGAAATTGTAACTCCTAATTGTTCTAAAATATCTATAAAAACTTCATCTCCTTGTGGCAAGTCTCCTAAATTCCCTTTAATTGAAATTTCTTCTCCGTTGAGTACTGCAGCTGATAAAAGTAATGCAAGACTTGAAAAATCGATTGGAACTGTGAATTCTGTATTTTTATAAATTTGTGGTGTGATGTTATATTTTTTGTACGGGATCAATGTTTGAACTATAACTCCAAATTTTCTCATAGTTGCAATAGTTGCATCAAGATATGGTTTTGAAACTAAATTCCCTTCAATGTTAAGATTGATTCCATTTTTAGTTAATGGTGCACAAATTAATAATGATGAAATAAATTGACTGGAAAAATTTCCTGGGATAGAAACACTTCCACCTAAAATTTTTCCTTTGATTTTGATTGGTGGATTTCCATTAGTTGAGTTACATTGTGCTCCTATACTTGAAAGTGCATCTAGTAATGGTTGCATTGGTCTTTTTTGAAGACTAGAATCTCCTGTGAGTGTTATCTCATTGGAAAACAAACTAGCAATACCTGCTGCAATTCTTATTGTAGTTCCCGAGTTTTCTGTATTAATTTGAGAAACATTTGTGCCTAAATTGATTGGACTTTTAACAATTATTGATGAATCTTGTATTTCAATTTCTGCACCAAATTTTTTACATGCCTCTATCGTTGCTTTTGTATCTGCTGATAACAACACATTGTTGACTGTGCAATTTTTTCCTGCAATAGATGCAAGAAAAATTGCTCTATGTGAATAGCTTTTGTTTGGAGGACACGTTATTTGTCCTGATATTTTTGATTTCTCTATTTTACATTTCATGAACTTCTGCCTTTGTATTGTTGATTTTAGAAACAATAATTTTCCCTTCTAATGTTGAAAATATCTTTCTCATATCTGACTCATTTTCTTTTTTTGTAATTGCTGCAATTGATGGTCCATTTCCTGAAATTGATGCCCCTAATGCTCCTTTTTCAATTAAATTTGTAATTATTTTTGGTTCGGAATTTAGAATTGCTGCAGTCGCTAATCCGTTAATTATCATTGCATCCCAGTATTTTGTTTTCTTTGCAAGTTCCCATGCATTTTCAAAAACTGATGCTAAAATTTTGAGATTTTTTAGGTTCCCTCTTTTTCTATTTTTTGGAATAAATATCACTGCGATTAAATTTGATGGTCCTTTCTCGTGCTTGATTCTTTTCTTTTTTGCATTATCTGTTACGTTGAATCCTCCATAATAACATGAACATGCATCATCATATGCCCCTGTAATACTAACTTTGGATTCAATTGATGCATCTACTCCTGCAAGAAGAATTTCTTGATCAGTAAATTTTGATTTGAATATTTTTGCACAAACAAGTGCAACTGCTGATGATATTGCACTTGAACTTTTAAGACCATACCCTGTAGGTATTTCTGAATCAAGTGTAATTGTGATTTTATTTTGTTCTAAATCTTCTTTTGAAACAATTTTTTCAATTGTCTTATTGATTAAACGTGAACTTAGACTTTTGTTTTCTGATTTAATTATAATTCCTTTTCCTGGGGTTGTTTCCATTTCTGCAATTACTTTTAATGAAATCCCTAGAGTGGCCCCTTTCTGATTTGCAATTGCATTTACTAGTGATACTGCCCCGTGGATTGTAGCTTTTGCTTTCATATCATTAAAATCCTCCTAACAGTGCTTTTTTCATGGCATTATAAGGTGCTTCTATGTTGTGCCAGATTTCAAATGCTCTTGTAGCTTGTCCTAAAAGCATTTCATACCCCAAAATTATGATTGCGTTATTTTCTTTTGCTTTTTTAAGAAAATCTGTATTCATTGGCATGTATACAATATCATATACAATTGTTTTTTCATTTATTCCATCTAGTGAAATTGGGCTTGCTTCATTTTTTAATCCTAGAGATGTGGCATTAATGATAATGTCGAAATTTTTTGCTGAATTCTTTACCTCACTAATTTGAATAGCATTTGCATTTAGTTGGATTTTTTTTGCAAATTCTGATAGACTTTTTGCTTTTGCTAATGTCCTATTTGCAATTGTAATACTTTTTGCCTTCTCTTTTGCAATTCCTGCAACTATTGCTCTTGCTGCCCCTCCTGCCCCTAACAACAGAACATTGCAATTTTTAATCTCTAAGTTTTTTTTCTTAAATGGTTCTAAGAAACCATCCATATCTGTATTGTATCCTTTGAAAACCCCTTTATCATTTACAACTGTATTTACCGCACCAATCAAACTACACGATTCATCTATTTTATCAACATATTTCATCATCTCAATTTTATGTGGAATGGTTATGTTAAATCCGTCAATTTTTATTTTTTTTAATCCTTCAATACCTTCTTCTAATTCATTTTTAGGAATTCGATATCCAATGTATGAACAATCTAAATTTAATTCTCTAAATGCTGCACTGTGAATATGAGGTGATAATGAGTGATCAATTGGATCTCCAATCACTGCAAATGTTTTACTCATCTTATTTTCCAAGGATATTTGATTGATTTAAACTCTCAAATAGAATTTATTTATTTTTTAGATTTATGATTTTATTTACTTCATCTACACTGAATTGACCTGGAGCCACTGCTTTTCCTAATGAGACATATGTGTATGGACTACCTAAATACAGGCATAAAATCCTTGAAATTCTTCCAAAATCCCCCATTGCAAATGAAATTAAACTATTTTTCCCTTTTTTGCTGTATAACTCTAACATTCTAGTAGAGTCTTCAGTTGATTTTGCTGTGCTGACAATTTTTAGATTTGTTGACATTTTGCTCATTTGATTAAGCTTCTTTTTTAAATCCAATGATGCTGGTGTTTTTTTAAAATCATGCCAAGATACTAGTAATTTTGTTTTTGTTGATTTTAGATATTTTCTTAATGATGGATTTTTTTCTAATGTGTTAAATTCAATATCTAACAAAAATGGTGAATACTCTGCAATTAATTTTATAATTGCAATTCTTTCCTTTTCTTTACCTGCAAATTTGCCTCCTTCTGTTTTTGGTCTTAGTGTACAAACTATTCTATTTAGATCTTTTTTAATAATTTCTAATGCTATTGGAATCTGTTCAATTTTTAAAAAATCAAATCTAACTTCTACATAATCTGATTTTTTTAATGCAATTTTTAATGTCTGTTTTATCTTCTGTGGTGTTTTTTCTGCAACTGAGACACAAGTTTTGTATTTCATTTTATTTTTCTAAAATATATTCGTCTGAAACTTCCATACCAAAGTGTCTTCCAGTGGCAGGTTTTGAATGAACCATAACTACGTCTCCTTTCTTAAGATGAGTAACTGATACTAGTTGTCCATTTGTTTTCACAAATCGAATGGTTTCTGCATCTTGTGCAATTATGCCTCCTATTTCTCCACCTATGGATGCTTTAATCATCAACATTGGTCTTCTTTCAATTTTTGCTCTTCCGACTGTCGCTCTCCTTGCTTTACCTTTGGAGTTTAGAATTAATACTTCTGAGCCTGTTTCCACCTCTGAAAGATAATTGGTAGTTCCATCTGGTGAAAGTGTATAACAATGAACTGCCCCTGCATTTACTCTAAATGGTCTTGGTGATGTAAACGATGAACCTACTGACTCGTTATGAACTAAAAATAAAAAGTTTGATCTACTCCCAATTAACATTCCTTCTCCTTTGTGAAGAATTGATGCTGTGTCTACACAAACTCGTTCCCCATCACCTACTTCTTTAATCTCAATTATTTTTGCAGATTTCATCTCAAAATTTCTGGTTCCTAAGTATACCATTGCTTCTCTTACTTCATTGATTGATGATGTGCTGAAAATTACTCCATCTACTCCCACTTCTAAAATTGAAAACATCTTTCTTACTTCTTCTGGTGTTTTTGCTATTGCAAAAATTTTGGTATGTATTTTGTGAAGTTTAGCAATTATGTTTTCTAATGGGATGATTTTCCAATCTTTTACTTCCACTACAACAAAATCTAATCCTTTCTTTGCAATACTTAGTACATCATCTATGTCTGTATTTGATAACACTTCAAATTTTTTTCCAATTTTTTTACCCTTTGGTTTTACACTTGTATCTTTTTCAAGAACTACATAATTTGCAGAATTTGATGGAAATACTGTTTGCAATTTTGTTTTTTTCTTACCTATTTTTTTTGGATCCAAATATACCATCTTTATCCCCTCTTCTTCTAGTTGTGGAAGAAATTTGGTTAATTGTGCCTGTGAACCTTTGGGTGAAATAATTAATTCTCTTGTTTTACTCAATTCTTTTCATTGCTTCCTTTGCTGTACCCTTTTTAAAAATAATTTCAGCTAATGCCTCTACCATTTTTTCAGGTGCTTTATGGGCAAAGATGTTTCTACCATATGTTACACCTTTTGCTCCTGCTGTCATTGCGTCTTCTGTCATTTGAAGAATATCTAAATCTGTTTTTGCTTTAGGTCCACCTGCAATTACAATTGGAACTGGTGTACTCTTTACAATTTTTGCAAATGAATCCACATCTCCTGTGTATAATGTTTTAACAATATCTGCTCCACATTCAGCTCCTATTCTAGCAACATGTGCTACAATTTCAGGATCATGTGGATCTTTGATGTTCTCTCCTCTTGGATACATCATTGCCAAAAGTGGCATTCCCCATCTGTGGCATTGATCTGCAGTCATTCCAAGTTGTTCTAACATTTCTGGTTCTTCTTTTCCTCCAATATTGATGTGCAATGAAACTCCATCTGCCCCTAATGCTACTGCCTCTTTTACAGTACCTGTTAACATTTTACGATTTGGAGATAATGAAAGACTTGTACTACTTGAAAAATGAACTAAAATTCCAACCCTTGTTGGTTTTGGCATTGATTTGATTATTCCTTTATTGATAATGACACTTGTCAAACCATGATTTTCACATTTGTAAATTATTTTTGCAGGATTTTCAAGTCCCTCGATAGGCCCGTTTGAAATACCATGATCCATTGGAATACAAAGCATTCTTCCTTTTCTGAGAATTCTATTTAGTCTAATTTGATTACCTGATACCATGAATTGATTCTTTTTTATCCCTACTTAAAAATAACGTGAATAATTAAACATCGATTTTTTGAGAATTAAGCACAAATTACTGATTTTGCCTAGATCCTTTTTTGTATCTCCTTCTATCAAGAATTAAATAGAAATTCTAAAGAATGAAAAACAATTGAGTCAGACTACTGAACAGCTACAAAAAAGCGATATTAAAGATATTTTAGAAAATTCTCTAAATGGAAAAAGACCCGGCCATGAAGATTGTATGCGTCTCTTGGAGTCTGATGATGTTCATTTAATGGGACTTGTTTCTGGTCATCTTACCCGAAAACAATTTGGTAAAAAGGCTTCCTTTGTAAATAATATAATTTTGAATTATACTAATGTCTGTATCACTGACTGCAAATTTTGTGCATTTTATAGATCACCTGGAGCTGAAGATTCTTACACATTGTCTCTTGATCAAATAGAATCTAGAGTAAAGACTGCATCTGAAATGTTCAAAATTAGACAAGTATTGATTCAAGGTGGTCATAATCCAAATTTGAAAATTGAATACTATGAAGATGCATTCAAAATGATTCGTGAAAAATTTCCAAATGTTGGTGTTCATGGTTTATCTACATCTGAAATAGATATGATTGCAAAAGTTGAAAAATCGTCAACTAAAGAAATTTTGGGAAGACTCAAAGATGCAGGTTTACAATCAATGCCCGGTGCTGGAGCTGAAATTCTAGTTGATTCTGTGAAAGATATTATCAGTCCTAAGAAGATTTCAAGTGATGATTGGATAAGAATTATGAATGAATCTCATGACCTTGGTATTCCTTCTTCTGCTACTATGATGTATGGTCATGTAGAAAACAAAAATGATATTGTTGATCACTTTTTCAAACTTGTTAAACTTCAAGAAAAAACTAAAGGCTTCATGGCATTTATCCCTTGGAACTTTGAACCAAATAATACTTTGATGCAAGAAGAAGGGATTGTTGAAATTGGAACCGGTGGAACTCAACTTTTGAAAATGATTGCAATTTCTAGACTGATTTTTGATGGACTTATTCCTCATATTCAATCTTCATGGCTAACTAATGGAATTGGAATGGCCCAACTTGCTTTACAATATGGTGCTGATGATTTTGGTGGAACTTTAATTGGCGAAGAAGTTGTTTCTTGTACTGGTGCCCGTTCTACTGAATTAACTGATAAAAAAATCATTGATGCCATTCATCAAATTGGGTATTCTGTAGAAGAACGAGATAATTTCTATAACCCTATTACTTTATCATAAGCCGTATTGAGACCACTTGGAATCTACTAGGTCTTTTGTTTTTTCATCTACTTTGACTTGTTGTTGAATTTCTCTTTCATATCCTTCTTCCTTTGTTTTTTGTGTTGCATCAATTCCCATTTTAGATCCTAAATTAACAAGTGGTGATGCTGGATCTAAAGTATCTGTAGGTGTATTGTTAATGATTGTTGTATCTCGTGCAGCATCTGCTCTAGTTGTAATTGCCCAAATAACATCGTTAATGTCATGAACATTGATGTCCTCATCAACTACAACAAACATCTTTGTAAGTGAGAGTTGTCCCATTCCCCATAACCCCATCATTACTTTTTTTGCTTGACCTGGGTATCGTTTTTTAATTGAAATGATTGCAAATCCTTGGAACCATCCTGCTGCTGGCATACTGAAATCTACTACTTCTGGATGGAACATTTGGATTAATGGTAAAAATGAACGTTCAATCACTTTTCCAATATATGCGTCTTCCAGAATTGGTTTTCCTACAACTGTTGTAACGTAAATTGGATTTTTCCTTCTCATGATTCCAGTTAATGTGAATGTTGGGTATGGTTCAACTGGTGTATAGTATCCTGTATGATCTCCAAATGGTCCTTCATCTCTAATGTCCTCAGGATCCACATATCCCTCTAAAACAATTTCAGCATTTGCTGGAACTTCCAAATCTATTGTTTTACATTTCACCATTTTGATTCCTTCTTTTCTTGTTATCCCTGAGAAAAGATATTTGTCCAATCCTTCTGGAACTGGTGCAATTGATGAAAATACTGTTGATGGCTCTCCACCAATAATTATTGCAGTTGGGATTTTTTCTCCTTTATCTTTAGAAATTTCCCCATGATGTGCACCGCGTTTGTGTTTTTGCCAATGCATTAATGCATGAGTTTTATCAATAATTTGAATTCTATAAACTCCTAGATTTCTTACTTCTGTCTCTGGATGTTTTGTAGCAACTAATCCTAGAGTGATGAATCTACCTGCATCATCTGGCCATGATTTTAGAATTGGTAAATCATCAAAAGATGCATCATTTGATGTAATCTCTGTAACTGGACCTTTGTCTTCTGATTTTGGAAATGATGCTGTCATTTTTGAAAGTTCTGGTAATTTTTTTATTTTGTTTAGTAATCCTGTTGGCACATTCATTTTGGTCATATCTGTAATCCTTTTTCCAATTTCTGTGAAATCTTTCATCTCTAATCCAATCTCTAATCTTTTCATAGAACCAAATGCATTTCCTAAAACTGGCATATCAAATCCTTTTACGTTCTCAAAAAGTATTGCAGGACCGTTTGAATACATTTCTCTTCTCATAATTTCTGCAATTTCTAAATCTGCATCCACCTCTGTTGTTACTCTTTTTAATTCTCCATTTTTTTCAAGTTCTGTGATGAATTCTTGGATATCTTCAATTGGCATGATTTTTCTGATGTTATTTCAAGTATAAGCTTAACTGGATTTGCTTAATGTTCTGCTTGAGTTATTGAATAAAAATTATCTACATTGGTGGTAATTCTGTTTTTTTATCATGTCCACCTGAACCAAATTTACAGTAGAAACACAATTCTGATTCCATGTATTTTAGCTGTTCAACTTGAATCGCACCAAGTTTCAATGCAATTTTTGTGAGAATTCTATATTTTAATGGCATTGCTGGAATTACTTCATCCATGTAAACTCTGTAATGATCTGGACAAAACTTTAGTGTTATTTTGGATGGTTCTTTTCCTTTTTCATTTACTTGTTTTGTGAAATTAATCTGTTCTCTAATGTATTCATGTTTTGGACATGGACAATTTCTGCCTCCTGGATGTTTGTATGCTGGAGTATTTTTCCAATCAAATTCTGGATATTCTTTTTCAAAGTCGTCCATTAGATCAGATATGTAATTTGAGCATATAAAACTTGATCATGACAAATATGCTCACTAACCCAAATGTACATAAACCCCAAATTATTCATCCAAATTCATGGCAGCTGCTAAAAAGCAAACAAAAAAAGATCTTGAAGTCAAGATTGCCGAATTAGAAGCAAAACTAAACAAACTCTCTGCTCAGTTAGAGGTAAAACCAGCTGAGGTAAAACCAGCTGAGGTAAAACCAGCTGAAACTGCAAAACCAAAACCGACCTTGCCAAAAGGTATGGCTGAAAAACCAGCAGAAGTACCAAAACCAGCTGAGACAACTACTACACAACCTCCTTCAACTGTACAAGCAGCATTGGAAAATGCATACATGAATGCACCAACTACTGATTTCCATCAGTATAGGGCAAATGTTACTGGTTACACTCCAGCACCAAACAGATACTTTGTAAGAATGACTGCTCCTGTAGGAACAGTTCCAACATCAGATTGGAATCAACAAAAAGCATCTGTTACTGGTTACACACAACCATCTAACCAATACTTTGCAACAAGGCCTAGATTGGCATATCATCCAACTGATAAAAGATTTGGAAGTTTTAGTGGTACAAACATGAGTGTAGAAGGTGTAGAAATAACCGCACAAACACAACAAGCTCCTACTCCTGAAGTATCTCCAGCAGAACAATCGCCACAAACAACAACTGATGATTCTGGAAAATCAAAACAAGACAAATTGGCTGATTATGAAGCTGATTATATGAAAAGATTAGAACAAGCAAAAATTGATGCAGCTAAAGAAGAGGCAGAAGCTCAAATTGCAGAAGCAAAAGCAGCCGCAGCAAAAGCCACAACAAACCAAAAAGGTGGAGCATTACCAAAAGGTTTTGAAGCAGCACCTGAACCGCCAAAAGCATCTAAAGGTACACTACCAAAAGGTTTCTAATTTTTTTAATCTTTTTATTTTATTTTAAAAATTCATCTAACACTTGTTTTGAATGTCCTTTAGCTTTTACCTTTGGATATACTTTGAAAATTTTTCCATTCTCGTCTACTAGAAATGTACTTCTCATTACTCCCATGTATTCTCTACCCATGAATTTTTTCAATCCCCACACTCCAAACATTTTTGAAATTTCTTTGTCTACATCTGCTAAAAGTGGATATTTTATTCCCATTTTATCACAGAATTTTTTATGTGACTCTACATTATCTGGACTAATCCCGATAATTTCAATTCCTTCTTTTTGAAATTTTTTATAGTCTTTTGAAAATTCATCAGCTTCTGTAGTACATCCTGGAGTGAAATCTTTTGGATAAAAATAGATGACATGTTTCCCCCCCTTGAAATCTGTAGATTTTACTTTTCCCCCATTTGCATCATTTATTGTAAACTTTGGAACTGAATCTCCTTCAGAAATCATATTGTTTTTTAACATTTTTCTACCATTAATTACTTTTTGAGATCAATTGACTCTAATTTTTATTCGAATCAATTATATGTAAATTGGATAGGGTTTTGCTTGATGGTTAATCCTAGAGCATGGCTTGCAGAAGCAATTGCTACATTTGGACTGGTGTTCTTTGGTCCTTTATCTGTAATTTTAGGAGTTGTGGTCTTTGGTGATGGTGCATTATCTACTGAAGCAATAATTATGATATCTTTGGGTCACGGTGGTGCAATTGCATTAATGGTATATGCATTTGGTCACGTTTCAGGGGCTCACATTAATCCTGCAGTTACGATTCCAATGATGATAACAAAAAAGATTGGAGTAAAAGATGGAATTGGGTATATTCTATTTCAAATAATGGGTGCTGTTGTTGCAACTGCATCATTAGCTGTATTATTCCCAGAACTTGGAAAACAAGTACTATGGGGTGCACATGGTGGTCCCAGTGAATTATTAAACAATAGTTTGATATCTGGTTTAGCTGTTGAAATTATCTTGACATTCTTCTTGGTAACTGTAATCTTTATGACTGCAGTTCACAAAAAAGCCCCAAAGAGTGTTTACGGTGCAGCTATTGGTGGTATGGTTTTCTTGTTACACTTAGTAGGTGTACCATTAACTGGTGCATCAATGAATCCTGCAAGATCTTTCTCTCCTGCATTAGTTTCTGGAGATGCTGGTTTATGGGAAGTTCAATGGTTATACTGGGTTGGTCCAATTGTTGGTGGCATTATTGCAGGTGTGATAATGAATTACCTTTACGTCAATAAGGCTGAAAAAGAAGAGTAATCCTAACATTTTTAAAAATTTAAAATAATTTCTCCTTTATGACCTCACTTGATGATGTTTCTAAAATGTTCCATATTGAATTTGCAAAATTAGATAAATTGTTCAATTCCATTACCCCTCAATCTGAATTATCTGTTCATGAAATTATCGAACTCTATTATCAAATTATTAACATGTCTTCTATGATTACCATGTTAAAACAACAAATCGATTCTCATAATTCAAAATCATTGTTTGATAAAATTCTAGATACTGAGAGAATTATTTCTGAAAATTTCAACCTTAACATTCATCCACAAATAATGAAAAAACTCATCAATTCAATTCATGATACTACCGTAAATCTACAATCTAGTGATCTTATGCAAAAATCAAAAGATGATGTTGAAAATGAGGCCAAACGTTATGAGGAATTACGACAAAAAATGAGTACTAAAGAATTTGTAGAACAATATGACAAAGGATTGTCATATGATTGAAGAACTTGCAAAAAATCTTGTTAATCTAAAACAGGAATTTACTAAATTATATGTTGGAACCAGTCACATTCAGGAAGTTATTCCTATCCATAAATCTGAGATGTTTCCTATTGATGAAAATCATTTACAATTACTTCATCACTTTGCAAAAAATAATCCCATCTACTATAATTTTTATGAGCAAAAAATTTTAGATATCCCTTGTATTGTTTACGAGGGTGACATTAACAAATATTGGTTAAATAGTATCCAGTACGGTTCAAGTCATGCCCCATTTTCTCCAACATGGATAATGTCTGCATATGTGAATGTTTTACTTGCAAAAGATTTTGGTTTCTTAGAAATAATTGATATTGGTTCAGGGGATGGTCGTATTGCATATTGTGCAAAAATTTTGAATTTAGAATCTTTTAGTATTGAAATTGATGAAATGTTAGTTAATTTACAAAAACCTCTGAGTAATATTTTGAATTTTAATCCATATTGTTCGGATGCTGTACAATTTGATTATTCTTTATTGAATTTACAAAAACCTGCTTTTTTTATTGGCGGTCTTGCACAAATGGGGGGAATTGAATTAGCTACTGGTGTCTTGGAAAAAATTAGTTTGATTTTGAAAAATGTTGGTTGGGTTTTTGCAGGAACTTATTCTTTGAAATATAATTCAGATCCAAAAAATAATGCAGGTTGGGGGACTTTTATGGATAAATATAATCTTAAACATATTCAAAGTATTTTGTTACCTACTGTTTGGGCATTTCATGAATCCGATGAAACTCCTTACATCTTTACTCAGACAAATGAGTAATAGCAATCCAAATTAAGCGTAAATTTGCCACTCTTTTCGGACTCGTTGCATAGCTTGGATAGTGCGATTGCTTGCGGAGCAATAGGTCTCCGGTTCAAATCCGGACGGGTCCGCTTAAAATAATTTTGATAAAAATTAAAATCCTGATGATTAGAACGTCTTTGTTTTTTTAAGAAATATTGTTACTGATGCCATGTAACATCCTGTGGCAATTACCTCTGAAATTAATGATGCTAGATATGGTTCTATTCCCATCTCTAAAAAATAATACAAACTAGGCCATCTTACTCCGAGATAAATAATTTCACCAATTCCAAATGATGATATCAATGAAATAATTTCTTTTTTAACTAATTTTGATGACATGTTTTTGTAACGTTTTTTATTATCTAGATAAAACAATGAAGAAAAAATTCCAAAATATACAATATATCCAAAAATAATAGTCAAAGTCGTATTCAAATAACTTTCATAATCTGACAACATTTGAGAAAATAATGCTGATAATGATGCCGAAATAACAAAACAAATTAGAAAATTTCTATTGATTTGTAATAACTGTTGATTTAACTTCATATTTTTTTCAATTCATTACAACTAATATTTTGTATTACATGAAATAGATTATGAAAAAAAGATGTGCATGGGCAAAAGATGATCTTAGTATTATTTACCATGATGAAGAATGGGGGTGTCCTCAACATAACGATGAAAAATTATTTGAATTTTTAATTTTAGAAGGTGCTCAAGCTGGGCTTTCTTGGCAAACTATTCTAAAACGTAGAAATGGATACAAAAAGGTATTTTCTGATTTCAATGTCATTAAAGTTTCAAAATATTCTCAAAAACATATCCAAAAAATACTCAAAGATGAATCAATAATCCGAAATGAGTTGAAAATAAAATCTGCAGTAAATAATGCCAAACAATTCCTTCAAATCCAATCTGAGTTTGGTTCTTTTAATGATTATTTATGGAATTTTGTAAATCATAAGCAAATCCAAAATAAATTCAAAAAACCCTCTGAAATCCCTACATACACTGAAATTTCAAAAAAACTAAGTAAAGATCTTAAAAAA
>ENA-UZXD01007276-UZXD01007276.1-metagenome-genome-assembly--contig:-Day-3-50m-contig-7276_pt1 | contig 18402 bp, 19 predicted proteins | sample MGYA00260344_ERZ794904 | MGnify/ENA metagenome assembly ERZ794904 | reverse complement strand
CCAATTCTTGCAAAAATCTTATTTCCACTTGCTGGATCAACACCTAACTCTCGTTCTCCAGATGCTTTTCCAACATTTCCAATTACATCAACAACTTTTTCTTTAAATCCTCCATAGAAAGAAGCAATCATTTCATTCCAAACCTTTTTCCCTTCCGCAATTTCATCAAATTCAGTTTCTACTGATGCCGTAAAAGTATACTCCATCACATCAGAAAAATGTTCAACTAAAAAATCAGTAACAACAATACCTACATCTGTTGGAAATAGTTTTTTATTCTCAGCTCCAGTAATTGAGGTTTTTTCAAATGCTTTAAGATTTCCATCTTTCAGCTCTATCATTTGAGAAATTCTATCTATACCATCACGGCTTTCTTTTTCAATATATCCTCTCTTTTGAATAGTAGTAATTGTAGCGGCATAAGTTGATGGCCTTCCAATCCCTAATTCTTCCATTTTCTTTACCAAACTTGCCTCAGCATACCTGGCAGGAGGGCGAGAGAATTGCTCAGAAGCAACAGCTTCAGAAAGCCCTAAAGCTTCACCAACTAATAATTTAGGCAACATTCCTTTTTGCTCTTCATTATCATCATCTTTTCCTTCCAGATAAACCTTCATAAATCCTTCAAAAGTAATTACCTCACCTTTAGCAACAAATTGCTCAGAAGTATTTGATATTTTAATTTTTACAGTAGTTCTGTCAAATTGAGCATCTGCCATCTGAGAAGAAATTGTTCTTTTCCAAATCAAATCATAAAGTCTTTGATGTGAGCTATCTCCATCAACAGTTTTTTGCTCCATGTAAGAAGGGCGAATTGCCTCATGCGCCTCTTGCGCTCCTTTTGATTTCCCTGTATAAGCTCTTCTTTTTGCATATTCATGACCATAAATCGAACTAATTGCTTTTTCAGCAGCATCAAGTGCATCATTAGATAAATTTACGCTATCAGTTCTCATATATGTAATTTTACCAGCTTCATATAATTTCTGAGCAACCATCATTGTTTGTGAAACTGAAAAGCCTAGTTTCCTGGATGCTTCTTGCTGTAAAGTGGAAGTAGTAAATGGTGCTGTAGGTGATTTTTTAGCTGGCTTTTCTTCTAAAGATTCAACTGAAAAATTAGCATCTTTACATTTCTCCATAAATGAATAAGCATCTTCATTATTCTTAAATCTTTGAGGCAATTCAGCTTTTACAACTTTACCATCCATATTTAAGAAAAAAGCAACAACTTTATAAGATGATACAGCCGTATAGTTAGTAATCTCATTTTCCCTTTCTACTATTAAACGAACAGCAACTGATTGTACACGCCCTGCAGAAAGTCCTTGTTTTACTTTTCTCCAAAGTACAGGAGATAATTCAAAACCAACTAATCTATCAAGTACACGCCTAGCCTGTTGTGCATTTACTAAATTAGTGTCTAATAACCTAGGATTTTCAACTGCATGCGTAATTGCTTTTTTAGTAATTTCATGAAAAACAATTCTTTTAGTAGAGCTTGCATCTAGCTTAAGTGCCTCAGTAAGGTGCCATGCAATAGCCTCTCCCTCACGATCCTCATCAGTAGCAAGCCAAACAGTTTCAGCTTTTTTTGCAACACTTCTTAGATGCTTTACTACCTTAGTTTTATCTTCTGATATTACATAATTAGGCTCAAAACCATTCTCTATATCAATAGACATACCTCCTTTTTTAGGTAAATCTCTAATATGTCCAATACTGGATTCCACTACAAAATCCTTACCTAAAAATCCTTGAATGATTTTCTTTTTTGCTGGTGATTCTACAATCACTAAGTTCTTTGCCATATTTTTTTTGTTTTAGAAATTTGGTGCAAATTAAAAAAACTTTTTTGACATAAAAAAAACAAAAAATGGTGTCAGTTTCCATTATATTATTTATAATATAAGTAAAATGATATACTGACACATTGTCATATTTTTACTATTTTTGCAATTAATTATAAGTAAAAAATGAACCTAGAAAAATTATTAGAAAAAGAAATTGATGAAAGTAAACAAGGAGATGCTTTAAGCATTCCTACATCTGATAAATCAACAAAAAAAATGTACCTTGAAAGCTATGGTTGTCAGATGAATTTTTCGGACAGTGAGATAGTTGCATCAATTTTAACAAAAGAAGGATTTTCAACTACACAAGACATCACAGAGGCTGATATAGTTTTTGTAAATACTTGCTCGGTTCGTGAAAAAGCAGAACAAACTGTAAGAAAAAGATTAGAATTCTACAATTCAATAAAAAGAGATAAAAACTCAAAAATGCTAGTTGGGGTATTGGGATGCATGGCCGAAAGATTAAAAGCTAAATTTTTAGAAGAAGAAAAATTAGTAGATATTGTTGTAGGGCCTGATGCTTACAGAGACTTACCAAACCTAATAAAAGAAGTGGAAGATGGAAAAAAAGCAATTAATGTTATTTTATCTCTTGAAGAAACATATGCTGACATCAACCCAGTAAGACTTGGAGGGAATGGAGTTACAGCATTTGTTTCTATCACTAGAGGTTGTGATAATATGTGCACTTTTTGTGTAGTGCCATTTACAAGAGGAAGGGAAAGAAGTAGAGATCCTGAAAGTATTTTAAAGGAATGTAATGACTTATTTAATGATGGGTACCGAGAAATAACACTATTAGGGCAAAATGTTGACTCTTACCTTTGGTATGGTGGTGGAGCTAAAAAAGACTTTAAAAAAGCAACTAATGAAAATCAAGAGAATTGCATCAAATTTTCTGACTTATTAGATAGAGTTGCAAAAGTAAATCCACTATTAAGAATAAGATTTTCTACATCAAACCCTCAAGATATGGGAATAGATGTAATTGATGTTATGGCAAAACATAACAATATTTGCAACTATATTCATTTACCAGTACAATCAGGGAGTAGCCGACTATTAGAAGTAATGAAAAGAGGATATGACAGAGCAAAATACATTACTTTAATTGATAATATAAAACAAAGAATACCTGACTGCACAATATCAATGGATATGATTTCAGGATTTTGCACAGAAACTAAGGAAGACCATCAAGAAACCTTATCATTAATGGATTATGTGGAATATGCTTTTGGGTACATGTACAAATATTCAGAAAGGCCAAACACTCCAGCTGCAAGATTAGAAGATGATGTTACACCTAAGGAAAAACAAAGAAGACTTGCTGAGATTATTGAAAAACAACAACAGCATTCTTTAAAAAACATGAAAGCCAAAGTTGGAAAAACTTATGAGGTATTAGTTGAAGGGTTTTCAAAAAAATCAAATAATCATTTGTACGGAAGAACAACACATAATGCTTCAGTTATTTTTGAAAAAGGAACCCATAAATTAGGAGATTATATCATGGTAAAAATTGATGATTGTACTTCTGCAACTTTAAAAGGCACTGTATTATGAATTCACAACAAGCAAAACAAAGATTTGGCATAATTGGAAACGATAGCAAACTAGAAAGAGCAATTGATGTAGCCTTACAAGTTGCTCCTACTGACATATCAATATTAGTTGTTGGTGAAAGTGGAACAGGAAAAGAAAATATTCCAAAAATTATTCATCAAAATAGTAAAAGAAAACACAACCCTTATATTGCTGTAAATTGTGGGGCAATACCTGAAGGAACAATAGATTCTGAACTATTTGGACATGAAAAGGGATCGTTTACAGGTGCACATGACAGCCGAAAAGGATACTTTGAAGCTGCTGATGGAGGGACTATTTTCCTTGATGAAGTAGGAGAATTACCAATGGCATCACAAGCAAGATTATTAAGAGTACTTGAAAATGGAGAAATCCTAAAGGTAGGTTCGTCTAAAGCATACACAACTGATGTGAGAATTATTGCCGCTACAAATGTAAATTTACCTCAAGCTGTAAAGGAAGGAAAATTTAGAGAGGATCTATTTTACAGATTAAACACAATCAGCATTAATCTCCCGCCATTAAGAGATAGAGGGAATGATATTCACCTACTTTTTAGGAAGTTTGCGGCTGATTTTGCAGATCAATATAACACCCCTCCAGTCAAACTAACTGATGATGCGGTTGAGATTCTTAAAAACTACAATTGGCCAGGCAACATCAGGCAATTGATGAATTTTGTAGCACAACTATCAGTAATGGAAGAAGAAAGAAAGATAACTTCTAGCAGATTACAAGAGCAATTACCTAACATTTCTACTAGTGGTTTAGTTAAGTTTGAGGATAAAAATAAATCAGATTTATCAGAGAGGGAAATACTTTACAAAGTGCTTTTTGACATGAAAAGAGACTTATCTGAACTTAAAAAGATTACTTTTGACCTGATGCAAAAAGAAGGAAACACTGAAATTATGCAATCAGTTAATCCTAGAATTTTTAACGAAAATGATGAGAATAATTTTGTTTTAAATCAGCAGAACGAACCAAAAACAATTGAAGTTGAGGAATCGTTATCATTATTTGAGCAAGAAAAAAGATTGGTGGAAAAATCATTATTAAAACATAAAGGAAAAAGGAAAGATGCAGCTGCTGAGCTAGGAATATCTGAGCGAACTCTTTACCGTAAATTAAAAGAGTTCGGATTGTAATGAAGCTATTTTTAAGCCTAATATCACTTAGCATCCTAGTTGTTTCTTGTGGAGTTTATTCTTTTACTGGAGCATCAATCCCTACTGAAGCAAAAACTATCTCTGTGCAATATATAAGCAATAAGGCAGCAATAGTTCAACCCTCATTAAGCCAAGTAATTACTGATGGCTTAATTGATGCTTTTACTGGACAAACCAACTTAGAAATAACTGAGAATGAAGGTGATTTATCTTTTAGCGGATATATTACAAAATATCAGATAAAACCAATGGCAATAAAGGCAAATGAAACTGCTAGTCAAAACAGATTAACTATTGCAATAAAAATAAAATACAACAATAGTTTTGATGATAAACAAAACTTTGAAACTACTTTTAGTAGATATAGAGATTATGCAAGTTCAGAAAATATAGTTGATGTTGAGGACGGACTTATTGAAGAAATAAGTAAAGAATTAATTGAAGATGTATTTAATAAAGCCTTTGTAAATTGGTAAACGAAAAAATCATATCATTAATTAATAATCCGCAAGAAATAACGAATGCTGATGTCAGTAAATTAGATTCTTTACTAATAAAACACCCCTATTTTAGTAGCGCACAACTATTGCTTACCAAAGGATTATTGAATACTGACAGCATCAGATACAACCGACAACTTAAAAAAGCGGCTGCTTATTCCTTGGACAGACAGAAACTTTTTAGCTTAATTACTTTAAACAATATAACAAAAGCTGAAGCGATAATTAGTAAGGAAGAAAAACTAGAAACAGCTAAAGAGCAATTAGAAATTGGAAAGCCTTTGGAGTTTGATCAAAGTGAGAATCACTCATTTTCGGAATGGCTAGCTTTAACAAAAGTTAAGAAAGTTGAAAGAGAAGAACAACCTAAAGCAACTAACTTGGTTGATGATTTTTTAGAAAAAGAAGTAAAAATAAGCAGACCAAAAAAAGAAGCATTTTTTAAAGCAACAGATGCTGCAAAAGAAAGTCTGATAGAAAATAATGAACTAGTTACCCCAACATTAGCAAAGGTTTACCTAGAGCAAGAGCATTATGGTAAAGCTATTTTAGCTTATGAAAAATTAATTTTGAAATATCCGGAAAAAAGTAGTTTCTTTGCAGACCAAATTAAATTGATAAATAAATTAAATAAAAAATAAAATGTACACAATTTTTGCAATCCTAATCATCATCACTTCAATCTTATTAGTATTAGTTGTTTTAGTTCAAAATCCTAAAGGAGGAGGGTTATCTTCATCATTTGGTGGTGGAGCAGGAAACCAAATAATGGGAGCAAAAAAGACTACTGACTTTTTAGAAAAAGCAACTTGGTTTTTAGCAACTGCATTAATTGTTTTATCATTAGCATCAAACTTTGCAATTCCAAGAAACACTACTGTAGAATCAACTGAAATAAAAGCTCAAGACATGATTGATGATGCTGTAATCCCTAATTTACCAGCAGCACCTGTAGTTGAGTAATAATCAAAACAATTTCTTAAAACTTTTTGTTTCTGACATAATTTCAGTTATTTTGGACTGATATTGCTTTGGCATACTTTATGCAATAGTATATCATCAGAATTAACAAATTAAATTTTTATAAATATGTCAAAAATAAACATCACTCCTCTTGCTGATAGAGTAATAATTAAGCAAGCAGAAGCAGAAACTACAACTGCAAGCGGAATAATAATTCCTGATACTGCACAAGAAAAACCACAAAAAGGTAGCGTAATTGCTTGCGGAAAAGGAACAAAGGATAACCCTATAACTGTAAAAGTTGGGGACAATATCCTTTACGGAAAATATGCAGGAACTGAACTACAACATGAGGGAGAAGATTATCTTATAATGAGAGAATCGGACATTTTAGCAATCATAAAATAATATAACATGGCAAAAGAAATCACATTTGATATAGAATCAAGAGATGCATTAAAAAGAGGAGTAGACGCCTTAGCGAATGCAGTAAAAGTAACTTTAGGACCAAAGGGAAGAAATGTAGTTATTGGAAAAAGTTTTGGAGGACCTACAATAACTAAAGATGGAGTGACAGTTGCAAAAGAAGTTGAATTAGAAGATGCAATAGAAAACATGGGAGCTCAGATGGTGAAAGAAGTAGCAAGTAACACAAATGACTTAGCAGGAGATGGAACAACAACTGCAACCGTATTGGCACAAGCTATAATTACTTCAGGGCTTAAAAATGTAGCTGCAGGAGCAAATCCTATGGATGTAAAAAGAGGAATTGACAAGGCCGTAAAAGTGCTGATTGAAGACATTAAATCACAAGCTAAAAAAGTTGGGAACTCTTATGAAAAGATAGAACAAATAGCAAGTATCTCAGCTAATAATGACAATGTAATTGGCTCGCTAATTGCTGAGGCAATGAAGAAAGTAAAAACAGAAGGAGTAATTACTGTTGAAGAAGCAAAAGGAACTGAAACGCATGTTGAGGTTGTAGAGGGAATGCAGTTTGATAGAGGATATTTATCCCCTTATTTTATTACTGATGCTGACAAGATGGAGGCAAATATGGAAAATCCATTTATCCTTATTTATGACAAAAAGATTTCAGCAATGAAAGACCTTTTACCAATACTAGAACAAACTGCAAAAGCAGGAAGGCCATTGGTCATTATTGCTGAAGATGTTGATGGTGAAGCACTATCTACTTTAGTTGTAAATAAGATAAGAGGCGCACTAAAAGTATCAGCAGTAAAAGCCCCTGGCTTTGGAGATAGAAGAAAAGCAATGCTAGAAGATATTGCTATCCTTACGAACGGAACAGTAGTTTCGGAAGAAAGAGGTTTTAAATTGGAAAGTACTACTTTGGAAATGTTGGGTTCTGCTGAAAAAATTACAATTGACAAGGACAATACAACTCTTGTAAATGGTGCTGGAGAATCAGACACTATAAAAGCTAGAGTAAATCAAATTAAAGCGCAAATTGAAAGTACTAGTTCCGATTACGACAAGGAGAAACTACAAGAGAGATTAGCAAAACTAGCAGGTGGTGTTGCCGTGTTGTATGTTGGCGCTCCTACTGAAGTAGAGATGAAGGAAAAGAAAGACAGAGTTGATGATGCATTGGCTGCTACAAGAGCTGCTGTTGAAGAAGGAATTGTTCCTGGAGGTGGTGTTGCTATTGTGCGTGCAACTGATAAGTTAGCAAAACTAAAAGGAGATAATGATGACGAACAAACAGGAATCAATATCATTACCAGAGCTGCTGAAGAACCATTGAGACAAATAGTTGAAAATGCAGGATTGGAAGGAAGTGTGATTGTTGCTAAGGTGCGTGATGGAAAAGGTGATTTTGGTTTTAATGCCAAAACTGAAGTATATGAAAACCTTTACAAAGCTGGTGTTATTGATCCTGCTAAGGTGGTAAGAGTAGCTCTTGAAAATGCAGCCTCAGTTGCAGGAATGCTATTGACTACTGAATGTGTTATTGCTGAAATAAAAGAAGATACTCCAGCTATGCCTCCTATGGGTGGTGGCGGTATGCCAGGAATGATGTAACCGCAATGCGATAAATAATTTAAAATCCCTGCCAATTTGGCGGGGATTTTTTATCCAACTCCGATCCCTCCAGATTTATCGAAATTATCAGCCCATCTAAAAAGCAAAATTACAAGCACGATTGCTAAAATGGCCATTACTATTATTATTGGCAGCCATATTCTTTGAGATTTATTTGGTGGTTTATTTACTTCTCTGGTATTTGTTAATGGAGCTATACCATTCCTGCAACTCACACATTTGCAAGAACTCAAATCAACTCCCATTTTTATAAGACTAGAGTGGTATTTCTTGATTTCTTCTGTCTGTATAGTATCTTGTTTTATTTCCAAAGTATCAATAACAGGAAAAGAAGCATAACTCACATTCATGAATGTAGTTAGCGTTATTAAAAGTAGTATTAGTTTTTTCATATTTTTTTATCCACCGCTAAATCCTGTGCCAAAAGTTAAGGCAAATGCAAGAAAAAAAGCAAAACCTATCAGCCATACGATAGTTCCAACTAAAGCTAGACCCTTATACCATCTATTAGAAGAATCTCTTCCTTCTTTATATAACAAGTAAAGCAAATATAGCAACCCTAAAGGCCAAAGAAAAATCAGTATTAACCCTGAAAAGAATTTAATGAATTTTGCTCTATACCAAGGGTCATTAAATGATTTATGATCTAATGATATCCAAAATAATCTTACTAACAAATATATAGTTCCAAAAAAAAGAACTCCTCCAAGAATTCCCCAATATGAATGCCCATCATCTTCATCATCAGGTTCTTCAATGTTTGTAGCAGATAATACCTCACAAGTATTATTTTCAGTAATTGGAAAAGAAGCATAACTCACATTCATAAATGTAGTTAGCGTTATTAAAAGTAGTAGTATTCTTTTCATAATTTAATCACCTAATTTTGTAGGATCTTCTCTAAATAATAATAAGACAAACGTTATAAAAGCTGATACTAAGAAAATAATCAAAGACAATACAAAGCCAGTAATAGCTAAGCCTTTTAATTTTTTATTAAAGCCAATTGCTCCAAATACAATACCTAACAATGCAATTATAGTTGCAGCCAATGGGTTTTGTACTAGTCCAAAACTAAGCAATGCACAACTTATAGATAAAATAGCCCACAATGAAGTCTCGCTTTTATAAGTCGGTAACTCTACATTAGTAGTTTCTACAATTTCTATTTGCTGAGTTTCAGTAACAGGAAAAGAAGAATAACTCACATTCATAAATGTAGTTAGTGTGATGAAAAGTAAGAGTAGTTTTTTAGTCATGATTAATTATTTTTACTGAATCTTTTGGCTCAATAATTTGCCATTTGTTAAGTGAGGATTTCTCCCAGTTTACTGAGTCTTTTTTATGAGGTTTGATTTCTATAGATTTGATGTCTTTTTTGTTTTTATTTTCAAAATAGTTTGCTGTATTTTCAAGCACAACATTTATTAAAACATCTTCAGTTCTCATTACATTTTGATCTTGTGATTTACACACAAATGGCATTAATAGAAATATGAGAAGTAGCGCCTTCATTCTACATTCCGATTAAAAAAAATGATGCTAACAAGACTACTATCCCAACGCCTAAAAGTGCCTTACTCCAATTAGCTCCACTCTTTTTTGCCTTTAAAGCAGAAAAAAAAGTACCTCCAATAGACAATAGTGTTAACAATAGAAAAGTAATAACAGACAAATACTTTGCATTATGCATCAAAGCGCTCCCTATTGTTAAAAAAGCAAATATAATAGCGCCTAAAGCAGATAAAATAGAAAGGAAAGCATACCAATTTCCATTAGACTCTCTTTTTTCAACTTCCGTAATAACTTCAACTTCCTTAACATTCTTAGTTTTGATTGGTAAAGGTTTTGGTTTGCTTACCAAAGGAGCAATGCCACCCCTGCAACTTACACATTTGCAAGAATTTAAATCAACTCCCATTTTTTGCAAACTATAATGGTATTGTTTTATCTCTTCTGTTTGTACAGTATCATGTTTTACTTTCAAAGTATCAGCAATTGGAAAAGAAGCATAACTTACATTCATGAAAGTAGTTAGTGCGATTAAAAGTAAAATTAGTTTCTTCATAATTCAACATATATTGATTAGTAAGACGACAAAGCTAAGACATTGAAAATAAAGTATTATGCTATGCATAGTAAATTAAAAAGCCCTACCGATAGTAGAGCTTTTTAATAAAAAACAACAGTCAAATTACATATCGTTAATCTACATTATCGTGCAAAAAAGAATTATTTTGTTTTAATTCTGTAGTATTATTATTTCCATTAGTTAAAGTATAAGTAGACACTTCACTTTCTGATGAATGAGTAGGTTCTTCCAACTCAATGTTATTACGCTTGTAAGCAGGAACATCTTCCAAAGAAGTTAATCCTGAAGGAGTACGCAATTGCATTGAAATAGATCTTAGCCTGTTCTCTCTTTCTCTTGCCTCTACTTTCATCACCTCAGTATTTACAGGAGCAGTTTCAGTTGAATTAAGGGTTGGCTCCTCTATCACATCTCCCTCAATATCTAAATCCAGTACCACAGTTTGTTGTACCTCTTGAGTTTTTTCATCTAACATAATTGAAGCAATTACTTCATCAGGACTTTCATCTACCTCAGTTTCAGTAAGCACATCAACTTCATTAGTTTCAAATTCATTTCCTAAGTCAAAAACAATTTTTTCTGGTGTATTATGTGACTCAACAACTGGCTCAATTAAATCATTTACTAAAGAAGGAGCAACTTCAGCTATAGGCTCATCAATAGTAGGAATTGAAAAATCAATTTCATCTTCAAGAGACAATGTTTGTTGTACATTAGCAGTAGGCTCAGAAACACCTTCATTTTCTTCTGAGGTAATACTATCAAGGCAATCTTCTCCTAAGGTAACTTTTCTTTCCCCTTTTGGCTTTCTTCTTTCTTCAAATCCAGTAGCAATAACGGTAACACTTACTTTAGATCCTAAATCAGCATCAATTCCAATACCCTCAATAATATTAACATTTGTACCTGCAGCTTTTTGTATTGCATTTTTAATATTAGCCAACTCTGACATTTTTATTTCATCATCACCTGCACCAGTTACAATTTTTAACAATACTTGCTGAGCGCCAGTAATATCGTTATCATTTAACAGTGGAGAATCCAATGCTTCTTTTACAGCTTCAATAGCTCTATTTTCACCTTCAGCTTCAGCTTGTCCCATTACAGCCGTTCCGCTATTTTCTAAAACTCTTCTTGCATCATTAAGGTCAATATTAACCATTAAGTGCTGTGAAATCACCTCAGCAATTCCCTTAGTAGCTGTATTCAAAACTTCATTAGCTTTACCAAATGCTTGAGTAAAAGTTAAATCACCATACACCTCAATTAGTTTTTCATTATTAATTACTAAAAGTGTATCTACATACTTTTTGAGCTCTGCAATACCATCATCAGCATACTTTTTTCTAAAACCACCCTCAGTAGAAAAAGGAATAGTAACTACACCAACAGTAAGGATCCCTTTTTCCCTTGCAATTTCAGCAATTACAGGAGCTGCACCAGTCCCAGTACCACCTCCCATACCTGCAGTTAAAAATAACATCTTAGTATTTGCATCCAAAAGCTCAGTAATTCTATCAGCACTTTCCTCTGCTGCTTTTCTTCCAACTTCAGGATTAGCTCCAGCACCCAAGCCCTCAGTAAGAGAAGCTCCAAGCTGTATTTTAATAGGTACAGGACTTGCTTCCAATGCTTGTGAATCTGTATTACAAATTACAAAATCTACTCCATTAATCCCATGCTCAAACATATAGTTTACAGCATTACTTCCACCACCACCTATTCCCATCACTTTTATTTGTGATGATTGGTTTTTTGGCATTTGGAAATCCATTCCTAAGTCAATTGCGCTCATAATTTTATTTTTTGAATTTATTAATATTATTATTTAGTTTTTTTTACATCATCAGTGAATATCTGTGTTATTCTATCAACAATAGATAGTTCACTTGGTATTTCTTCAGGTTCCTGATCAACAACAGTATCCTTTTCTTTTTTTGGCTTTGGCATACTTATTTTGTCAGGATGTTGCTCAGCATATTCAAATCCTTTAAGCACTAGCCCAACTCCAGTTGAATACATTGGGCTAACAACTTTATCCACTGACTCAGCTCCTAAGTGTTCATTAGGCAAGCCTATTCTTGTTTCTTTACCTGTTACAAAAGCTACCAATTGTTTTAAATTTCTGATTTGAGAACCACCTCCAGTCAATACAATACCTGTCATTAATTTATGTTCATATCCTGATATTTTAATCTGATGATATACTAAATCAATAATCTCTTTATACCTAGCACCAATAATTTCTGATAATGTTTTTACTGCAATTTCCTTTGGAGGTCTACCTCTCAATCCGGGAATAGAAACCATTACATTTTCCTGATCCTCAGTATACATTGCAGAGCCAAATTTTACTTTTAAAAGTTCAGCTTGTTTCTCTAAAATCTCCAATCCTCCTTTTATATCTTTAGTAATAATATTTCCTCCAAAAGGGATCACTGCTGTATGCCTTATTATATTATCTAAGAAGATAGCTACATCAGTTGTTCCACCTCCAATATCTACCAATGCAACTCCTTCTCTTAATTCATCTTCATCCAAAGTAGCAACTGCTGATGCAAATGGTTCTAAAATTAATTCTCTAGGTGTAAGCCCTGCCTTTTCAACACATCTCATGATATTTCTTACTGCCCCTACTTGTGCAGTTATCACATGAAAATTAGCTTCTAGCTTTACGCCAGCCATTCCTTTTGGGTCTTGTATTCCATCCTCACCATCAACTGTATATTCTTGAGGAATTACATGAATTACCTCCTCCCCAGGAATAGTAATTAACTTAAACATATTGGACTTTAACTTATCAATATCTGCTTTATCAATCTCTATATCAATATTGTCTCTTACAATTTCACCCCTGTGTTGTAAACTTTTGATATGTTGCCCAGCAATACCAACAAAAACATCATCAATTTCTAATCCTGATTTTTGTTTTGCTTCCTCAACTGCTTCTCTAATAGATTCTACAGTTTTGTCAATATTAGAAACAATTCCTCTTGCAACTCCATTAGAAACGGCTCTCCCTGTTCCTAAGATTTCTAATTTTCCATATTGATTTTTTCTACCAATCATTACTGATATTTTAGTAGTTCCAATATCGAGCCCAACCATATAAGCTCCTGTTTGCAATTCTTGTATATTCTCTTCCATCATTTATTTTTTAGTACAAACAACTTGATTTTTAAACTTTAAATTAATATCGCTATAAGCTTGCCAACCTTTTACAGGCATAGCTTGTTTATAAAACTCATACAGATTATTTAATTTTTCTTTTACATCTACCAAACAACCAAAGCGTATCTTTTGATCACCAACTCTAGGAGACATTATTACTTCATTACCCATAAAATGCAACTGAGTAATTTGTGCTTTCCAAAATTCACTTTTATTAATTATAGAAACAAAATCAAATATTTCTTGATGATTACTCACTCTAACTTCACCTGTTACGACCAATAAGTTTGGCGTATAAGTTGATGATAATTTCATTCGTTTCCCAAACTCATCTAAATAGTAATCATCATAAATACTCTTGATTCTTACAACTGCTTTTTTCTGCTCAACAGTAATAGATACATTACCTTTTTGATTTGCAAAAACTTCTACCTTTTCTATTGAAGGGTGTTTCTCTAACAATACTTCCAGCTCTTCAGCCTTAAAATTACTCAGAAGAGTGCTATCAAAACTCACTTTATTTTCATCCAAATAACTCATTACAATTTTTTCATTTACAAAATTATCTTCTGATACTAAAACACTAATCTTATCCAAAGAAACAAATTGTTGCTCCTGCCTGGAATTAGTGAATGACAGCACTACAATAAATAATGCCAATACACTAGCCCATTTTAATATTAAAAACACTTTTCTCATTAGTTAAGAAGGTGTTTTATCGGTTCAACTAATGTTCCTATATCACCAGCTCCAAGCGTTAACAAAACATCTAACTCTTTGTTTTGAAGTACAGCCAATAGTTCTTCTTTGCTACAAACCTCTTTTATCGGGTTAGTACATAAATCCAATAACATTTGGGAATCAACTCCCGTAATTGGTTTTTCTCTTGCAGGATAAATGTCTAGCAAAATTAAATCATTAGCCTCAACTAATGAAGAAGCAAATTCATTTGCAAAATCTTGCGTTCTACTAAATAAATGAGGTTGAAAAACAACCGTCAAATCTCTTTGAGGAAACAATTGTTTTGCTGCACCAATAGTTGCACTTACTTCTTCTGGATGATGAGCATAATCNNGCAATAGAATTACTTACATTGTGAATGCCAGGTAAAATAAATTCTAAGCCTTCCTGTTTTTGCTCATATGACATTCCTGGCATAATATCTAAAGCCTTTAAATCAAAATTCATTTTCCCATCTTTTACTTTGATATTCTCAGCATAATAATCAGCATTTTTAGTTGCTGAATAAGTCAGTTTTGCTCCATCTTCTGGAACGGGAAAATCAATAGAAACACTTTCCTCAACTAATAATAATCCTTTTTGTTTTATTTGTGTAGCAAACTGCACAAAAGCTTTCTCTAAATCTTCTTTATTTTCATAAACATCTAAATGGTCTGCATCTACAGAGGTAATAATTGCAATATCAGCATATAACTGCAAAAATGATCTATCATATTCATCTGCCTCAACAATCAAAATATTTCCTTTATCAGCCAATAACAAGTTAGTATTATAATTTCTACTAATACCTCCTAGAAATGCTGTTGATTCTTTACCTGCTTGTTTTAATATATGAGCCAAAATTGTAGAAGTAGTCGTTTTCCCATGAGTCCCAGCAACTGCAATTGTAAAAGATTGCTTACTGATCATTCCTAAAACTTCTGCTCTTTTGTAAACCTTAAATCCTTTATTAGTAAAGAAAGAAAGTACTTTATTTTCGCTAGAAATCGCAGGAGTATAAATCACTAAAATATCATTAAACCCTGCATTTTTTATAGGTTCTGGAATTTCATTTACAACATCAGAATAATGAATATTAATTCCTTCAATTTCTAATTCTATACACAACTCAGATTTTACTTTATCATATCCACAAACCATTTTTCCTTTAGAATTAAAATAACGCGCCAAAGCACTCATTCCAATCCCACCAACACCAATCAGGTAAATATGTTTGTATAAATCTAAGTTCATTTTACTAAATCTAATGCAATTTTTGCAATCTGCTCAGCTGCATCAGTTACGGCTATTTTTTTAATATTACTACTTAAAGAAGTTCTTAAATCTTCATTTTTAATCAACTCCTCCAGAGTACTTACAAGTTTACGGCTTGCATCAGCATCTTCTACAAGCAATGCGGCATTCTTATTAACTAGCGATTGTGCATTTTTATACTGATGATTTTCTGCAACATTTGGAGATGGAACCAATATAATTGGCTTTCCAACACAACACAATTCTGAAATAGCAATCGCTCCAGCTCTTGAAATAATTACATCAGCAGCAGCATAAGACAAATCCATTTCCTTAATAAATGTATAAGCATTAATCCCTTTTGTATTAACATCCGTGATGAAATTTTGAGCTTTATCTTGATAAGAAATTCCAGTTTGCCAAATCAGATTTACATCCATATTTTTTATCTGATTGATATTTTCTGCAATTGCATTATTAATCGTTAAAGCACCCAAACTACCACCCACAACTAAAACAGTTGGTTTTGTTTTGTCAATATTAAATTTCACTTGTCCATCTGTTACTTTATTATTAAAATCTAAAATACCCTCACGGATAGGATTTCCTGTGATAATCAATTTCTCAGTTGGAAAAAAGCGTTCCATCTCATCATATGCTACACATATCTTCTGCACATGTTTTGCTAAAATTCTATTTGTAATCCCAGGATAAGAATTCTGCTCCTGAATAACAGTTGGAATGCCTTTTTTAGCAGCTGCATAAAGCAGTGGCGCACTAGCATAGCCACCAGTACCTATTGCTAAATCTGGCTTAAATTCTTTTACAATATTCTTTGCTTTAAATATACTATGAATCACTTTAAAAGGAAAAAGTAAATTTCGTTTATCCAATTTTCTTTGCAAGCCACTTATCCAAAGCCCTATTATTTTATAGCCAGCAGCAGGGACTTTCTCCATCTCCATTCTATCCTCTGCACCTACAAAAAGAAACTCTACATTTTGCACTTTATTTTCTATTGCTTTCGCAATTGCTATGGCAGGAAATATATGTCCTCCAGTACCACCACCACTAATAATCACTTTAAGATTTTTCATATTCTCCTTCTATTGAATCTCTACTAATACTTAAAACTATTCCTATTGCTATACAACTAAAAACTATTGATGTCCCCCCCATACTTATTAAAGGTAAAGTCTGCCCAGTTACTGGCATAATTTCTACTGAAACTAACATATTTATAAAAGCCTGAAACACTAAAGAAAACATCAATCCAATTGCAACTAAACTACCAAAAACACTTTCTGATTTTAAGGAAATTCGCACTGCTCGAAAAAGTAAAATCAGATAAAATAAAATGGCAGAAACACCTCCAATCAAACCATACTCTTCCAAAATTATAGCATAAATAAAATCAGAGTAAGAATAAGGCAATATACTTCTTTGTGTACTTTTTCCAGGACCAACCCCATAAATACCACCATTCTGGATTGCAACCAAAGCTTGCGTTTGTTGATAATCTTTATCCATTTGCTGTTCATCTCCTGCCAATAAAAAATTATCAACCCTACTTACCCAAGTAGCAGACCTAGGCATAACGCTAGTTCCTAAAGGAGTCCATTTTGCAGAAGCATAAATAATAAATACTCCTATTAATGCCATTCCTAAAACTTTCGCTATAAATTGAAATCTGATTTTCCCTACAAACATTAAAACCAAACCATTAATAAAAACTAAAGCTGATGTAGAAAAATTATTAGGTAATATTAGCAAGCACACTATGACCAGTGGTGCTAAAACATACCAAAAAAATTCCTTAAATCCAGATAGATTATCTCTATTTACACTAATCTGACGAGCCATAAATAAAATAACTGTTAGTTTCGCAACATCAGAAGGCTGAAACTGTAAACCAACTATGTTTATCCACCTTGACGCACCATTTACAGTAACACCAATCACCAACACTAAAACGAGTAATAATAAGCTCGTAAAATAACCTAATTGCCCTAACTTTGAAAAGTATTTAAACGGAATTAAATGCACAACATACATTGCAAAAAGTCCTATTAATAATTTTGGAATATGACTAATTAAATCAGACCATCCAGCAGCTGAATACACAACCATTATTGAGAATAATGAAAGTAAAATTACAATTGCCCAGATGATTTTATCACCTTTAAATTTTATATTTCCAAAGACTGAACTCACTTACAGTGTTCTTGCAGACTTTTTAAACTGAAACCCTCTATCCTCATAATTGGCAAACAAATCAAAACTTGCACAAGCTGGAGAAAGCAAAACAGTTTCACCTTTGTTTGCTAAGCTAAAAGATTGATTTACCGCTTCTGACATTGTAGATGCCTGAACGATAGTATCTACCTTATCTTTAAAAGCATCTATTATATTCTGGTTGTTTTCTCCTAAGCAAATAATTGCTTTTACTTTTTCATCAACCATTTCCGCTAACTCAGAATAATCATTTCCTTTATCAACCCCCCCAACTATCCACACTACACCTTTAGTCATACTTTCTAATGCAAACCAACAAGCATTTACATTAGTAGCTTTTGAATCATTAATAAAATCAATCCCATGTACTGTTAGCACATATTCCAATCTGTGTTCTACATTTTGAAAGTCTATCATTGATTGTCTGATTACTGAATCTTTAACTTCAAAAACTCTTGCAGCCATAGCAGCAGCCATTGAATTGAAGATGTTGTGTTTGCCTTGTAAGGCTAATTCTTGCATTGTCATAGTATTATTATTTAATTTAATTATTAATTCATTCTTATTTAAAAATCCTCCTTCTTTTTGTTTGTTTATTAATGAGATTGGTAACTTTTTTGCTTTAGTTTTAATTTCTTTTACAATTTCATCATCTGCATTATAAACCAGGAAATCTTGTTCTTGCTGATTTTCTGTGATTTTGAATTTTGATGCTGAATAATTTTCTAGCCTGTAATCATATCTATCCAAATGATCAGGAGTAATATTTAGTAAAATTGCTACATCAC